>Ga0180429_10001296_pt1 | contig 21305 bp, 17 predicted proteins | sample SS_ome_FD_132428 | JGI IMG/M metagenome (GOLD analysis project Ga0180429, IMG submission 132428) | Hypersaline lake sediment archaeal communities from the Salton Sea, California, USA - SS_1_S_1 metaG | ecosystem: Environmental > Aquatic > Non-marine Saline and Alkaline > Hypersaline > Sediment ...
CGAGGCGGAGTGGTTCGACCTGGCAAGGACGAGCACGCTCCGGCAGATCGAGCGCGCCGTGAGTGGTGCACAGCGCGGCGAGCGGCCGCCGAGCGATCCCTATACTCTTTCGCGGACACGGCTCAGGGTGGTGGCCGAACTTTCCGTCGAGGACCACGCGGTCTGGCAGGCCGCTTTCGAGAGGATCGCCCTGCGCGCCGGACCCGATCTCGATGCGTCGACCGCGCTCACTGAACTGGCGCGGACCTTTCTCGAGCAGCCGATCACAGAAAAAGAGAGTGCGGCGCGCCAGGCGTCCCAGGTCGTCTGGCGCGAGCAAGGCGGCATGACCACGGTGGAGAACGAGGTGAGCGTGTGCCGCACGTGCCACAGCCTGATTCACGAGGGATTTCTTTTTGTCACGGGACAGGCGCCGAGTGGATTGACCTGGCTCGGTCCCGATATGAAACCTGTCGGTCTCTTCTTTTCGCACGATGTGCTGGGTGAGCCCGAGTATGTGAAGGAGATCGACCTCTCAGGCTCCCGTCGCGCCCCACGTGGGGCGAGATCATGGGAGACGCGCATTCCGGAAGGTACCACGATTGACGCGCTTGACGAAGTGCCCGACGAGGTGAGCGCCGAGTGGTGGCGAGTGCACAATCACAATTTCGTGTTCAACGGGGGGAGGATCATGCTGAAGAAAAAGAAACGACCACGAACTTCGTCAGCGTGACGAAGGGATCACTTCGAGGATCGAAACTCATCCACATAGGTTCCGATCGCCGCGAAAGAAATCGGCTCGAAGCCGGGCACGGCAGCGCGGATCTTCTCCTCGTCAACGATGGAGAAGTCCATGGCCGCCCCGTCGGCGAAGAGAGGATCGTCAGCGCTCGTGACGTAGTTGCGCCCCTCGGTCTGTTTCTCTCGTGAGTAGGGCGTCTCGAAGATCGCGGCCAGCCGCGGGTAGCGGCTCTTGTAGGGTTCGGTCCGCACGTCGACCTGGCGGAGCAGTTGTTCCTGCTGCTGGTCGGAGGCCAAAAACTCGTCCCATTTCTTCTGGTTCCAGAGCTGGTACCTGATCATGAGCGGGCAGTCGATCACCACATTGTTGACGAAAGAGTTGAACTGGCCGCCGTGATACTTGACGGCGCCGTTGCTCCCGCAGCGGTAGAACACATTGCCGTACACGTATTGGCCCGAATCGCCGTCGTCGAAGAAGATCCCCGAGTTGCCATAACCGCCCACGTGGGTGCTCTCGGTGTGGTGAAAAAAGTTGTACCTGAAAATGTTGCCCCCATGGGACGGATTGCGGCCCATGTAGATCGCCCCCTGATCAGACATCTCGCCGACCAGCCGGCCCATCTCGTTGTACTCGATGAGGTGATCGTTTCCCGAAACGAGGATCGCCTGCCCCGGGCAGTCGTGAAGGTCGCAGTGCTCGATCCGATTGCCCACACCCGACACGCTCACGCAGGGCCGATAGGTTTTGTACCACCGGTTCACACGAGAGATGTCGCAATTGCGCACGAAACAAGTGCTGGGCGTGAGCGTTTTTCGATTGCCGCCGCTCATGGCGATTCCGCCGGCGCCGGTGTCATAGATGTCGCAGCTCACAACACTGTGGGCCGTACCCGCCATGCGGACCGCCATCCCGCCGAGGTTGCGGAAAGTGCATCCCGCGATCCGGTTCTCCTCTCCGCCGTTGATCCGCATCGCCGCCTCGCGTGCGTTCTCGAAAACAATCCCCTCCCAATGCACCCGCGAGACGTCGTTCATGACGATCATGGTTTCGGCGAGCAGCGAGAGTTGAATCGTCGCCTCCTCGATGGAGGTGTCCGATTCGAAGGGCCGAAAGTAGGCCACGCCACTTCGGCGGTCGATAAAGTACTCGCCCGGAATGTCGATCTCCTCGAAGAGGTTGACGGCATGCCATTTCCACAGGCTCTTCTGGTTGCTGTTGCCAAAGCCGTAGCGATGGGGCTCGGCGGTGGTGAAGGTGCCCTCTGCCTGATCGATGGCCGCGATGCGGATCGTGTCGTCGGCAAATCCCCAGGTGAAGATTCCCGAGATATGCAGCTCGGGAGCGTCGAGCCAGCGCAGAGCGCGCTCCGTCTCGTAGCGGAAGACGCCGCCCCGGTTGGACATGTCGCCGAAGCGGGGCACACTGCCCTTGTCGAGCACCTCGCCGAGAGCGATGAGCGGTTCGCCCACATTGGGCCAGCGCGCGATCTCGAGAGGACGGCCGTTGACGAAAAGCTCCACCGGAGCGGGCAGGGTGGGCCGTGCGAAGCCGCGCGGTCCGAACTGGCCATAATCGTCGACACCGAGCGATTTCAGGTCGAGCGCGTAGACCGCGCCGCGCGACGCGGGCGGCAGGCGCTCGAGCAGTTTGGGATCGTTGACCTTGTCGCACCGTGCACCCGAGATGAGCCGGCCGCCGTCGACGATAACCGCGGCTCCCCGCTCGGCGCGGTAGGTGATCGTCTTTCCCGGGCGTCCCGAGTCGCGCTGATCGAGCACGAAGCTTTTCGATCGGAAATATCTGCCCTCGAGGAGGGTGACCTCGATGTGGCGCACCTCGTCCACTCGGCGCAGTGCGTCGCGGGCCGCTTCGAGCGTTCGCAGCGGCGCGGCGCGTGTCCCCCGATTGGAGTCGTCGCCGCCGGGGGAGAGGAAAATCTCGAGAGAGCCGTCGGGCCGATTGTTCGAGGGGAGATCCCGCTCCGCCCGGCAGAAAGGCGCGATGAGGAGGAGGAGAAAGAAAAGGAGAGTGGGGGAGTTTTGGATTTTCACCAGGTTTTCAGCTCCTGCATTACAAGCGTCCAAGAAAGGGCACGGAACCTGATCAAGGTACCTCACGAATCGCAGAGTGTGAACGGCGGTTCTCAAAGTCCGGGTAAAAATGAAAAACCGGCAATTCGTGAAAAGGGGGGAAACACATGACGTTCAAACATCTTGTAGCCCTTGTTTCCCATTTTATGTGAGTTTCAGAAGGAGAGCATCATGATTTGCGCAAGAACAAAGAGCATCTTCGATTCGAACACCCTGGTCTCCATGCGTGTCATGGCCAAACTGCGACGACCGGTTGCGATCGCCACTCTTCTCGTTTTGGCCTTCTTGAACGGCTTGGCAGGTTGGGCCTCGGCGGCGACCTTGTCCGTTCCCGCACAGTACGCGACGATCCAGGACGCGATCGATGCCGCCGTCGCGGGCGATGTGGTCGAGATCGCCGATGGAACGTACAGGGGGGCGGGAAACAAGAACCTCGACTTTGGCGGCAAGGCGATCACCGTTTGCGGCGCGTCGAAGGAACCGACGCTGTGCGTCATCGATTGCGAGGGCGACGGCCGCGGTTTCTACTTTCACAGCGGTGAGGGGAACGATTCGATCGTCGAGGCGCTGACGATCTCCAAAGGATCCGTCTCGTCGGGATCTCCCGGCGGCGCCGGCGGCGGCGGCGTCTGCTGCACGAACAGCGCTCCCCTGGTGGTTAATTGCAGAATCCTCCACTGCACGGCGGGCTACGGCGGCGCGTACTGTTGTTCGTCCCCGTTCGCCTCCGAAGCTCCGGGGCTGATCGACTGCCTGCTCAAGGACAACACGGGCAACCACGGCGGCGGGGGCGTCTCGTGCAGCGGCTGGGATCTGGAGATCACACGATGCACGATCACCCGGAACGCGGCCACGTCGGTGAGCGACGGAAACGGCGGCGGCTTGTTCTTTGACTACTGCGATCCGATCGTGACCGACTGCGCCATCACCGAGAACAGCGCCTCCGAGGAGGGCGGCGGCGTCTACTGCCACAAGGCCGATCCCCTGCTCAAAAACTGCACGATCGCCGAAAACGAGGCCGACGCCGGCGGCGGACTCTTTTTTCTCCTCTGTCCCGACGCGGCGCTCGTCGACTGCGTGATCGACGACAACGGGACGAACAGCTCGGGCCAGGAAGACGGCGGCGGAATCTACTGCAATGTGAGCGATCCGCGCCTCGATGACTGCACGATCAGCCGCAACCGGGCCGGCGATCATGGCGGCGGCCTTTTCTGTCTCAATAGCTGCAAACCGGAGCTGACCAACTGCACCGTCACCGACAACGTCTCGGCCAACGGCGGCGGCGGGATGTATTTCTACTACAGCAACACGCCGACGCTCACCAACTGCATGATCACCCACAATGGAACGGGCGACGACGGCGGCGGAGTCTATTGCTACAAAACCACCAACGCCACGCTGACCAACTGCACCTTGGCCGGCAACAGCAGCAGCTACTACGGCGCCGCGCTCGTCTGCGATTCTTACGGCCAGGGTTATCCGAGCGACGTGACCCTTTCGAACTGCATCGTCTGGAACGGCACCTATCAGATCTGGAACTGGGACAACTCGACGCTCACCGTGACCTACAGCGACGTGGAGGGCGGCTGGACGGGCACGGGCAACATCGACGACGATCCGCTCTTCGCCGATCCCGCCAGTGGCGACTACCATCTCACGGCGAACTCTCCCTGCCTCGATGCGGGCCACAACGCGGTCGTGAGCGAGCTCTTCGATTTCGAGGGAGATCCTCGGATCGTGGCAGACACCGTCGACATGGGCGCCGACGAATTCGACGCCCACCTCTACCTCTCGAGCCGTGTCGTTCCCGGTTGGACGATCGAACTCAAGATCGTGGGATACGCCGGCGCGCCGGTCACTCTTTTCCTCGGTTCCGGTCTCGCCGACCCGCCCTACGCCACGCAGCACGGGCAGTTCTTTCTGAACTGGCCCACCTTGTGGAAGGGAAAGATCGGGACGATCCCCACGGGCGGCCTGCTCATCTTTACCACCACAGTGCCGTCTCACTGGACGTCGGGATCGGAGCATCCGATCCAGGCCCTTGTCGGCCCTTGGGGCGGATCGCAGACCAAGCTCACCAACGCCGTGGTGCTCGCCGTCGAGTGAGTCGAGATCGTCGAGTGACTCGTGAACGTCGAGTGACTCGCGAACGTCGAGTGACTCGTGAACGTCGAGTGACTCGCGAACGTCGAGTAAAATGCTGGCGATAAACTCAAACCGGGGCCGGGCGCTGAATGCCCGGCCCCGGTTGCGTTAGGCATCGTTCCCGGTGCGCCGATCGAAGGTCGTTTTGTCTCACACCCAGCACGCACCGAGCGTTCCCAGCGCCATCACCACGCTGATGATCCCGTTGGCAGTGAAGAAGGCGGCGTTGACGCGGGAGAGATCGCCGGGCCGCACGATGGCGTGCTGCCACACGAGCGAGACGAGTACCACGATCAGTCCCATCCAGTAGGGCCACGCCAGGGTGGCGATGAAGCCCACGGCGCAGAGGATCCCGAAGGCGCCGACATGGAGCAGAGCCGACAGTATAAGCGCCGTCTTGATCGTGAACCGCGCCGGCAGGGAGTGGAGCCCCTCGCGCCGGTCGTGGTCCACATCCTGGCAGGCGTAGATCAGGTCAAAACCGGTCACCCAGAAGCTGACGCCCAATCCGAGGTAGAGGGGGAGCGCGCTCAGGCTGCCGGTCACGGCGATCCATCCGCCGGGCACCGCAAAGCCGAGGCAGAATCCGAGAACAAAATGGGCGAGGAGCGTGAACCGCTTGGTGTAGGAGTAAAGCAAAAGAAAAGCCAGCACCGGAAGCGCCCCGACGAGGGCGAAAGTATTGAGCATTGCGGCGGCAAAAACAAAGAGCGCCGACGTGACGAGAGTAAAAACCACCACCTCCCCACGGCCCAGCGCGCCGGTCACCAGGGCGCGCATGCTGGTCCGCGGGTTGGTCGCGTCATAGCCCGCGTCGACGAGCCGGTTGAAGGCCATCGCCGCCGACCGGGCGCTCACCATGGCGAGCAGAATCCACCCGCAGACGGCGAGGTCGGGAATCCCCTCGGCGGCCAGAAAGGCGCCCATGAAGGCGAAGGGGAGCGCAAAGATCGAGTGCTCGAACTTGATCATCTCGAGGATGGCGCCCACACGCTTCAGCATCGCGTCAATCCTCCTCGCCGGCCGACTCCAGTGGCGGCTCCCAGCGCGGCGCCAGGTCGTTGTCGACGCCGAGCTGATCGAGGACGCGTCCCGCGAAGGCGACGACCAGCTCGGCCACCTCCTTCGCCTTGCCGTAGAAGGCCGGCATGGCGGGCATGATCACCGCGCCGGCGTCGAGGGCGCGCAGCATGTTCTCCAGGTGGATCCGGTTGAGCGGTGTCTCGCGCGGAACGAGAATAAGCTTTCGCCCTTCCTTGAGGGCCACGTCGGCGGCGCGCTGGATCAGGTTCGACGCCAATCCGGTGGCGACCGCCGTGAGGGTGCGCATCGAGCAGGGCGCGATCACCATTCCGTCGGTCTTGAACGATCCCGACGCCACGGCGGCGCCGATGTTGTCGTTGTCGTGGACCGTCACTCCCGGCAGTTTGAGCACCTCGCGGTTCAGGCTCGTCTCGAGCTTCATCACCTTCTCACCCGAGCGGGAGAGGATGGCGTGGACCTTGTGCCCCTGGAGGGAGAGGTAGTTGACGATGCTGATGCCGTAGACCGATCCCGAGGCGCCGGTGATGGCCACCACAAAGGTTTTCTTCTCGTCGCTCATGGTGTCTCCCCCAGCCCGAGCGTGTCCCACACGGCATCGACGCGATCCTTCACGTCCTGATCCATCTCGATGATCTCGGGCCAGGGGCGGGTGAATCCCTCCTCGGGCCACTTGCGCGTGGCGTCGATGCCCATCTTCGATCCAAAACGCGGCAGGGGGGCGGCATGGTCGAGAGCGTCGACCGGCCCGTCGACAAAAACCGTGTCGCGCCGAGGGTCGACATTGTTGCCGAGCCGCCAGAGGACCTGCCCCAGATCCTGCACGTCGACCTCGCGATCGAAGATGACGATGATCTTGGTGAACATCATCTGCCCCAAACCCCAGAGGGCGTGCATCACCTTGCGCGCGTGGCCGCCGTAGCGCTTGTCGATCGAGATGAAGGCGAGGTTGTGAAAGACCCCCTCGAGAGGCAGGTTCATGTCGACGATCTCGGGCAGGGTCTTCTTGATGAGAGGCAGAAAGATCCGTTCCGTCGCCTTGGCCATGTAGCAGTCTTCCTGCGGCGGCCGGCCGACGATCGTCGCCGGGTAGACCGGGTTGCGCCGCATGGTCATGCACTCCACGTGGAAGACGGGGTAGTCGTCCTCGAGGCTGTAGTAGCCGGTGTGGTCGCCGAAGGGACCTTCGACGCGCCGCTCTCCCGGCTCGACATAACCCTCGAGCACGATCTGGCTCTGGGCGGGCACCTCGAAGTCGAGCGTCTTGCAGCGCACCATCTCGACCGGCTTGCGTCTGAGGAAACCGGCGAAGAGGATCTCGTCGATCCCCTCGGGCAGGGGCGCCGTCGCCGCGAAGGTGGTGATCGGATCGGGCCCGATCGCCACCGCGACGGGCAGGCGCTCGCCCTTTCTTTCGGCGATCTGGTACTGGGAGGCGCTGTCCTTGTGGGCGTGCCAGTGCATGCCGGTGGTGCGCTTGTCATAGACCTGCATGCGGTACATGCCCACGTTGCGAATCCCCGTCTCGGGGTGATGGGTGATCACCACGGGAAGGGTGACGAACCGGCCACCGTCATCGGGCCAGCACTTGAGGATCGGCAGCCGGTCGAGGTCGACGTCGTCGCCCTGAAGGACGACCTCCTGGCAGGGCGCCGACCGCACCGTCTTGGGAAAGATATCGGAGAGCCGTTTGACCTTGGGCAGAAGCTTGAGCTTCTTGATGAGACCCTTGGGCATCTCGGCCTCGATGAACTCGAGGATCTCGGCGCCCACGTCATTGACATCGTTCACGCCGAGGGTGAACGCCATGCGCTCCATCGAGCCGAAGGCGTTCATGAGCACGGGCATGTCGAAGCCGGGCACGTTTTCGAAGAGGAGCGCCGGGCCGTACGCCTTGCAGACGCGGTCGGTCACCTCGGGGATCTCGAGCTCGGGACTGAAGGGTTCGCTGATCCTTTTGAGCTCGCCTCTCCTTTCGAGGGCGTCGATCCACTCTCTCACATCATTGAAGGGCATGGTTTTTAAGAAACCTCCGAGGGTTTGAGTGCCGTGTAGATTCCCACGATCCCGCAGGTGTGGCGCTCGAGGCGCGCCTGGCGAAAGCCGGCCGCCTCCATCATCTCCATGAGCCGCGCCGGTTCCATGAAGTCTCCGATCGATCGGGAGAGATAATCGTAGGCGCCCCGCGATCCGGCCACGATCCCCCCGATGACGGGCATGATGCGCGCCGTGTAGAACCGGTAGAGGGGCGCGAAAAGCTTTCCCGTGGGACGGGTGAACTCGAGAATCACGAAGCGGCCTCCCGGCTTGAGCACGCGGAAGACCTCCCTCATTCCGGCGGCCGGGTCGTAGAGGTTGCGCACGCCGTAGGTGGCGATCGCCCTGTCGTGAGTGCCCGACCGGAGAGGGATCTTTTCCCCCTCGGCGCAGATCCGATCGATGGAGAGGATCTCGTCCCGCTTCAGGCGGCCCGCTCCGACCTGGAGCATCTCGGCGCAGAAGTCGACGGCCGAAACGCGCACGCCGGCGGCGGCGTGGACCACGTCGGCCGAGACGGTCATCGTTCCGGCGCAGAGGTCGAGGATGCGCATCTCCTTGCCGCAGTCGAGGGCCGCCACCGCCTTCTGGCGCCACGAGCGCTCGGCGCCGAAGCTGCAGAGCGTGTTCATCAGGTCGTAGCGCCCTGCGATGGCGCGGAAAGCCGCGAGAACGTCGCCCTTGTCTTTACTCATGGCCCGCCCGCTCCCGCTGCCGTTCGAAAAACTCGAGATCGACGGCGCCGTCGATTTCGTTCCGCCGCTTGAGCAGGTCGAAGAACTGGCGGAGCCCGTGGATATGTTCGGGACCGAAGACGTAGTCGATCCGTTCGAGATAGGATCGGATCCTCTCGGCGCTGAATCCGGTCTTCGCTCGTGCGAGATCGATCGCCGCCTCGGGCTCCCTCAGGCCGCAACCCAGGCTGCGCAGGAGCGAGGAGCGGAAGAGGTCGACCGCCTCCGGATGTTCGCGGGCGAAATCCTTGCGCACCGCCCAGATCCCGAAGACGAAGGGGAGCCCCGTCCGGTCGACCCAAAATTCGCCGAGGTCGACGACGTGGGGGAAATAATCGTGCAAGTCGAGGGCGAGTGCGTCATCGCCGATGACGAGCAGGCCGTCGAGGTGGCCGAAGAGGGCCGCCGTCGTCTCCCGCGGCGCGGGGGTGTTGGTGCTCCTGCAGGCGGCCACCGCTTTTTGAATCGCCGGAGCGCCCATGTCGACGTCGACAAAGGTGGGCGCGGCGCCGATGAAATCTTCGAGTATGATCCGGACCAGAGCGTGGGCGGTGGCCGACCGGTTGCTCAGTCCCACCGTACCCGAGAGCTCGTTGAGGGGAACCTTGGAGTGAAGCAGGACCGATCGGACCGGGCCGGTACAGCTTATCGAGATTCCGGGAAGGATGAGCAGATCGGGCCAGGCGCGGGCGAACTCGATCGACGAGATCGACGAGATCTGGAGTGTCCCTGTGCGCAGCAGGGCGTTGAGCTCGGCGGGCGAACCGCGCACCGTCTCTCCCGGAAAGACGAGCCGTCCCTGGTCGGCGCCCGCATAGACCGGCGTCGTGTTGATGAAGTCGATTCGTCCCACCTTGAAAGACATTTTTAGTTTCGTTCCTCGATAAGCCGGTCCACGGTGTCGATCGTCGGCCGTGCTCCGTCGGACCACGCCGACCGCGCGCCCGATCTGATCAGCTCCGCCGTGGCGGCGGCAGCGTCGTTGAGTGCGCATCGATTGAATTCGCAGGCCACGTGAATCAGGGCGGGTCTGGTCCCCTTTTCAATTTGACCGTAATCGGCGCCGAGGCGCAGTGCGGCGGCACCGTACTCGGTCGCCATTTTGAGGATGATAGCCGGGTCGAGACGGGCGTCCAAGAGGATTTCCATCTCATCGAAGAGATTGAGCGACGCCGCCGAGGCCGGACTGTCCGTGCCGAGGCACGGCTCGAGCCCCGCCCCGAGCATGGCGCCGAGGTTGGGCAGCGCGCCGCAGAGGTGGAGATTGCTCGACGGACAGACGCAGGGCGTCACACCGCGCCGGGCGAGGAGCGCGAAATCGTCGGGGACGGCGTGCACGCAATGGACGGCGATGAGCCGCTCGTCGAGGCCGCCCACACTGTCGAGGTAGGCCACGGGACCGAGCCCGGGCCGCACGATGTCGTTCGCCGCAATGCCCCGTTCGAGAAGTAGATCGCGCAGGGGGCCCGAGCCTTTTTCGAGGAGTTCGACCTCGTCCTTCGACTCGGCCAGATGGATCGACCAGGGACGGTCCGCTTCGGCCGCCCGCCGCGCGCAGAGAGCGAGCAGCGCGGGACCGGTCGAGAAGGGTGTGTGCGCGGCAGACGCCATGCGCACTGTGCGGTGATGGTCGTCGATCCGCCCGAAGGCCGAGCGGTCCACCACATCGGCGTCGAAGCCGATGAATTCCTGAAAAAGGGTGGATGGAAAGTTCTTCTCGGCGAGGATCGGCGCCGTGCAAAAAATGTTGGCCACGTCGGCGGCGTAGACCGTTCCCGATCGCCGCATCCTGTCGACGGCGTCGGCCACGCCGCGTGCGATGCGGTTGTCGTCGAGATGCTCCTTTGCGGCGATGATCTTTTTGATCCAGTCGCTGAACCCTTGGTCGGCGCCGATCCTGCCGAGGGTGGCGAGCTCGAGATGGGTGTGGGCGTTGATCAGGCCGGGCAATAGGGCGCCCCGTTCGAGGGAGAGCGTTTTGACCGCACCGTGATGCGCGGCGATCGCGCGCGCCGGGCCGATCTCCACCACGACGCCCCGGTCGACGAGCACACCGCCGCCGGCGATGGGGGGGGAGGTGACGGGAAAAACCCAGTCGGCGGTGACCAGGATCGGCGTCGGGCTCAGTCCCACCAGCGCCTCCAGTCGTCACCGATATCGCCGCGAAGACGATAGCGTTCGAGCGCCCGGCGGCAGTGGCATTCTGCGGTCGCCTTCTCGGCGGCGGCCTTCAAGAGGGAGAGAGCATGGTGCGCAAAGAGCTCTTCGACGGCGCGGACTTTCCCCAAATCCTCGTCGCTCGCCAGGCCCTCGAAGAGGATGCCCGGCTCATAGGGCGCCGGCCGAATCCCCTCGGCCTGGTTGACCACAAGGCAGACCGACGCGTAGCACATCTCGAGTTCGCGCGCCAGAAAGACCTCGGGCACCACGGTCATTCCCACCACCGTGCCGCCCAGGGTGTGGAGCTTGCGTACCTCGGCGGCGGTTTCGAGACGGGGGCCGTGGGTGCCGGCGTAGACGCCGCTGTCTTGGACCGGTGTCTTCGCCGATTTCAGGGACGACAAGAAGGCAGCGCGCAGGGCGGGGCAAAAGGGATCGCTCATGCGGATCACGCCGATCCCCATTCCTTCGAAAAAAGTGCGCACCGCCGATCCGGTCTCGTCGAGCACGTCGTGGGGAATGACGAGGTCGCCTGCACCGACGGTGCTGACGAGACTGCCCGGCGACGACCAGGAGACGATTTTCTCCACGCCGAGATCTTTGAGCGCGTAGAGGTTCGCCCTGTCGTTGACCCAGGGCGCGGCGGTCTGGTAACCCTCTTCGCCGTGGCGCGAAAGGAGCCCGAATCGTAATCCCTCGGCCTCCATGATGTGGATCGGATTGCTCCGTCCGAAGGGCGTGTCATGCGTTGCCGACTCGACGGCGCGCGCGCCGGCGGCGAGCATCGGCTCGTGGGCGGCGGAGCGGGCGATCAGAGCGATGGAGAGATCGGTTCGTGTCATGGCATCACCTCAAACCAGAGCGTTGTAGGCCTGGTCGCGCTGGACGGGCCTGAATCCCGCCCGCTCGATCAATCGTTCGATCTCGGCGCGGCTGATGCGGAAAGAGACGCCCGCCGCGGCGACCACGTTCTCCTCGATCATGGTCGATCCGAAATCGTTGGCTCCAAAAAAAAGGGCCGTCTGCGCAACGCTCGCTCCTTGCGTGACCCACGAGGCCTGGATGTTGTCGAAGTTGTCGAGCGCCAACCGGCTCACGGCCAGGGTGCGCAGGTACTCGTGTCCGCCCCGTTCTTTGACCTGATCGAGGGCGGTGTGGCAGGGCTGGAAGCTCCAGGGGATGAAGGCGATGAATCCGCCGGTGCGGTCCTGCAGCGCGCGCAGGGCGAGAAGGTGGTCGATCCGTTCGGCCGCGCTCTCGCCGTGGCCGAACATCATCGTCGCCGACGTGCGCAGACCGGCGGAGTGGGCGCTCTCCATGACGGCCAGCCACTGGCGGGCGGTGCATTTGTGGGGAGAAATCCTGTTGCGCGAGGCGTCGGTCAGGATCTCGGCGCCGCCGCCGGGGATCGACGCGAGGCCGGCGGCCCTGAGTGCGGCGATCGTTTCGTCGATCGAGCGCTCGGCCCGTTCGGCCATGAAGGCGACCTCGGGCGGCGAGAATCCGTGAATGTGGATCCCGGGAAAGGACTCGGTGATGAAACGCAGCATGCCCGTGTGGAAGGCGAGGTCGAGGTCGGGATTCATCCCTCCCTGGAGAAGGATCTGCGTGGCGCCGAGCTCGATCGCCTCGGCGATCTTGCGCGAGAGGGTCTCCCTGTCGAGAACGTAGCCCTCCTCGTGACCCGGCGGCCGGAAGAAGGCGCAGAAACGGCAGCCCGAGACGCACACATTGGTGTAGTTGATGTTCCGGTCGACCACAAAGGTCACCGTCGACCGATCGGCCTTGCGTTCCCGCGCCCTGTGGGCCCAGTGTCCGAGAAGGGTCAGCGCCGGCGGCGCCTCTTTGCCCTCCCCGAGAAGGTAGAGCAGCTCGTCGCGATCGAGTCTTGCTCCCGCCTCGATCTTTTCACCGATTCGAGTCTGCATGAAGCCGCTCCCCTGTGGGCGTGTCGCGGGCGATCGCGTTGTAGAGGGTATCCCGTTCCACCGGTTCCCGGCCCGCCTCGGTGATGTACCTCCTCAGGTCGCCCACGGGAAAAATCTGGTCCGTCGTGGCGCCCGCCATGTGGGTGATCTTCTCCTCGATCACGGTGCCGTCCATGTCGTCGGCGCCGAAGGAGAGGGAAATCTGGGAGAGCTTCTTTCCGATCATGATCCAAAAAGCCTTGATGTGGGGAAAGTTGTCGAGCATGAGGCGCGCCACGGCGATGTTCTTGAGGTCGTCCACGCCGGTCGGCCCCTCGAGATGGGAGAGCTCCGTGTTGGCCGGGTGGAAGGCGAGGGGGATGAAGGCGAGGTACCCGCCCGATCGATCCTGACTCTCCCTGAGACGAACGAGGTGGTCGACGCGCTCCTCGATCGTCTCCATGTGGCCGTAGAGCAGGGTGGCGTTCGACTTGATTCCCAGGCCGTGGGCGGTCTCGGCCACGTCGAGCCAGCCCGCCGGCGACAGCTTCGTGTTGCAAAGCTCCCGCCTGATACGGCTGGCGAAGACCTCGGCCCCGCCGCCCGGAATCGAACCGAGTCCCGCCGCCTTGAGAGCGCGCAGCGCCTCCTCGATGGAGAGGCCGCCCTTCTGTGCAATGTCGGCGATCTCCACGCAGGTGAAGGCCTGGATGTGCACGCCGGGCCTCGCCGAACGGATCGCCGAGAGCATTTCGATATAAAATTCGAAGGGGAGCTCGGGATCGCATGCTCCTACGATATGAAGTTCGGTGATCGGCTCGTCGAGCCGGTCGCGCACCTTGTCGACCACGGTGTCGACGCTCATCCTGTACGCGCCCTCGTCGTCGATCTTCCGCCTGAAGGCGCAGAAGCGGCAGGCGTTCTGACAGATGTTGGAATAATTGATGTGCTGGTTGTAGATGTAATAGGCCCTGTTGCCGTTGAGACGTTCGCGCACGATGTCGGCCAGGGCGCCCACCGCCGAGAGGTGGGGGGATTGGAAGAGCCTGATGCCGTCGTCGGCGCTGAGGCGCTTGCCGTGATCGACCTTCTCGTAGATCTCTTCCAGTCCCGTTCCGTTCACGATCTGCTTCACTGGTGATTTCCTTTGTACGACAGAGCTCGTCTGCTCGAGCGGTTTTTGGCTCTTACCGCCCCGGGGGACGCGGCAGGAGCCGGGGGGCCGTGAATTCTTCCACAAAACCGAGACCCATGAGGGGGAGAGAGAGCGATCCCTCATCGCTGGACACAACGAGACCTCTCGTGAGTGCCTCGACCTCGAGAGTCGGCGCGCCCTCTTTGGAGGCGACGATGGCCGTGAAGTGGCTCCGCGTGCCGGAGATCGACGCCAGGGGTGTGTCGAGTAGCACGGGCCTGTCGCAGGCGATGGCGTTGACCCGCACCTCGCCCGCCTGAAGACCGAGTACGATCATCGGGCTCCCGGAACGCACCTCGGGCCCGATCACGAGCAACTCGGTGAGCGGCGAGAGCTGGACCTGGATCGATCGGGCCACGTTGAGAGAGAGCCAGTCCCGATTGGTGCGGATCGTCGTTCCGGCCTCGATCAGTCTGAGGTCGGCGACGCGCGCGAACTCCGTCTCTCCCGGCCTGCGGACCAGAATCGGGATTCCCTCGAGGGCGATCGTGGCGACGGCTGACTCTTCGGTCACCGTTGGGCGCTCGGGGCCGCCCCTTTCGTCGCCGCCCGTTCCGTCGCAGCATTGGGAGCTCGCAAAGAGTGTGACGACAAGTACAAACGACCAGGCGTCAATGAGGCGGATTCTGTGGGATCGTGTCGACATTTCGGTTGCTTCCCGGTGCATCCCTATCAAATAGGTTCCAAAAAAGCATCAATCAAAGAGACCATTCGATTATAGCAAAGCAGTGGGGGGGCTGTTCCCATATTCTTGACGGCCACGCACCCTTCTGATAGCTTTGCGCTGAATCGAAACTTTATCCACCTTGCGGAGGGATTAATGAAAGTTCTTGTTGTCGGTAGCGGCGGCCGCGAGCACGCCATCGTGCGGAGCATCGCCAATTCTCCTCTTTTGAAAGAGTGTTATTGCGCGCCGGGAAATGGCGGAACGGCAGCGTCGGCGACGAACGTGGATATCTCGGCCGAGGACATCAAGGGACTCCTCGCCTTTGCTCAGGACAAGAAGATCGACCTGACCATCGTGGGACCCGAGGTGCCCCTCGTACTCGGAATCGTCGATCTCTTCAAGGAGGCGGGGCTCAAGATTTTCGGTCCCAACCAGCGTGCCGCCGAGCTCGAGGGATCGAAAGCCTTCTCCAAGGATCTGATGCGCAAGCACAAGATTCCCACGGCGGGCTTCAAGAATTTCAACTCCGCCGACGAGGCCCTCGCCTACGTGGAGAATCTGCGGACCTACCCCACGGTGATCAAGGCCGACGGCCTCGCCGCGGGCAAGGGGGCGGTGATCGTCGAGAACCGCCGCGATGCGGAGAACACGATACGCCAGATCATGCTCGACCGGATCTTCGGCGACGCGGGCAACCGGCTCGTAATCGAGGAGTTCATGGAGGGCGATGAAGCGTCGGTTTTTTGCCTCGTCGACGGCAGGACCATCGACGTTCTCGAATCGGCCCAAGATCACAAGCAGGCCTATGACGGCGGGCACGGTCCGAACACGGGCGGCATGGGCGCATACTCTCCGGCGAACATCATCATGGGCAAGGTCTACTCGCAGGTCGAGGATCAGATCATCGTGCCCACCGTCCACGCCATGGAGAGCGAGGGGCGGCCCTTCCGCGGACTGCTCTATTTCGGTTTGATGAGCACGCGCACCGGCCCCCGCGTGCTCGAGTACAACGTGCGCGGCGGCGATCCCGAGATGCAGGTCCTGCTGGCCCGTCTCAAAACCGATTTTCTCGAGATCGCCATGGCCACGGCCGAGAGCCGTCTCGAAGAAGTCGGCCAGATCGATTGGGACGAGCGGCCGGCGATCACCGTGGTCATGGCTTCGGGCGGCTACCCCGGACCGTATAAGAAGGGGCATCCCATCACCGGCATCGACGAGGCCGACGCCATGGACGATGTGTCGGTGATCCATGCCGGCACCGCCGCCCGCGACGGTCAGATCGTCACCGCCGGCGGCCGCGTGCTCAACGTGGTTGCCCTCGGCGATACGATGGCCCAGGCCAAGGAGCGCGCCTACGCCGCCGTGGGAAAGATCCGCTTCGCCGACTGTCATTTCCGAAAGGATATTGGCGACAGGGCGATCAATCCGATCACCAATGCATTTTAGTTTTCTGCCACGGTCCGAGGAAATCTACGGCGCCAGTCCTCGCAGATAGGTACGGACCGTTTTGGGGAGGCGGCTGTCCCGGCCGAGCGCCCTGAGGCGTGCGCGCATGGCGGTGCTGCGTATGGGCGCATCGTGCAGATCAAAGGGTTTCCCCTCGGCGGCGGCGGCGATTGCGGCGATGACCTGCGCCGTCCGGTCAGTGCCGTCTTTGGTATACCGCGCCGCGCGGGCGGCGGCTTTTGCCGCCTCGGCCCAGTCACCCTTTTCGAGATACTCGAGACCGATCACCGCTTGCATCAGTCCGAAGATTTCTCCTTCGGCGCCGCCTTCGCCCGTGTCCGATCTCGAGAGTTCGCGCACGCAACGCGCCTTGAGATGGAGCGCGTCGACGTGGAGCGGCCGGGATTCGAGGAGAGCGTCGGCCCAGAGAGCCGCCTCGCGTGTCCGTCCCGATTCGAGCAGGGATGCGGCCTTGTCGAGAAATTCGGCCTCGCGGCCCGAGAGGTTGTCGACGAGAAGGAGCGCCGCAGGGCGGTGGAGATTTTTTTCTTCGAGAAATTCGGCCGCGGCACGGACCGGATCGGCGTCCGACCCGATGAGCCCGAGGGCGCGGCGCAGCATGCGCACGCCGGCGATCGTTTTCCCCTCGATGAGCCTGATGTGCGCCAGGGCGCGCAGCGCGCCCGGATGGCTCGGGTGGCGCCTGAGAACTTGACCGAGGAAGTCGATCGCCTCGGCCTGGTATTTCTCTCGGCTGCGCGTGGCGCCCTCGGCGATCCGCGCGGCGATTTGCCCGCGGAAATTGATCAGCTCGATGTTACCGTCGTCGATCGAGATCGCCCCGTCGAGCCTGTCGAGATCTGCGGGAGTGGTCTTTTCCGCGGCGCCCACGCCGGCGAAGATCAGGTCGGAACAGAGAGCGCGGACGCCCGCAATAGAGAGCACGACGATCGCCAGGGCGCCCAGAACGCCCACGACGGTGCGGGAGAGGGACGACGAATTCCCCGTGCCCATCTCGTAACGGGTGGCGTCGAGCATGCCGGCGGCGATGAAGAGGATGGTGGCCGCCGCGGGATTGTGAAGCGGGGAGCGCACGAGGCAGAGCACGCCGAAGGCGACCACCGTTCCGAAAAGGGAGGATGCGTAGAGGGCGTGCCACTCTTTTTGCGCCGAACGCGATGCGGCCGCTCCCTGCCGTAATAGGAGGAGGACGAAGAGCCCCAGCGCGGCCGCCGCGCAGAGCCCCCCCTCGGCAGCGGCCCAGAGAAACTCGTTGTGGGGATTCTCCACCTCGGTCACGGCGCCCAGTCTGCCGCGGATACGGGCTTCGTCAGGATCGCGAAAGGCGCCGTACTCGTAGCGGAATCGTCCCGGCCCGATTCCCATCAGGGGATGGGCGCCGATCATGTCGACCGTGCCGCTCCAGAGGCTGAGACGGATCTTGTTGGTGGGGTAGGCGGTGCTGAAAACCGACGCGTCGCTGTCGATGTTCTTGAATGGCTCCGTGGGGGTGTGTCTCACCAGGAAAACGCTCGCCGTGCCGACAACGACGAGGAGCCCGATGGAGGCGAGCGGTTTCGAGTGGTCCTCGATGAACCGGCGCGGGTTCAGATCCCGCCCGAAGTGGTTGGCCCTTTTCAGAGCGACAAGAAAGGCGATCAATCCGCAGGCGGCGGCGATCAAGCCGCCCCGGCCGCCGGTGGCGGTGATGCCGGCGGCCAGAATCGCCACGCTCGGCGCGGCGATGAGGCGCGCCGCACCGCGGGCGAAGAGGCCCGCCGCGGCGAGGGGAACGAGCAGGGCGAAGACCTCGGCGGCGGCGTTGGTGTTGCCCAGGGTCGAGACCGCCTCGGCCCCCTCGTTGGCGCGGTAGAGAAACTCCGTTCCCGTCGCCTGGACTACACCGAGCAGGGCGGCGAGCGAACCGGAGATGAGCAGAACTCCGGGGATGAGACGGGGCCGCGCCCAGACCCCGTCGCGAACGACGGCGGCCACAACGATCAGCACGATGAGGCCGATCAAAAGACGGGCTTCCTCGAAAGAGGGCGCGCCCATCCGAATGCAGGAAAAAAGAAGAAAGACGGGAACGAGGGCGGCCATGAAGAGCGCCGGCGACAGGGGCGCGAAAGCGGTCCTCACAAGCCCCCGGCCCCGGGTGACCGCCAGGAACAGCAGGCCGACGGCGAGGAGGAGGCTCCACTTGAGGCGATCCATGTCCATGGCGCCCGGATGGTAGAACAGAATGGCCGCCGCGCCGAGGAGAGCGGGAATCAAAACAGGCAACAGGAGACCGAGTCTGCTCGATTCGAAGGAAGCTCTGTCTGGTTCTGCTGTCATCGGCCCTTCCCGGAAAAATTCTGAACGATCGAGGGTCCGTCGCGGACGGCGATCTTCCGATTCCGTCGGCGATCGGTTAGGATGATGCTATCGCATCCCCTTCGAGGAGCCATTATGCCCGACGCCAACCAAAGATACCACGATCACGTGGCGTCCATTTATGACGACATCTACAGGTCGCCATACTGGAAATTTTATCACGATTTGTCATGGAGCCACATGAAGCCGCACCTCCCACGCGACCTGTCCGTCGAGGCGCACGACGCGGGCTGCGGGACGGGCCTCTTTGGACTGAGGCTGCTCAAGGCGGGATTTCGCGTGCTCTTCTCGGACACGTCGCCCAAGATGCTCAACGCAGCACGGCGCAAGGTCGAGGCGGCCGGCTACGCCGATCGGGCAGAGTTTGCGCGGATCGACGTGGCCCGCATGGAGTCCCTGAGGGACGGTCGATTCGGTTTCTTTTGCGCCCAGGGAGATCCGGTCTCCCTCTGCGACGATCCGGCCGGCGCCATTCGCGAGACGGCGCGCATTCTCGCCCCGGGCGGCACGGCTGTCCTTTCCGTCGACAACCGCGCCGCCGGGTACGAACATTTTCTCGAGAAAGGCGACGCGCGGGGTCTGTTACGTTTTCACAAGGACGGGGTTCTGACCTGGTTGGCCGAGAAGCACTCCGAGCGATTCCCCTTTCACACCTTCGAGCCTGAACAGATCGAGGAGATGAGCCGGCGCGCCGGTTTCGAGGTTGTGTCGATCGTGGGAAAGTGCGTTCTGCCCCTGCGGAAGTACGCCGATCTGCTCGACGATCGGGACATGGCCAAACAGATCATCAAGGTGGAAAAGAAACTCTCCGCGCGGCCGACCTACCTCGGCCGTGCGTCCCATCTGCAGGTGACGCTGCGCAAACCGGTTTGACGGGGGGGATCGGGGCGAAAGATGCTATTCGAGCATCGCGTCGACGAAGGACTCGGCGTTAAAGAATTCCACATCTTCGTAGGTCTCGCCCACACCGACGAACTTGACGGGGATCCGTACCTGCTCGCGGATCGACACGACGGCGCCCCCCTTGGCGGTTCCGTCGAGCTTGGCGAGAAAGAGACCGGTCACATCGACCGCCTCGCCGAACTGCTGGGCCTGGACGACCGCGTTCTGGCCCGTCGTCGCGTCGAGCACGAGGAGAACCTCGTGGGGCGCGTCGGGGATTTTCTTGGAGAGGACGCGCTTGATCTTCTCGAGCTCCTGCATCAGGTTTTGCTGTGTGTGAAGGCGGCCGGCCGTGTCGACGATGATGACGTCGGCCTTTTCCCTGAGGCCGATATCGATTGCGTCGAAAGCGACGGCGGCCGGATCGCTTCCCGCTTCTTTTTTGACGATCCGGGCGCCGATCCGCTCGCTCCAGAGAGTGAGCTGTTCCACGGCGGCGGCGCGAAAGGTGTCGCAGGCGCCGAAGACGACCTTCTTGCCCGCTTGAGTGTAGAGGTAGCCGAGCTTGGCGATCGATGTAGTCTTGCCGCATCCGTTGACGCCCACGACGAGGATCACCGTGGGCGGAGCCGAGTGTTCGGGAAGGGCGATCTCCGGCTCGTCCATGATCTCGCGGAGTTGGGCTTTGAGAAAGTCGAAGACTTCGCCGCTGTTTTTGATCTCACCCGCCGCGTAGGCGTCCTTGATCCGATCGATGACGCGCACCGCCGTTCCGCCCATGTCGGAGAGGTAGAGCAACTCCTCGAGCTCGTCGATGAAGTCGTCGTCCAACGTCCGGTTGATCGAGAAAAGGGTTTTGAGACGGGAGGTGAGTTTTTCGCGTGTCTTGGCCAGTCCTTTGAAGAGTCGCTTGAAAATCATGAAATTTCCCCGGTAGGTGGCCCGTATTTATCGATGACTCAGAGGTTTTCTTAGAGGTTTTCTTAGAGGTTATTGTCCCTCTTGATCCTATCGAGGATCCCGTTGATGAACCCGCCCGAGTTGGAAGTGCTGAACTTCTTTCCCAGTTCGATCGCCTCGTTGATGGAGACCTTGGGAGGGATATCGGAGCGGTAGAGGAGCTCGTAGATCGCCTGCCTGAGAATGTTGCGGTCCACCGTGGCGATCCGGCCCAATTCCCAGTTCTGCGTCGACTTTTCGATCGTTTCGTCGATGGCGGCCATGTTGAGCGCCACGCCCTGGACGAGTTCCCGGGCAAAGACGAGTACGTCGTCGTCATCACTCTGCTCGGCGAAAAAGGTCGTTTCCTCCCCGACGATGTCATCGCTTCGGATGTCCATCATGTAGAGGAACTGGAGGGCGAATTCCCGTGCCTTGGTGCGTTTTCTGATGCTTGCGTCAGCAGAGGGGCTGTTGTTGGGATTGTCCACTATGAGCTCTCTCGGAATCATGATTTCGTCCGTGGTAGTTGCTTGTAGAGGTCGGCCATTTCAATGGCCGCCTGGGCCGCCTGGAAGCCCTTGTTGCCCGACTTGGTTCCGGCCCGGTCGATCGCCTGTTCCACCGAGTCGCAGGTGAGCACGCCAAAGATGATCGGTATGTCCGTGTCGAGGCCGGCCTGGGCCACGCCTTTCGAGACCTCGGCGGCCACATAGTCGAAATGGGGGGTGTCCCCCCGGATCACCGCGCCGAGGCAGATGACGGCGTCGAATTTTTTCGTCACCGCAAGCCGCTTGGCGACGAGGGGGATTTCGTACGATCCGGGAACACGCACGGTGGTGATGGCGTTCTGCGCCACCTCGTGGCGGGTGAGACAGTCGACGGCGCCGTCGAGGAGCGAGGAGCAAATGAATTCGTTGAAACGGCTCACAACGATGGCGATCTTGAGACCTTTTCCCGACAGA
>Ga0180429_10001297_pt1 | contig 21289 bp, 15 predicted proteins | sample SS_ome_FD_132428 | JGI IMG/M metagenome (GOLD analysis project Ga0180429, IMG submission 132428) | Hypersaline lake sediment archaeal communities from the Salton Sea, California, USA - SS_1_S_1 metaG | ecosystem: Environmental > Aquatic > Non-marine Saline and Alkaline > Hypersaline > Sediment ...
TCCCCTGTCGTCGGAGAAGTATACGCCGCTGCCGTAAGTGCCGGCATAGAGAATGTCCCCGGCGGGGTGGTAGACCATATCGTAGACGCGTGTCGTGAGAGGGGTGGCACTCCAGCTCGCTCCGCCGTCGGTTGTCGTGAAGACGCCGTCCGTCGATCCGACGACCACATGGTCTTCGTCTTCGGGCGCCACCCAGCAGGCGTAGACCGTGTCGTAAGTCTCGTGCATGGCGGCGAGATTACCGGTGATGTCGTTCCACGTTGCGCCGCCGTCGATCGAACGATAGACCTTGGCCAGGTCGGCTTCCTCGCCGCAGGCGTAGATGACGAGCGGATCGCTGTGCGCCACCGCCACACGGTGGCACGCTGTGCGGCTCGATGTCGACGTGGCGCCGATCAGCATTTCGGTCGGCCATGTGGCGCCCGCGTCGGTCGACTTGTAGAGTGCCATCTGATAGGTGCTGCTCGGATAGGCTGCGCCTCCGAGATAGACGATGCTCGAATCGTAAGGGTCTTCGGCGAGGGTGTTGGCTTTCTTGATATCGATGACTTCCGTCCAGACGGTCCCTCCGTCTGTGCTCCTGTGGAGCTCGGCCGAGCTTCATCCCGCCTCGAGGGCCATGATGATGTTCTCGTCGTTGGAGTTGACCATGAGCTCGATCACGGTGCCGCTGCAGCCGAGAGGATAGGTGATCTCCTGCCAGTTGCCGCCCGCGTCGTAGGTGGCGGTCAGCGTGTAGCCCGATGTGATGTCGGCGAAAACCGTGTTCGGCTTCGAGGGCGCGGCGGCGAGCGACGAGATGCAACTGCACTCGATTCCGCTGTGCGCCGGATTCCATGTGCCGCCCGAGTCGATCGATTTGTAGACCCCCCCGTAGGTGCTGGCCACAAAGATCGTCGACGGCGCGGCGGGGGCGACCTCCACATATTCGCCATAACCGGTGAACACGTCGCCATAGCGCGTCCAGGTCAGGGCGTAGTCGTTGCTCACGTAGACATCGCCGCTCGACGAGACGGTGTAGAGGTTGGCCGGGTTGGCTCGATCGATGCCCGTGTCTTGGGCGTACATGTAGTTCGACGTGTCCCTCGTCCATGTCGTCCCGCCGTCGACGCTTCTGTAGAAGTAGGTTCCGCCGGCGTAGACGCGGCTCGAGTCGGTGGGATCGATTTCGACCGTGTAAAGGTAGCGGTAGTTGTCGGTCTCGACCGACGCGGAGATATCGGCCCACGTGGCGCCGCCATCGGTGGTCTTGAACATTCCGGCGGTGTACGTCGACGCCACCTGCTGGTAGCCGCAGATGTACATCACATCGGGATCGGTCTCGGAAATCGTCATATCGTAAGGGATGAAGTAGGTCGTGCTCAGGATCGTCGACGTCCAGGTCTGGGCTCCGTCGGTGCTCTCGAAATAAACGAGGCTGTAGTTGCCGCTGTTGTAGAGATAGCCGGCGGCGTACACCAGATTCGGATCGGTGGGATGAACGCAGATCGCGTATCCGTACCCCGATCCTGACGGAAAGGGACCGTAAGCCCAGCTCGCGCCGCCGTCGGTCGTGGAGTAGCAGCCGTTGTAGGCGAGAACATAAAACCGCGTAAAATCGAAGGCCGCCAGGGCGCCGGGATTGGAGTAGGGCACCGTGCCGGTCTGGGTCCAGTTTTGCCCCCCGTCAAAACTGCGATACACATTGGGCGGCGAAGGGTAGTCGCCGACGGCGATGACCTGGTCGGCGTCGGCCGGATCGGTGACGACCCCGACGAAGCTGCCCCCGTCGGGTCCCGTACCCTCCCAGGTCTGACACCATGCTGCCGGCACGAGCAGGGCCAACGATAGGATCAACATGACGGATAGCGTGACGGGGGACTCGGGCCTTTTCATCTGTACCTCCTCGTGATTGAGATTGGCGAGGCGCCGTGCCTCATGGAGTGATTGGATGATCAGAGCTTGTGTGCCATCGGTTCAAGCGTCTCTTTTTATCCACTTTCGATTGATCAAAATGTTTTACTTTTATCGTCTCCGTCTGTCAAGAAATCGTGCGATCGGTCCGGTTACGAAACGGGTGATCGTCTTTCCGATTTTGTCGATCCACGCGGCGCGCTTGGCCTGAACGCATGCTCCGTCGAGATACCGGCCGATGTCGTCCGCGAGCTCGGCCACGTTTTGAAAACGGCAAGAGCCTTGTTTTTCCAGGGCCCTGAGGACGATCGCCTCGAGGTCGCCTCTCGTGGCCCGGTTCACGAGGGAGGGCTTTTGCAGAAGGCACGTCTCGATCGTGTGCGCCGCCCGCGCGAAGGGCATGGGCCGCACATCGTAGGGGCGCTCATCGCAAAGAAGCTCGTAGAGGATCATTCCCAGCGCGTAGACATCGGTGCGGCAGTCGATGCCGGAAAGGTCGGCGCGGCACTGCTCGGGCGACCAGTATTGCACCCGGTCGAAGAGTCCGCCCAACTCGGCCCGTGCCGCGGCCAGGACGATATCGAGATCGACGGCGTGCACGATGCCGAAATTGACGACGGTGACCTTTTCGGTGACATCGACGACGATGGCCGAGGGATGCAAATCGCGGTGGAGCACTCCGTGGCCGTGGCCGTGGTGCACCGCGTCGGCAGCTTGAAGGAAAAGCTCCAATCGATTTCGCAGGGGCAGGTTTTTGAGGCGGGCAAATTCGGTGATGGGGAGCGCGTCGACGACTGCTTCGGCCACCATGTACGGCAGGGACAAAGAGCCCGCGGCGGGGGGGGGCGCCGTCGGCGCGAACAGCCCCCCCCCGACGATCCGCGCCAGATTGGGATGGCTGATTTTCGCCAACTCCCGCAGCTTGTGATCGAAGCCGCCGAGTGCCGCGTCGCGCACGATACCGGGCTTGAACAGTGTGGCCGTCAACTGGCGGCCTCGGTCTTCGCCGCGCGCCTCGTACTCGGAATGGGTAGCGTCGTCGTAGAGCATGCGGCCGAGGCGGAAATCCCCCAGCAAAGTGCCCGGCTCCAGCACCTCGATCGTCTCGGCCGCCGTCGGGACCAGCGCCGGCTCCTCGAGGAATCGATCGTCATCGCCACTGGAGGCGAAGAGCTTCTCCGCCTCGACGCGAAGCTCCTCGTCGCCGCGGCATGCCTTTTCCAGGTAGAGCGACCGCTCGTCGGGATCGAGTTCCTGATAGGCGATGAAAATGTCCTTGAGGCGTTTGAACTGCTCCGGATTCATCTCGGGACGATCCGCCTGATTGCGCGCCCGCTGCACCGGGCGCAAGGCCTGAATGCGGCCATGATTGTACAAGGGGCGGGAGGCCGACTCCCGCCCCTTTTTGTTTTTCCGATCGCACCGGCCTTTCTACTGCACGGTGAGAATCTTGATATTGGCGAGCCGCGAACTGGGGAAAGTCAGGCCTCCGAAGAAGACCTGGAAATAGTATCTGTCGCCGCTTTTCCACGAGAGGGGAATGGTGGCGGTGTATTCCACATAGCCGTCGGCCGAGGTCCGGCCGAGGAAGATCGGCTTGAAGGGTGGAGTGAGATAAAGTCTTCCATAGCGCGTGTTCACCGGAGGGAATCTCAGTCCCGATCCCTTGATGACGTTCACAGCCATGTTGGGCCAGCCCGTGGCGCGGACGGTGATCGTGTTCCCCGGGATCACGTCGCCCATGTAGTAGAGGTGGAAGTCGAATTCATCGGCGCCGATGTCGACCCCTCCGAAGGCCTCCCGTTCGTCTCCCTCGATATCATCGTCGGGGCGATGGAGGGGGTCGGGATTGCCCGCGTTGCCGCAGGGCGACGAGAAAGTCAGATGGAAGTCGCCGCCCATGGGATCGACAAAGCGGGGGTCGAGATCGATGTTGTTGTTGCCATACGACCAGCCTCCGTCGACATCGCAGTAGCTCAGTGACGGTCTGGGACCGTAGTAGTAGATCTGGGGATCGGTGGGAGCGGTGTTTCCCCAGAAGATTGTATTCTCCACGATCGCCGTCGCTTCGTAGCACCAGAGCCCGCCTCCCTCGTCGGCCGAATTCTGCACGATCGTGTTGTTCGTCAACACCGCGGAGGAGTTGAAGGCGACAGTGACTCCGCCCCCCTCGGGGCAGGTGTTGCCCGAGATCAGATTGTTGACCAGAACGGTCTGCGAGAGGAGGACGCAGATCCCTCCGCCGCCCCAGATACCGCTGTTGTTCACACTGTTGTTTTCGATGACGTTGGAGATGATCAGCGACTCATCGCTCGCCGTGGCCCAGATGCCGCCGCCGCCGTTTTCGGCGAGATTCGACGAGATCTTGCAACGCGACACCTCTGAGCCCTGATCGCCCGAATTGCAGTAGACGCCGCCGCCCACGTTTTCGGCATAGTTGTTGGCGATCTCGTTTCTGTCGACGAGGGCCGTGTCGTTTTCGTAGGAGACGCCGCCGCCCACGTTGGCGTAGTTGTTGGAAATCGTATTCTTCTCGATGATGGCGCTCGAATCTTCGCAGTAGATCCCGCCGCCGGCGCTCACCGTCGTCGATCCGTTCAAGGAGATTACGTTGTCTACGATGAGAGCGTCCGATCCTTCGACGCAAGAGATTCCGCCGCCGTGGCCGTCGCAGTTGTTGTTCGTGATGATGTTGCCCTTGATCGTGGCCGCCGATCCGTTCCGGCAGGAAACGCCGCCGCCGTCATAGTCCATCTGCGACGTGTCGAGCGTGCCCGATCCGTTGGTGAGCGTGAATCCCTCGATGACCGCGCCCCGAGTCTCTCCATTTTCAAAGCGCACCGCGCTGCCGTAATCCGGACTGGAAGGCGAACTGCCGTCGATGATCGTGGCCCAGGGACCCGATTCGCTCCGCACGATGATGTCCTTGCCCAGAAAGCTGATGTTTTCCACATAGGTGCCTGCGCGTACGATGATGGTGTCGCCCACCGCGGCGGCGATGATCGCATCCTGGATGAGGGCGTGGTCATCGGGCACGTAAATCGTGGCCGTCGACCCGGCCGTGGCGAAAAGAAGGAAACAGAAGAATACGAGTGCGGCTTTCATGATCGACCTCCTAGGAGTGTTCACTGAGCACGACGGTGCTGTTCGAAAATTTTTGAAACGATCCCGTTTTGATTCCTCTATCGTGACTATGAAATATATCAAGAAATGCTGTGGGCTTAAGTAAAAACCGAAGAATTTCCTTGGAGCCCGGGAGCGGCCGGAGCCCGGGAGCGGCCGGAGCCCGAGAGCGGCGCGCACCCTGTGAGAATGGGCGCCTCTTCGAGCAGGCGCCCATTCTTTTTCCGGTCGTGAAAACTTAAGGGTGAGAGACTATTCGTTCGACGCCGAATCGGGTTGTTCCCGCCCACCGGGTTGTTCGGGCGTAACCGGGTGTTTGGATTCCGCGGCCGGCGCCGGCGGTGCCTCCTGTTTTTCGGCGCAGTCCTTTTTGCTCACATCGAGTGCGCTCGGCAAATTCATGCCCGCCATATCGAAGAGGTTCTGGAGTGGCGGCAGCGAGCCGAGCATTCCCGAGAGAAAACCGGCCGTTGTGGGGCTGCCGTCCTTGCCGCTCATCGAGTCCCAGACGGTGACATTGTCGATCTTGAGGTTCTTGATCGCCTCGACCTGGGTGGCGACGAGGGAATCGAGTTTTTCGGTGACCAGGAGGAGCGCCGCGTCGCGCGGATTGCCGTCGGCGGCGCCCACGATCGCCTGGAGACCTTCGGCCTGTTTCATGAGAAGTTCCCTGTTGCCTCGGGCCTGGGCCTCGAGCTTGAGGTAGATCGAGTCCGCCTCGCCCTGCGCCTCGCGCCTGAACCGCTCGGCCACGGCGTCGGCGTCGATCTCGATCTTTTGCTTCGTGATCTGGCTGGGGACGATGACGTTGGCCATCTGGGTGGCGCGCTCCCTTTCGGCGCGCTGGACCTCGGCCTTCTGTTCGGCCTGGTACGATTCTTCGAGGGCGTTGGCGGCCTGCACCTTTTCGGCGGCCGTACCCATCTTATCCGCCTCGGCTTCCCGTTCGCGGCGATTGGCGTTGGAGTTGGCGACCTCGATCCTGGCGAGGTTCTCGCCGCCCACGGCGGTGGCGTTTGCCGCCGCCACCTGGATCCTCTGCTCCCTCTCGGCCTCGGCCTTTCCGATCTCGCCGTCGCGATCCTGCTCGGCCACGGCCTTTTTCGCCTCGTTGATGGCGCGCGCCGCTTCGTCCTTGCCGAGCGCTTCGATGTAGCCCGACTCGTCGGTGATGTCCTTGACGTTGACGTTGATGAGCTTGAGGCCGATCTTCTTGAGTTCCACCTCGACGCCGTTGGTGATCTTGTCGACGAACTTGTCCCGGTTGGAGATGATCTCCTCGATCTGCATGGTGGCGATGACCACACGGGTCTGGCCGAAGATGATGTCCTCGGCGATTTTTTGAATACCGTGACTGGGGATTCCGAGAAGACGTTCGGCGGCGTTTTCCATCACACCCGCCTCGGTCGAGATACCGACGGTGAAGGTGGAGGGGACGTCGATCCTGATGTTCTGCTGGGAGAGCGCTCCCGTCAGATCGATATCCATCGTCATCGGCGTCAGATCGAGAAACTCGAAATCCTGCAGCACGGGAAGGATAAACGCCGCCCCGCCGTGAATGCAGCGTCCCGAGCGCTTGCCGCTCGCATCGGCGCCGACCTTACCGTAGATCACCATGACCCGGTCGGGCGGGCACCGTTTGTAGCGGCTCAAAAAGGTAATGACCGTCACGAATACAACGAGTACAAAAACAATGACCAGCCAGAGCCAGCCGCTAATGAATTCTTCCATTATTTCAACTCCATTCTCTCGACGAGCAGAGTGTTTCCGCCCAGGATCTTGACGACCTTGACGGTCCGCCCCGTTTTCAAGTCTTCATCGTCATTGGTAATGGCCGCCTTCTCCCTGAGCCGGCCCTGTACCTTGAGCTGAACCTGGCCCTTTCCCGCGCCCTTGGCCGGAATGGTCACGTAGACCGTGCCCGCCTGACCGATGGCGTTGGAGATGTTGATGTTCCCCGTTTCCGAAAGACCGAGAAGCTCCTTCATCAGGTAAAAGACGACGACGACGAAGAAGCACCCCACGCAGACGGCGATCGCGATGGCGAGGACAGTGTTCAGCCCGGCGTCGAGCAAGACGATCCCCGACCATCCGAAACCGACAAAGAATGCGGTCACCGTCCGGAATGAGATCAGAGCGAGGCCCGAACTGTGCACCGACAGATCGCCATGATCGGTCGATAGATCCATATCGGCGTCCGATCCGATGTCCACATCGGCGTCGCCGCCGGCCAGCCCGATGAGATTGAGCAGGAGCTGCAGGACGAGAAAAGTCGTCGACAGCCCTGCGATGACATAGAGAATCTGTTGTACGAGCGTGAGTGCAGCCCACCACTCCGACATGGTTCCCTCCTTCTTCGCGGGGGTAGAGAATCGAGTGCCCTGTGAATCTGTTGTTCCATCCAGATCCCCAAGAGATTAACTCTAACCCGAACCTATTTATTTGTCAATAACTTAGCTTTTGCTTTCAAGCCGATCATCGGCCACAATCGGAAGAGATCCATACGTCCATCGCCGCCGTCGATCGAGGGAGAGATGAAAAAGATCACCGTTTTTCTGGCCGTGTTTTGTGCGCCGATTTTGATTTTCTCATTCCTTTTCGCGACCGATGCGGCGGCGCCTCGGGTGAAATCTCCGCCTCCGGCGGGCAAAGCACCGCGGGCTCCGACCGTGTCACCCGCGGGCCGAGCCGACGCCGTCGATCCCCTGCCTTCGATCACCTTTTCCGAACTCGCACCCGCCGACGGGGCGCTCGTTGCGACACCGATCACCTTTTCGGGAAAGATCACTTCAGCCGGAGCGATGAGCAAGGTGGCGCTCTGGGGCGACTGGTCGGGAACGTGGCAGGAGGAGGCGGTCTCGGCCTGGTCGACGGAGAGCGAGATTCTCCGAAACGGGAGGTTCGAGTCGTACGAAGAGGACGACGGGGTCGCCACCGACTGGACGATCGAGGTCGCGGCGGGCGTGGTCTACACCGTCGCCCACGCGCTGGGTGTTGCCGATTATTCCCAGGAGATCGACATCACCCAGACCGCCGCCGGCGGGCTGTCGATTTATCAGGAGCCGCGCTTTGCGGTGGGGCAGGAGTACTCTCTCTCCCTCTGGTACAAGACATGGGGGAGCAATACGCTCCGCGTCCTTGTGTCCGACGCCGCCGAGACGAGCGTGGTCTTCGGTGCCGCCCTTCCGGCCACAAACGATGTGTGGCAGTTTTTCTCGGCGACCTTTGTCCACGACGATCCTCTCGCCGACGGGCTGCGCATCGTGTCGAGCGATGTGGGCGCCTTTTGTCTCGATGAATTCAGCCTCGTCGCGCTCGGCGCGCGGCCGCTCCCCAAGACGGTCGATGTCGCGTTCTTTCGCGCTCCGCCCGCCGGTCTCCATCACTGGGCGCTCGCCGCCACCGGCCCGAAGGGCACTGTCTTCAGCGATCAGTTTTCGGTCGACGTGACAACCGGTTTCGACGGATGGCGCGTGCTGCCCGTCCGATCTCAGAGCGAATTCGATCGGGGCGCGATCGGCGGCGAGGCGCTCCAGCACATGCTGAGCATCGCGCGGAGCCGATCCGATCCCGACGTGGTCTACCTTTCTCACGACTGCGGCCAGGTCTGGAAGAGCGACAACAACGGCGCCTCGTGGCGCAAGACGCTCGGCGGCGGCCTCTGGACCAAGACCGCCTACTCGATCGATGTCGATCCCGTCGATCCCGACACGGTCCTGCTCATCGCCTACGCCGGATCCAATTATTATGACAGCGGCTACGACGGGATTTATCGATCGACCGACGGCGGACAGAACTGGGACTGGGTCCTGGCCGAGGACAAGACCAACCCGCGCCACCTCGAACAGAACATCGCCCACGATCTGTCGAGCGTCGACGCGTCGGGCGCGGCGCGGTGGTACGCGGCCTTCGAGAAGAAGGCCCTCTACCGCTCCGACGATTTCGGCGCGACCTGGGTAGCGGGGGCCGATCTTTCCGCACACGACCACGTCTACTGCGTCCGCATTCAGCCCACGAATGGGACCGTCTACCTCGCCACGAGCGCGGGGCTTTTTGCGAGCACCGATCTCGGCTCCACGATCCAGCCCCTCGGCGATCTGCCGGCCGGAGCGGTCTCGGGCCTTCAGGTCGTGGAGAGCGCGCCCGACGTGATTCTTGCCGTCGTTGCCGATGTGGGCCTCCATCGTTCCAACGATGGGGCGCAGACCTTCTCCATGCTGCGGCCCTGGGACGAGGCGCTCTACGTTTTCGTGAATCAGGGCTTTCCCAATGTGGTCTATCTCACCGGATCGGAGAACGATGCCTGGTCGAGTGTCGACTGGGGGGCGACGTGGGCCGAGACCGACACGATCCCCGAACAGGGCCTCTGGCGGGACACGATCCTCCTCTACTGGCTCGGCGAGATCGCCGGGAAGATGGCCGGGATCGCGCCCGATCCGCGGGCGCCGACGGCGGCGATCGCCTTCGCCAAGGCGACCTTCTGGAAAACGGCCGACGCCGTCGATTTCAGGAGCTCATCGACCCTGTTCACCGGTTACAACTGCGAATGGTGGGCGCGGGGAATCAAGTTCGACAGGACCGATCCCGGGCGGTTCGGGCTTCTCACCGCCGATGCGGGTCTGGTATTTACCGACGATTGTGGCGACTCTTTCGAGCGCTACTCCATCGACCGCGATCTCATCGGCACCTGGTCGAGCATGCACGGCGCCGATTTTCAGCCCGGTACGGGCGTCGTCGTGGGCGGCGTCGGTTCGACGACGACGAACAGAAAACTGGTGCGCACCGAGATCGTTCCCGGCTGGCACAAGGAAGACTGGGCGCTCGTCGACGGCGACGGCGGGAGCTATCTCACCGTCGCCTTTCATCCCCACGATCCCGCTCTCGTTTTTGCCGAGGACAAGAAATCGACCGACGGCGGGGTGACGTGGCAGGTCATTCCAGACCTCGCCGGGTGGGGGGCGGGCTCGCTCAACGCGATGGTCGTGGGGATCTGCGACGCCGACAGCGACGTGATCTACGCGCTCAACGGCGACCGCGACACGATTCTGCGTTCCGACGACAGGGGGGATTCGTGGTACGTCTACGAGAGCGTGACCTGGGATTTCAGGCCCAAGGACTCGAAACCGACCTTTGCGGTCGATCCTCTCGATCGCGACCGTGTGTGGGCTCTCGACAGCCGGGAGGATCTCGCCGTCTTCGACGGAACGACCTGGCGGAGTACGGGGGTGCTCGACCTCGCGGGGGCGACGGATCCCAAGAACTTTGTCCGGTCGGTGGTTGTCGATCCCAACGACAACAACATCGTCTACGCCGGGATGTACGCCACGGGAATTCCGCCGGTCTGGCGATCAGTCGACGGCGGCTTGACCTGGGAGGATATCTCGCAGAACCTGCCCCGAGTGGGTGCCTCGGGACTGGCGATCAATCCGCACACGGGGGAGCTTCTGCGCGGCGGGTGCGACGGGACGTGGGTCTTTCCGCCGCCCTACGCGTCGTCGAATGTGCTTTACAATAAATCGGTCTCCAGCCCTTGAGGCAGACGGGGGAGCGTTTTCATGGCCACAGTCGATAAGCGATCGGTCGATGAGCGATCGTCCCTCTCAGAGCGGGGTAACACCGTCTACCTGGTCGCGGTCTGCCTCGTGGCCACACTGGGCGGATTGCTCTTTGGCTACGACACGGCGGTGATCAGCGGCGCCATCGGGTTTCTGCAAGAACACTTCGCCCTCGATGCCGACGAGATGGGATGGGCCGCGTCGAGCGCGCTCGTCGGTTGCGCCATCGGCGTGCTTCTGGCAGGCACAATGAGCGAACGTTTCGGCCGCCGGAACACGCTTCTCCTCGCCGCTCTCCTCTTTCTCGTCTCTGCCATCGGGACGGCGCTGCCGCGGTCGTTTTCGCTTTTCGTCTTCTTTCGCATCGTGGGCGGTGTCGGCGTGGGGGCGGCGTCGATGACGAGCCCCCTCTACATCGCCGAGATCAGCCCGGCGTCGATCCGGGGGCGTATGGTGTCGTTGAACCAGTTCGCCATCATCTTCGGTATGCTCGTCGTCTACTTCGTCAACTACTTCATCGCCGGTCAGGGCGACGAGGCGTGGAACGTCGACGTGGGCTGGCGGTGGATGTTCGGATCGGAATCGATTCCGGCGCTGCTGCTCCTCGTCTGTCTCTTCTTCGTGCCCGAGAGTCCGCGGTGGCTCGTCAAACGGGGACGCACCGACCGGGCGCGCGCCATCTTGAACAAGGTCAACGGCACCGCCCGGGCAGCGGGCGCCTTGGTCGAGATCGAAGCGGCGCTTAAACAGAAAAAACTCTCACCCTGGGAACTGCTCCGGCCCGGCCTTCGGACGGTGATTCTCATCGGCGTGATCCTCGCGGTTCTGCAGCAGGTGACGGGTATCAATGTCTTTCTCTATTATGCGCCCGAGATCTTCAAAGGGATTGCGGGGGAGAGCGTCGACGCCGCACTGCTCCAGACGATCGTGGTTGGGGGCGTCAACCTCGCTTTCACCATCCTCGCCATCTGGACCGTCGACCGGATCGGACGCAAGCCGCTCATGATCGTGGGCGCTGCCGGGATGGGGCTCTGCCTCACCGCGATCGGACTCTCCGCATTCTTCGGGCGCACCGATTTCTGGATCCTCGCCTTCATCCTCGGATACATCGCTTGCTTCGCGCTCTCCGTGGGGCCGGTGACGTGGGTGATCCTCTCGGAGATCTTTCCCACGCGGGTCCGGGGGTGGGCGATGGCGACGGCCGCCTTCTTTCTCTGGGTGGCCAACTACTTCGTGTCGCGGACCTTTCCGGTGATGGATCAAAACGCGTGGCTTGTCGACACGTTTCATCACGGCTTTCCCTTCTGGATCTACGCGCTCTTTTGCGTCGTGACCGTGATCTTCGTCACGGTGGCGGTCCCCGAAACCAAGGGCAAGAGCCTGGAGCAGATCGAGAAAATCTGGTCGCGGCGCGAACCTCCTCACGCTAAGTGAGCGTCCGAATTTCTATAAGCCTTTAAATGTAAATATTTTAAAAAAATAAGAATTTTCCTCCTTGACGAGTTACTATGAATGTAGTAGATCTACTATTATTATAGTAATCAAGGAGACCAAATGAACAGCCAGCGCGCGCAGATCACTCCGGCCGAACTTCGGATCATGAAAGTGCTTTGGAGACGCGGTCCCAGTACGGTCCGGCAGTGCTTGACGGCGCTGAGCGACGAAGGCGATGATTCGCCGGCCTACACCACGGTCATGACCATGATGACCCAGCTCGCCGACAAGGGCGCTCTCGCCGTCGATCGCGAGCGGCAACCCTTCGTGTATACGCCGGCAGTACGCAAAGATCAGGTGCTCAGGCAGCGCCTTTCTCATTTTTTGCAGACCGTTTTCGACGGCCAGGCGGAAGACCTGGTTTTGCATCTGGCAGAGGAGGCGGACCTCTCGCCCGAGGCGCTACGCCGGATCGAGGATAAGATCCGCGCACGCGAAGAGCGCGACGCACGCGACGATCGCGAAGAGCGCGACGATCGCGAAGAGCGCGACGAGCAATAAGACAAGACCGAGGAGGGGACATGGTTGACGCAGTCGACGGAGTCGTGGCTTGGTTGGGCCATGCGTTGATTTACGGAACTCTCTTTGCCGCGATCACATGGTTACTCATCCGAGTGATTGGCCGACGGATCACTCACGCCTTCGAGTCGATCGTGTGGTCTGTGGTTCTTGTCAAGTTTTTCATTCCTATCGGGTCGATCGACACACTCTCGATCTCCAGTCCGATTGATTCACTCGGCTCTTCAACCGCACCCTATGAGTGCGATTTCGAGGGAGAGAGTGTCGGCACGACGGAGATGTTGCCTGAGTGCGGCCCGATGGCTGGTGCATACGAATCCCTTCGTGAACCCAGTCGTTCGCCTTTTCACTGGTCGTTCTTTGCCGGCCTGGGATATATCGTGGCTGTTGGTTTTCTGATTCTACGACGGACCGCAAGCCACATCCTGTTCGTGAAGAAATGCCGCGCCTTGCGCCCTGCCGACGAGACGGTCCAGGAAATCGCCCTCAATGCGTGCGCGCGGCTCGGCGTTGGGCGGAGACCCTCGGTCCGCATTAGCCGCACGGCGCCCTCAGCGTTTGTTTTCGGATTATTTAGACCCACACTTGTTATCGCCCACCGACAGCTCTTTCGACGGGAAGAGCTGGAGACGGTGATACTGCACGAGGTCGCCCATCTCCGGCGAAGCGACATGATCGTGCGGTATCTCCAGTGGTTCGCCGGATCGTTGTTTTTTTTCTGGCCAGTTGTCGCCTGGGTCAACGGGCGTATCGACCTGGCGCGCGAGCACGCCTGTGACGAATGGGCCCTTCGTCAAGGAACGCTCTCCGCCGGTGCCTATGCGCGGTGTCTTCTCGACGCAATGCGGCCCCTTCAAGCGGGCCGTCCCATTTATCGATCGACTGGCCTCACCTCGAATCACAAAAGTATGGAAAGGAGAATCGACATGATTCTTGATTATTCCGAATCTTCGAAAGGACGGAGCCGATGGAGCCTTGCGGGATTTCTCGCACTCACGCTCTGGATCGGCGTCGCACTCACCGGCGCCGTCGGCGCTGCCGACAACAGGGGCGCCCACGATGACCGGTGGCCGAATACCGAGGAGGCGCTCAAAGAGCGCGCCGCTCAGCTTTACGCGCTCGTCGCCGCCCGCGATCGGGCCGACGTCAACGGCGACGGCCTGCTCACCTACGTGGAGAAGGACGCCTATCTGATCAGTCTCGCCATGGAGCGGCCACGGGAGTTCATGGACGAATTCCCCTATGCCGATCGCAACCAGAGCGGGCAGCTCGACTACCTCGAGGTTTATGGCGTCATTCGCGGAATCACGCTCATCGCCTACGCCGACCGGCGGCCCAATGCGCTGACTGAAACGAAGCTGAATGTGATTTTTTATCATAGGGCGCTCGGCGCACAGGAATGGCTGCTCGAAAAGGTGATCTCTACGCCGAAGATCGCCGTCGTCGACAACGCCTGGTCGGTGATCCAGCGGGTCGACGGCCGTCGCAAAAGCGACCACCATCGCAAGCTCGATCACGGCGGCCCCGCCTCACCAGTCAAGATGCCCAGAGAACAGTCCACGCTTTTCCAGGAACTGGAGGGGAACATCGAGACGGTCCGGACCAAACTTGCTGAGGAGACCGATCCCGCCGAGGTCGAACGGCTCCGCACCATGCTCGAAAAACTCGAGAGTCTTCTCGATCAGCTCGAAGGTATTTGATCGGACGGTACGGTTGGCCTCATCTCTGTCGCCTCCGACTCGAATCACTCCGATTCGAGTCGGAGGTGACAGTTTTGGATTTCCTGAAGATTGAAACCACGCCGCATTCAGAATAGCCCGGCGAGGAGCGCATAAACAACCGCCGCAAAGAGCGCCGCGCAGAGCGGACTCCCCACCCAGCCGACGGCGATCTCGGCCACCTTGCGTTTGCTCACCGCGCGCGCGCCCTTGACGAGGCCCACACCGATCACGGCGCCCACGATCGCCTGCGACGTGGAGACGGGGATTCCCATCATAGAGAAGACGTAGACGGCCGACGCCGCCGCTACCTGGGCGGCGAGCGCGCCGGGAAGATCGAGGGGCGTGATCCTTTTTCCCACCGTTTCGGTCACCCGCTTGCCGAAGGTGACGGCGCCGACGGCGAGCGCCACGCCGCCGAAGAGGGCGAGGTACGGGCCGTGATCGGGATACTTGCTCAAGAGAGGGCCGATCGCGTTCCCCACGTCGTTCATGCCGAGGGAGTAGGAGACGTACCCGGCAGACAGGAGAACGAGGATGGCGAGGATCGCGTTACTCCGGCGGTGGTCGGACCGGGAGCGGAGAGAAATCCTGAGTAGAATGTAAGCGCCCGATGAAACGATCAGGGTCAGCAGGGGACAGACCACCCAGCAGGCCACGATCTTCCAGAGAACGGTGAGCTGGAAATAGCCCGGCTCAAATCCGACCATCCCGATGCCCACGCCGAGCACGCCGCCCACGATCGCCTGAGAGGTGGAGACCGGGATCCGCGAGAAGGTGGCGAGGGTCACGAAGAGGCCCGCCGAGAGGAGAGCGACGAGGATGGCCAGGTCGGGGAGCTTCTCTTCGGCGAAGAGCTCCTCGTGATCGGCCGGCCTGCGCGCGGCGATCTCCGTCGCGATTTCCTTCACCAGCGCCATTTTGTTCGCCCTCAGTTCGGCGAGCCGAAGGGACTGGCTCTCCGTGCACGCGGCGATCTGCTCGTCGAGCCTTTGCGCCTCGCCACGTTTTTCGGGCGACGCGAAATCGTGCGGGTCGCAGATCACGATCCCCTTGCCGATCGTCTTCATCACGTGGTGGCCCTGGAGAACGGCGCCGGCCACGACACAGACCGTCATGAGGAGAACGGCGTGCCTGAAACGGATGAGCCCCGAGCCGACCGACGTGCCGATGCAGTTGGCGGCGTCGTTGGCGCCGATGTTCCAGCCCACGTAGAAGCCGGCGGCGAGCAGGACGATGGTGATCAGAACTTCGATGGTTGCCCATCCTCCACATGCGGGGGAAATCGTTCGCGATCAGATGGAGCGCTTGACGACCATGATCTCGAACCGGTCGGAGACGTTTTCGATGCGGTCGGAAATGGCCGCCATGTTGTCGATCAGCTCCTTGAGGAGCATCTTCTCACCCATGGACAGCTCCGACTTGAAGACCGCCTTGATCAGATCCCACTGGATCTTGTCCACTTCCTGTTCCTGCTTCTCCACCTTGGCGGCCACGGCGAGGACGTCGTCGAGGTTCTTCTGAAAGAGCTCGTAAATGTCCTCCAGCGGTTCGAAGCACTCGAGGGTGGCTGCCACCATCCGCTTGATTCCACTGACGAGAAAGTCGGGGATCCGCGGCCGCGTGAGCACGATGAGGTCGCTCGCCGACTCGACCTTGTTGGCCACCTTGTCGACCAGTTCGAGGAGGACGACGTAGTCCTCGCGGTAGATCGGAAGAAACGCCCCCTTGCTCAGCTTCATCGCCACCTCGCGCCGGATCGAGTCGGCCTTGCGCTCGAGGTTGTGGATCGTGTGGGCCTCTTCCTTGAACTGCTTGTCGCGGTTGAGGTAGTCGTCGACGAGGCTCGAAAATTTGGCCAGCGTCTGCTCAACGAGTTGGATGTGCTCGATGATCAGCTTTTCGACTTCTTTTTCCTTCTTGCCGAAGAATAGCATCGGACGCCCTCCGCAGGGGTTAGAGAATCAGATCGGGGCACATTGTATGAGATCGGGAAATGGTGTCAAAAGGTTGAGCGACGTCTGGTGCCGCCGGGAGGGTGGTGTTGCTTCAGAAACGCCAGCCGAGGGATAGGAGAAATCCGGTGAGGTCGCCGCCGTCGGCGTAGTAATGGCCGAAGAACTCCACCCCCGGGCGTTCGGCCGAATTCATTGCGAGGCCGACGTATCCGGCAAGGAGATCGTCGTAGGCTTCGAATCCTTTTTGGTAGGTCATCCGGTGCCAGTCGACGTCCTGTCTCTTGTAGAGCGCTCCGGCACGGAGAGAGAGGATAAGTCCGCCGCTCACATCAAACGCATAACGCGCTCCAAGCAGGGCGTCTGCTTCATACCCATGAACGTGAGCGCCTTCCACCTTGGGAGGCATGATTCCCCCTCCTCACCGGAACCCGCTGGTGGTCGCCAAATGATGGGAGTCTAAAAAACGGTCCTCGTCCTCCATGTCGAGATGGCCCAACCGGAGAGCCCAGTCGAGAGAGAATTCCCGATCGACAGGATCGCTCGATCGGGCGCCGATTCCGTAGAACTCGCCCTCGACCTCCCAGGCTGAATCGCCGGGCCCCGTTTCAGAGTCGAAATAGAAGAGAAAACATTCCAGTTGGGGACAGAGAGTGGCGGCGAGCTCGATACCGCCGCGGACAAAATCGAGATCACGTTCACCCAGCCATGAATCTTTGAGCCCCTCTTTCACTCTGTAGTACTCGTAAACGGGCCGAACGATCAGTACACCGCATCCCCCGCACCAGATTGACGCGATCAGGCCGATGGTGAGTCGAAATGCTGTGATCCTCCAACGCGCCGCCGTCATGGATCGTCCTCCAACCCAAAGAAAGAGTGGCACTCGCGGCGCTCCCATCCGGAGTTTCCCTGTTCTCTAATGTGTATGATCGAGACGTGAAAAAGGTGACGGGATTTTTCTACGCCATACTCGTTGAGCACGACACGCACGGCGTTCGCCGCGCCCGCGTTCGGAATGGTCTTTGCGTTGATGGAACACGAACGAAGTTCTTTCACGACTCAACGGAGGCCCATCGCAATGAAACGTCACGTCATGTTCCCGCTGTTACCGATTCTACTCATCCTCTCCCTCGTCCACCTCGCCGATGCCCAGGGGCTCTACGTTGACGCCGACTCCTCGTCGCGCGAGACTCTTCTGAAATCGCCCGCCCATCGGGCTCTTTCCCTCGAGAAGCGCCACCTTCACGTGGAGATCATCGACGCTGGGGCGACAATCACCCTCTCGGAAACCTTTCACAACAGTTCGCAGGGCGTGCTCGAGGGAACCTATGTCTTTCCCATCCCGCCCGGCGTGGCCGCCACGGGGCTCAGCCTCTCCATCAACGGCAAGGAGGTGGCGGGCGAGATGCTCGACAAGCACAAGGCGCGGCAGATCTACAGCGACATCGTCCGCAAGGCGCGCGATCCGGCCCTTCTCGAGTACGTGGGCCATGGACTGCTGCGCGCGTCGGTCTATCCCATCGAGCCGAAGAGCGACGTGGTCGTCACGCTCCGTTTCGTGGCCGCCATCGAGCGGATCGGTACGCTTTGCCACCTGAACTTTCCCATGAAAACGAGTGTCCGCGGAAAGCCCGAGGTCGTGATCGATGGGGCGATTGCGTCGCGCTTTGCCATCCGCAACGTCTACTCGCCCTCCCACGCGATCGACATCGAGCAGACCGACGATCGCACGGCGCGTCTCACCCACGAGGGCCGCCATGAGAAGCACAAGAATTTCAACCTCTACTATTCTCTCTCCGACGACGAGTATGGAATGTCTCTGCTCACTCACGCTACGCCGGCGGGAGAGAATTTCTTCCTCCTCATGCTGGCGCCCAAGCTTTCGCGCGATCCGGAGAAGGTCATCCCCAAGGACGTGGTCTTCGTGATCGACAAGTCGGGCAGCATGGAGGGGGATAAATGGGCGCAGGCCCAGGAGGCGCTCAAATACTGCGTGCGGCGTCTCAACAGGCACGATCGGTTCGGGATCCTCGCTTTCTCCACCGACACGCGTTCCTTTAGTCCCGGGCTCGTCAAGGCGGTCGGTGAGACGAAGAAGCGCGCAGCGGCCTTTGTGGACGGTCTCAGCGCCGTGGGCGGAACCGATCTGAACGCCGCCCTTCTCGAGGCTCTCCATCTGCTGTCCGGTTCGCACAGACTGAGCATGGTGGCCCTGCTCACCGACGGGCTCCCCTCGGTGGGGGTGACCGATCCGGCGCGGATCATCGACGCCGTGCGGAAGAAAAACAAGGACGGCCTCAGGATCTTCAACTTCGGCGTGGGATACGACGTGAACACCCATCTCCTCGATTCGATCGCCCGGACCACGAAGGGCACGACCGACTACCTCGACGAGGAGGAGAACATCGAGGTCAAGGTCTCGGCTTATTTCAACAAGATCAGCGATCCGATCCTGACCGATGTGGCTCTCGACTTCGAGGGGGTGGAGACCTTCGATATCTACCCCAGGCCGATGGAGGACCTTTTTGTCGGTTCCTCTCTTGTTGCCGTGGGGCGCTATGCGCGCCGTGGCGACTCCGAGAAGAGCGAGGCGGCGGTGATCGTGACAGGCAAGGTGGGCGACGAGCGATTTCGAATGCCGATCGACGTCGATTTTGGCGCCGCGCCCGGCACCGATTTTCTTCCCACCTACTGGGCGATGCGCAAGATCGGATACCTCCTCAACTCGATCAGGCTCAACGGTCTCAACGACGAGGTCGAGGAAGAGGTGATCGCCCTCGGCAGGAGATACAGCATCGTCACACCCTACACGTCGGCGCTCGTCATCGAGAACGAGGAACGCCTCGCACGCGCCACCGGCCAGCCGGCCGACAGCGTGCCGGCGGGGACCGGTTCGGGGAGCGGCGGGTTTCTGGCGGGCCGCGGCCGCACCGAGGAGAGCCTGCGCCGGCTCGCCGGACAGACTCCGCCCACCCCGCCTCCGAACGTCGGCCGGGGGGCGAAGGGCTCGAAGCCGAGCGTCAAAGGTGCGCGCGGCCCGTCCAGCCCGAAAGCGTCGCCGGACACCTTGAGCCGCCGGCACCGGCTCGCCCATCGCCGCAAACCGACCGACACGAGCGGCGGTGCCATGCGAGGGCCAGGCGGTCCGAGCACACCGAGCGCACCGGGCGGTCCGACCAGACCCGGCCCCGCGTCACCCAAGGCGGCGACGGGAAAAAAGAGCGTCAAGGAAGCCAAGAAGCTCGACCGCATGGCGCGCTTCGGCAACCTCCCCTCGGGCGTGCCGCCCGGCGATTCGTCGAAGGACAAGGTGCCCGAGGTGGTGCACGTGGGCGCGCTCAGCTTCGTGCGCGTGGGAGAGCTTCTCGTCGATTCCCGCTTCACCGAGGCGATGAGAAGCAAGCTGATCCGGGTCGAATCGTTCAGCGACGACTACTTCGCGCTCCTCGAGGGGGGGGATGAATTGAAAAAGATTCTTGCCCTCGGCGAGAAGATCATCTTTCTTTTCAACCAGAAAGTGTACGAGATCTATCCCGCAACCCGCTGACCGCGGTGTATCGTCGACGAGCCGGCCGGGCGTCTCGACGGGATCCCGGCCGGCTTGGAGCGCTCAATGCTGCTGCTGCATATCGGTTACCACCGCACCGGATCGACGTGGATACAGAGAGTCTTTTTTCCTCTTCATCCCGCTCTCGAGCCGGTCGCCACCCACGAGGAGATCTACAAGAAGCTGGTGCGGCCGAATAGCTTCGATTTTTCCCCTCTCGATGGGGTGGACTATTTTTTCAAGAGGATCGAGGCGGTCCAGGAGTCGGGGAAGATTCCCGTGATCTCGTCGGAGATCCTCTGCGGAAGCCCTTTCACCGGCGGGCGGGAGAGCAAGGAGATCGCCCGGAGGCTCTTCGAGGTTTTTCCCGGCGCCAAGATCCTCATCGTGATCCGCGAACAGATCAGCATGATCACGTCGACGTACAAGCAATTCGTTCACGGCGGGGGGCCGGGCAGCGTCGGCCGCTTTCTCAATCCGCCGAAGAACTCCTTCAGCTATCCCTGGTTTTCCAGCGATCACTTCTACTACGACCGGCTCGTCAGTGAGTACAATTCCCTCTTTGGCGAACAGAACGTCCACGTCGTCTGTTTCGAAGAGCTCAGGAAAAACGAGATCGAATTTTACAACGATCTGCTCGAGGTCACGGGAATCGAAAAGCTCTCCGACCAACTCGAGGCCGAGCTGCTCGCCGTGCGCTCGAACTCGTCGAAGAACAAGAGCCTCTCCGACCTGGGCATCATTTTCAAGCGTCTCGCCAACAGGTTTGTCCTCTCGCCGACCAATCCCTACCCGTTGCTCGCCATTCCGCGCGCCAACCGGACAAGCTGGTCGATCCTGCACCGGATCGACAGCATCCTGTTCAATCATTTCAAGACGCGGTTCATCACGAGGAGGGTCGCTCGCGAGATGGGCGACTGCTTCGTGGAGAGCAATCGGCGGCTTGAGTCGATCACCGGCAAGAACCTGGGCGCTTTCGGCTACATGGTGTGACGACCACCTACCGTGCCCCCGGCGAGCTGGAGATTCTACTTCACCGTCGACGGCGACAACGGGATGTATGACGGGACCTACTCCGACACGATCAAGATCAACGTGTACTGATTGCTTCGATCAGGGTAGCGCCGTGTACTTGTGATGGTTGTAGATCCACCCCGTTTTGCTCGACGTTCCGTCGATTAAGTAGGCATTGGCAAAGGTACTTCCGCTGAACTTGTTGTACGAACAGTTGACGGTCGAGTTATTGAGCGCACGCAGACAGTTGGCGCTCGTCGAACCGGCGGTGACGTGGCTGTAGTCGAGCTGGAGGTCGGTCGCGTCGACCACGATCGAGTGGGTCTGGCCCGAATGGGTTTCGGTCCTGTCGATGTTCGCATGGCCCACGCCCGTCGCCTCGAGAGCGATTCCGTCGGTGCTGACGGTGCAGTTGTTGAGCCAGAAATAGGAAGCGTTGCTCGCCCTGAATCCGGCCTGTGTGGCAAATAA
>Ga0180429_10001300_pt1 | contig 21271 bp, 14 predicted proteins | sample SS_ome_FD_132428 | JGI IMG/M metagenome (GOLD analysis project Ga0180429, IMG submission 132428) | Hypersaline lake sediment archaeal communities from the Salton Sea, California, USA - SS_1_S_1 metaG | ecosystem: Environmental > Aquatic > Non-marine Saline and Alkaline > Hypersaline > Sediment ...
CGCTTGTCGTGACGATGCCCTGGCTGCCGGCCGACCGGCCCCGCTATCTGATGGGCGTCGGGCAGCCGCAGGACATCGTGATGGCCGTCACCGCCGGCATCGACATGTTTGACTGCGTGCTCCCCACCCGCTGCGGTCGCACGGCCCTGGCCTACACCTTCGCCGGTCCGGTCAAACTCAAGAATGCCCGCCATGCCCGCGACCAGCGGCCGCTGGAGGAGGACTGCCCCTGTCCCGCCTGCCGGCACAGTCGCAGTTATCTCCGTCATCTCTTCCTCGGCGGCGAGATGCTCGGACCCACGCTGACGTCGATCCACAACCTGACCTTCTACCAGCGGCTGATGGCCCAGCTGCGAGCGGCGATCCTGGACGGCCGGCTGGAGGAGACAGCCCGCCGGCTGATCGCTGCCTGGCAGGGGCCGGCGTCGGAGGCGGCGGCTGCGGGGTGAGGTGGCTAGAGCCCGCGGCGGGCGTGGCCGACTTGTCTGGCGATCGCAGATACCACTACATTCTCGGGTTTCCCAGCCACCCGGGGCGTTCCGGGTGCCGGTCCTCACGTCGCGTTGTTTTCCAGCCATGCCGATCGAGCCGTCGCCAGCGACCCTGCCCGTCATCCGGACGGTCTGCCTGGCCCAGGCTGAGCCGGCCGGGCAGCCCGCGGGGGAAGGGCCTCCCTTGCCCTTTCAACTGCTGCCCCTGGTGGCGATCGCGGTGGCGGCCTACCTGCTGTTGTTCCGTCCGGAACGGGAGCGGGTCAAACGGCAGCAGGCGATGCTCGAGAGCATCAAAAAGAACGACCGCGTCGTCACCTCATCGGGAATCTATGGCACGGTGGCATCGGTCGACCGTGACACCGACCGGGTCAGCCTGCGGGTTGACGAGGCCGCCAACGTGAAGATCGCCGTCACGCTGGCGAGCATCGCTCGCATCCTCCCCACCGAGAAGACCGGGGCGTCCGAACCGGCAAGTTCCTGAAGCCAGCATTCTCCGGCCGGCCGGCCTCCCGCCAGCGGCTCTTCCCCAGACACTCTTTTCGAGACTCAGCATGAACATCCCAGCGTTCGTCGTCCCCCTGCTCGCCCAGGCCACCGCCGACGTGGCCGCCGTGGCGAATGAGCCGCTCTCGAGCGAGATCCCCGGGCTGGGATGGCTGATTGCCCTGGCGGTCCTCGTGATCCCGACGCTGCTGGCCTGGCTGGTCACGAAGAACCTGCGGGTGCCCGACATGTGGGGCCGGCTGGCCACGGTGCTGGTGGCCCTGGCGGCCGGCGGCACGATCTGCTGGCTCGGCTGGCCCCCGCGGCTCGGCATCGACCTCAAGGGCGGTCTGATCCTCGTCTACGAAGTGGCCGCCGGCCGGCAGGCGCAGGGACGGGTCGATGACTGTATCGTGGGCATCGAGCGGATCCTGGCGGACCAAGACGGCGGCGATGCCACGCTCGAGCGCGAGGGGCCCAGCCGGGTCACCGTCCGGCTGGCGGCTGCCGACGCCGCGGCTCGCGAGGCCTTTCTTGCCGCCATGAAGAAGGCGTCTTTTGACGGCGTGACCGTCACGGAGACATCCCGCCGCGACGAACAGGGCGGGCTGGCCGTGAGCTACGACATCACAGCCCGGGCGGCCAAGGTGCCGATGGACGAACTGGTGGCGGCCGTCAGCCGCCGCGTCAACCCGGGCGGCCAGAAGGAAGTGACGGTTCGACCCTTCGGCCTGGATCAGATCGAGGTCATCCTTCCGGAGGTGGAGCAGGGCGAGGTCGAGCAGCTCAAGCGAATCATCTCGAGCGCGGGCCTGCTGGAGTTCCGGATCCTCGCCAACCGGGCGGACGGCCGGCCGCAGCACCGCGAGGCGATCCGGCTGGGCGAGGGCTCGCGGGCCCGAACAGTCCAGAAGGAGGGGAAGGAAATCGGCCGTTGGGTGCGACTGGCCGACGAGAAGGTGCAACCCGAGCCGGGGATGGTGACCCGCCCCGGCCCTGGGGAGGGCACGGAGGTTCTCGTCCTGGTCGAGGACGAAAAGCGGACGGTCACCGGCGGCGATCTCAGCCGGGTCAGCCCCGATCTCGACGATGCGACGCTGGCGCCGTGCGTGAGTTTCATGCTCACGTCAGACGGCTCTCGGAAGTTCGGGCTGCTCACCAAGCGAAATCTGCCCGATCCGGCCAACGGGGTTACCAGCCGGCTGGGGATCGTGCTTGACGACGTGCTCCAGTCGGCGCCGGTGATCCGCAGCCAGATCACGAGCATGGGGCAGATCACCGGGAACTTCGAGCAGGACGACGTCGACTTCCTGGTCGAGGTGCTCAATGCCGGCAGCCTGCCGGCGGCCCTCGAAAGCGAGCCGATCAGCGAGCAGCAGATCAGCGCCCAGCTCGGCGAGGACACGATCCGGTCGGCCGGCCGGGCGATGATGCTGGCGACGGTGCTCGTGCTCACGTTCATGCTCGCCTATTACCGTTTCTCCGGGATCGTCGCCGACCTTGCGGTGCTGATGAACATCGTGCTCGTCGTGGCGGTGATGATCTCCTTCAAGGTCGCCTTCACGCTCGCTGGCCTCGCGGGACTCGTGCTCTCGGTCGGCATGGCCGTCGATGCCAACGTGCTGATCTACGAGCGGATCCGGGAGGAGCTCGACCGGGGCACGGCCGTGCGGATGGCGATCCGCAACGGGTTTCAGCGGGCCTTTTCCACGATCATCGACTCCAACCTCACCACCCTGCTGACCGGCATTGTGCTGTTTGCCATCGGCACCGACCAGCTCAAGGGCTTCGCCATCACGCTGATCCTCGGGCTGGTCCTCAATCTGTTCACGGCGGTCTTTTGTTCACGGGTGATCTTCGACCTCGCTGAGCGGTCTCGGTGGCTGAGGAAACTTTCGATGGGGCGGCTGCTGGGGCGAACCAGCTACCAGTTTGTCCGCTGGGCGGGGGTGGCCGCGGTCGTCTCGCTCGGGATCATTGCCGCCGGGCTGGTGGCGATGGTGCAGCGGGGTGAGGAGATGCTCGGCATCGACTTCACCGGGGGCACCAGCATTCAGGTCGCTTTCAAGGAGGGCCAGGAACTGCCCATCGCCGAGATTCGACGGCTGGTTGGCGAGAATCTCGAGTCGGCGACAGTCAGCGCCGTGGCCGACGAGAATGGAGGACCCGATCGGCAGTTCAAGATCGACACGTCCAATCAGGACGAGGCCGAAGTGGAAGCGATTCTCCGGAAGACATTCCCCAAGCGGCTGGCGACCTATGGCGTGACGGTTGGCACGATCGCCACGACGCCAGAGGCCGACGCTGGCGGCGATGAAGGGGCTGAGGGTGCGGCAGCGGCGGTCAGGACGGCCGGATCCCAGCTGCCGACCAGCGTGCCCCTGACCTTCGCCGAGCCGATCGCCAGGCCGGCCCTGGCGGCGATTATCGAGACAGCCATGGCAGCCGAGGGACTCGACGGTGAGTTTGCCCTGCAGCCGCCGACCGACGTGACCGACGACCCGGAGGCGGCCGCGACCATCTGGGCTCTGGCAACCTCGCTCGACGCCGAGGCCGCCGGTCGACTGGCCGAGCGGATGGCGACAACCCTCAGCGAGACCCCGCTCTATCTCTCGGCCAATCGGATCGGTGGCAAGGTCGCCGACAATACGCGGGTGACGGCGGCCTATGCCTTGATCACCAGCCTCGCCCTGATCGTGCTCTACATCTGGGTCCGCTTTCAGAACGTCGCATTTGGCCTGGCAGCGGTCGTGGCTCTGGCCCACGACGTCCTGATCGCATTGGGCTGCCTGGCGGCCAGCCGGTTTGTGGCCCCGTTCCTGGGATGGGCCCAGGTCGACGAGTTCCGGATCAGCCTCGACGTGGTGGCGGCCCTCTTGACGATCGTCGGCTTCTCGATCAACGACACGATCGTCATCTTCGACCGCCTCCGGGAGATTCGCGGCAAGGCAAAGTTCGTGACGGCCGACATGGTCGATCGGGCGGTTAACCAGACGCTCAGCCGGACGATCCTCACCTCCGGCACCTCGTTTCTGGCCGTGCTCTTGCTGTATGTCGTGGGAGGGCCGGGCATTCACGCCTTCGCCTTCACGATGCTGGTCGGTGTGATCACCGGCACCTACAGCTCGATCTTCGTGGCCGCGCCGCTGGTTCTCTGGCTTCAGCATCGATTTGGTGCCGCCCCTGCATCCGAGCGAGCGATCGCGCAGCCGGCCTGAGGCGTGGCTGGCTGACGTTGCCGCCTGGGGGGACCCTGTCGGTGGGGCGGTCGGATTCGATTCTGTCGGCGGGAGGCCGCTGCCGGGCGGGCTCAGGGCCGCATCCCGTGAACTCCGCCGTCGGTTTTGGATGGCATGCTTGAGTGACGGCGGCCCGGCTGCTGCCGACGCGGCATCTGAAGGATGGTCGTCCGGCCCGGGGCCGGCCAGGGCACCGAGTCACGCAGCGGGAGAATGCGGTATGGGCGGAGTGACACGGACCATTCGCCTGGTGGTCGGGCTGGGGATGATCGCCGCTGGAGCGACGCTGGCGGCGCCGGCAGGCCTGCAACTGGCAGCCTGGGGCCAGGCCGGTCAGACCGCCGCTGAGAAGCTCGGTCCGCTGCCCCCGCCAGTGGTGCGGTCGGCCCCGGTGATGAATCGGCAGCCAGCACCGCCCCTGGCCGACGGATCGCCTCGCCGGCCTCCGCTGTCGTCGCTCATGCCCGACGCTGACCGGAGGCCGCCCCCTCCTCCGGAACCGCTTCCGCCGGTTGCTCCGGCCGCGGCCGGGGCAGACCCGGGGCTGCAAAGCAGCTATCGCTCGACGCTCGATGTGCCGCCGCCGCCCCTCCTCGACGCGCAGCGTCCGCCCCCCTTGGCGGTCGGCTGGACCGGCCGGGCACGTCCTGTCGAGCCTTCTCGGCGGAGCCGGCCTGCCGCAGGTCCCGCGGCTCCGTCACGCTGGCGTGTCCGGGACGGAGACGATCTCAATGGCATTGCCAACCGGGTCTACGGAACGCCATTGGCTGCCACCGCCCTCTGGGAGGCCAATCGCGGGATTCTCTCCGACCCGCGGCTCCTGCCAATCGGCGTCGAGATCGCGCTGCCGCCGGCGGCGGCAATCTGGCCGGCCCGGCCCGGGCAGGCAGTTATCGAGCCGGCCGCCCGCAGTTCGCTGCCCGCCCAGCCGCCCGGGGACGATTCCGCGTCCGCGTGGCTGCCGCGGGGCAGCGGGCCTGTCGCTGGAGCAGAAGGTGGCTGAGCCAGTCGCCTGGGATGGTGATCAGCGGTCCGCTGTGGCCCGGATGAAGGTGAGGATGGCGGCGGCTGGATCGAGCCGCCGCGGGTCGGCCGACCGGAGTGCCGCAAACTGATCGGCCGACAGTTCCCTGCCGCCGGGACCCCGGGCCGGAATCGCCAGAAAGAAGAGCGAGGCCTCGGTGTCCTTCGCGGGTGACTTCTTCTCGCGGTTGTCGAACCAGTCGCTCGGCCGTGACCGCTTGAACTGGTCGAAGACTTTTTGAGCGTCACGGCTCGTGCCGGTGGAGAGAATCATCACCGGCAGGTTGGTCCGGAGCGGCTCGAGTGGCAGTAGCCGCGACATCGAGAAGCCCCGCGTGACGAGGGAGGGTTCGATGAGTACCAGTCCGCGGACATCGCCTCCCTGGGGGCCGGAGGCGACGGGCGGCCAGGCGGCATCGGCAATCGTCCAGGTGGAGGCGACTGCCGCCCCGAGACCCGAGCCGACGAGGTAGAACTTTTCCAGATCCAGTTCTCCGCTGTCGGCCCGTTGCTTCAGCCAGTTGCGAACGCATTCGAGGTCGCCCCGCACCGCCGACTGCGCACGAAGGCGGCCGCCGGTCGTGGCGGCCATCGCCATAAAGTCGTTCCGCTTGAGCAGTTTGGACTGGTCGCCATCGCCAGCGGCTCCCTTGAGCCGCTCCAGTGGGCTCTCGCCATGCCCCCGCAGGTCGGGAGCCACCACAGCGCAGCCGCCAGCCTGGAGTGCCAGGGCCAACGGTTCGAGGGCGGCATGACTGCCCCCGAGGTCGTGCACGAGCAGGACGGTGGCCAACGGTCCGTCTTCGGCCGGGGACGCGTAGTACCAGGCGGCCAGGTCGACACCGTCCGGCAGTGTCTGGAGTGAAAACCGCTCCGGCTCAGGGGGCGGAGCAGGTTCATCCTCGGTGGCGGCGTTCGCGGCTGAGCCGAGCAGCAGGACTGAGCCCAGCAGCAGGACGGCGAGGAGGGCAGGGCCAAGCCCCCAGGGGCAGGGTGTTCTCGGCGAGGCCAGGGAGCCCCCCTGCCAGGGGTGTTTTTTTGGTGGGGGGGCGGGCATCGTCCAACTTCCTCCAGGCGTGGCAAGAACGACGGTGAACCATCCGTTGAGCGTACACCGAAGGGAATAAAATAGCTCGTGGGAGGCGAAAGAATCTACGGAGACCGTCAGCGGCCGGCGGCTCGCAGGCTGCCAGCCGTCGCTGCAGCGGATCTGGCGACGGGTATGATGGAGCGGCGACAATTTTCGTCAGACTCAGGCTGAGGGTTGTGATGGGCATGCTCGACACCATGCGGCGGCGTCTCCAGGAGTACACCGGGGAAGACGAGACACCGCTCGACGGCGACACCCCAGCCTGGGTTGTCAGCATGGCGATTCATGTCGCGGTGCTGCTGGCTCTGGCGATCGGTGGATTCGGAACGATCACCCGGCAGGCTCCCGAAGTCACCGTGATCGAGACCCCGGTCGAGGAGGTTGAGGATGTCCTCAAGATGCCGCGGGAAGTGACCCTCGAGGAGGTTGCCCAGGAGGAGGTCGGCAGCCAGAGCGAGGAGAGTTTCGAGATCGCCCAGGCGCTCGCTCCGGTGTTGGCGGAGGAGTCGATCGTCCCGGTAGAGACCGACACCATTTTCGACACCGAGATCAAGGTCGAGCCGATCGATCTGGTGGCGACCGGCCTCCAACTCAACGAGAGCCTGGTCGTGAAGGGCGATGTCGGCGTCGGTGAGGCGGGGGCGGGTGGGGCGGTCGATCGGCTCACGATCGAGATCGCCGCTTCGCTGGAGCAGCGTTCGACGGTTGTCTGCTGGGTGTTCGACCAGTCGGTGAGCCTGGCCGGCCAGCGGAAGGAAATCGCCGCCCGGCTGGAGCGGGTGTTCGACGAACTGGGGGTGACGACCGCCGCCAACACCCACGATCTCTTCAATCTCGTCTATGCCTACGGTCAGAAGGTGACGCCCGTGACGCCGAAGCCGACTCGGGACGTGACCGAGGTCATCGATGCCATCGAGTCGATTCCGATCGACCCGACAGGGCTCGAGATGACCTTCACCGCGATCGCCGAAGCGGCCAAAAAGGCAAAGCAGGTGCGGCTCACCGGACCGGACCGTCGCAACGTGATGATCATTGTCTTCACCGACGAGGTCGGCAACGATCAGAAATACGCCGACGCGGTGGCAGCCTTCTGCCGGGTGCAGGCGATGCGGGTCTTCGTGGTGGGCGTGCCGGCGCCCTTCGGCCGAGACATCGTCAAGATGAAGTTCGTGGAGTTCGATCCGCAGTACGCGGCCGATGAGCAGTGGGCCGAGGTGGAGCAGGGACCGGAAACCTTTTATCCGGAGGTTGTGAAGGTGCGACCTCGGAACGCCCCTGATGAGCCGATCGACTCCGGATTCGGGCCATTCAGTCTCTCCAAACTCTGCGCCGAGACCAACGGAATCTACTTCGCCGTCCATGCAAACCGCGCGGCGCGGGGCCGTGTCGACGACAGGGCGACGGCCCCGATGGCATCGCGGCTGCGGTACTTCTACGATCCGAAGGTGATGCGGGACTACCGCCCCGACTACCTGCCCCAGGCCCAGATCGAGCGAATGCTCGCGTCGAATCTTGCCAAGCGGGCCCTTGTTGACGCGGCTCGCGAGTCGGAACTCCATCCGATGGACTCGCCGCAGATGCGGTTTCCGCGGGAAGACGACGGGAAGTTGGCCAACTTGCTGGGCGAGGCCCAGAAAAAGGCGGCGGTTCTCGAGCCGAAGATCGACAGGCTCTACGGCATCCTGGCGGCCGGCCAGGCTGACCGGGCCAAGATTCCAGCCGACGAGAAGCGCTGGCGGGCCGGCTACGACCTCGCCATCGGGCGGGTCTTGGCGCTCAAGGTGCGAACCAACGCCTACAACATCATGCTGGCTCAGGCCAAGTCGGGGATGAAGTTCAAGAACCCCAAGAACGACACCTGGATTCTCAAGCCGGGCAACGACGTCTCACAGGTCGGCTCGCAGATGGAACGGCTCGCGAAGCAGGCCGACGAGTATCTCCGCCGGGTCGTGGAGGAGCACCCTGGCACCCCCTGGGCCACACTGGCTGCCGACGAACTCAAGACCCCGCTCGGCTATTCCTGGACCGAGACCTACACCGGTGTCAACGCCCCGCGTCCTGGCAACGGCGGCAACGGCAATCCCAACCGGGGTGATGACAAGAAGAAGATGCTCGCCCCGCCCAAACCGAAGCGACCGCTCACGAAGATCTGAGCAGGGTTGCAGATTCCGCGGGCGATCACGCATACAAGCCCCCGGCGCGAGCCGGCGGAAGGCGGGCCGCTGGGAGGTGAGTGCCGGGGCCGGCGGGGACATGCTCGTCGCCGGGGGATTTTGCTACAGGAGGCTCACTTGGCCGACTGGTCGCTGTCTCGGAGTCGCAAAGATTCCCCGGCTCCTGCGCGTGCCCCCGACCAGCCCCTCGCATAGAAGCCCCCCGGCGCGAGCCGGGGGGACTGCGGGTCGTTGGGCGATCCCGGCCCCTGGAAATCCACGGACCGTTCACCACCCAACCGCCCAATCCGCGATCACCACCAAACCACCTTCGGCACGTCGCGCGGGCTCGGGGCAAGCCCGTGCCGTCTCGCTGGACACTCGCTGCAGGCATCCTGCCTTCTGCTCGCTCGTGGGAAACCTCGCTTCCGCCATCCTGGCTTCGCTCGGTTTCCCAACGCCGGCTCGACTGGCACGGGCTCACCCCTCGCGAACCCGAATTCCTCGTGTCCGCGAGTTGGAAAAGGGTCCAGGCACCCCGCTTCGCTCGGAGCCAGTCCCCTTTCCCATAGAAGCCCCCCGGCGCGAGCCGGGGGGACTGCGGGTCGTTGGGCCTTCCCTGCCCCCGAAGCCCCCGCCACCGGAACGTCAGAACGTCAGGCTGTCCTCCGCGAAGACCTCGCGGCTCTCGTAGGCGTGGAAGAGCCGGGAAATCCGCTGCGAGAGCATCTGCAGAAAGAGCGATCGAAACTCGGCCTCGGAGCGGTCGGCGGCCGGAATCGCGTTGTTTGCCGGGAAGGCGAAGTCGTCGATCCGTTTCTGGAAGACGAGCTTTTTCTCCTCGAGGTCGTAGACCTTCACGTGGGCCGTGGCTCGGCCGCGGTAGAGCGTCGATCCTTCATGGAAGCGAAACTCCTCCAGGTCGATGCCCACGACATAGTCTGCCTCCAAGGCCTTGCCGACAGTCTGATAATCGACCCAGGCGTTCTCGTCGATCCAACGGGCCACTTCATGCTGCCCGACGACATCCGAGCGGCGGACGTTCTGCTCGATCTGCATGCCGACCAGCGAGGCGAGCTCGCGGGCCGAGCCGGCGTCGGTGAACTCCAGTTCGATGATCGGCCTGCAGACCACGGCAACCTTCTTGCCCTTGAGTTCCGTGAACTCCGCCGGCACGTCGGCCGGCTGCACGAGATAGGCGACCGTCAGCAGGGTCGAGCAGCCGGTCGCCGCCGGGAGCAGAAGCAGGGCCAGGAGGGCGAGCCAACGGGCGGAGGCGGGCATGGGCTGATTCCTTCAGTCAAAGGCGTTCCGAGCGGCGCAGGGCCGGGAGGCTAGCGGCAGCCGGAGGGCGGCTCAATGCCGCTTGGCCGCTCGGCGAACCGGCTGCCGGCATGGCACAATGAAGGGGCCTGGAGCCTTCCCATGTCCTCGATCTCCCCCATCCCCACCGCCGGTGCCGATGCACCGGCCGTCCGGGCGTTTCTGGCAGGCCTCTCGGACGGGCTGCCGGTCGAACCCGGTTCGTTTCCGGTGGTGGTCGGAGTTTCAGGCGGCGCTGACAGCGTCGCCCTGCTGCTCGGCCTGGTGCAGCTGGGATTTCCCGCCGGAGGCCGGCTGGTGGTCGCGCACGCCGAGCATGATCTGCGGGCTGAGGCAGCCTCGGACCGGGCGTTCGTGGAGCGGTTGGCGAAGCGTCTTGGCCTTGGCTGCATCACCCGTCGGCTCCAGGTCGCGGAGGGACCCGGGGGAGAGGGGCTCGAGGCCCGCGGCCGGCGGGAACGCTATGCCTTCCTGGCCGAGGCCGCCCACGACGTCGGCGGCCGCCACGTTCTGATCGCCCACACGGCCGACGATCAGGCGGAGACGATCCTCCACAACATCCTGCGGGGCACCGGATCGGCCGGTCTGGCCGGGATGCCACGGTGCCGGATCCTGGCTGACGGTGTGGCCCTGCTGCGGCCGCTCCTCCGGCTGCCGCGGCAACTGGTGCGGCCCTTTCTCGAGGCTGTCGGCCAGGAATGGCACGAGGATCTCACCAACGCCGACACCGCCCGGGCCCGCAACTTTCTCAGGCACGAGGTCCTGGTTCGCTGCCAAGCCGGGCCCTATCCGGCAGCCGGTGAGGCGCTGAATCGGCTTGGCCGCCAAGCCGGCAGGGCGGCCGGCCTCCTCGCCGAGGCCGTGTCGCACGTGCTTAGCCAGGCCGGCAGCCGGCAGCCTGATGGGGCGGTGGTGTTTCGAAGCCGGGATCTCGTCGGGCTCGGCGGACCGCTTCTGGCCGAGATGCTTCTCGCCCTCTGGCGGCGGGAAGGCTGGCCCCGCCGCGACATGACCGCTGCCCGATACGAGGCGGTTGCCGACCTGCTGGCGGCCGCGGCCGGTGGTGATCGGGCTGCCGGCGGGCTCGATTTGCCGGGTGGGCTGCGGGCGGCGATGGAAGGCGACGGGCTGGTCCGGATCGGACCGCCCCGGCTCAGCCCTCGCCAGGCCCCTCGGCACCTCCGGTAAACAGCTCGGGATCGAGGGTCTTCTGGCGATAGCCGCCGCCCAGCCGAAACAGTCCGATCAGGATCATGTAGCAGGCAAACATCGTGGCCGGCACGATGGAGGTGAGTTGGAGTGCCCGCCGGCCACCGGCCAGCCCGGCAGCCTCGACCAAGGGCTTGTCGTGCGCCGCCTGCGGTTCGGCCACCGTCTTCCACCAGTCGACGAGCGACTGCTGGCTGGCGATCGCCTCAGGCTTGGCACCCTGCTCTTTGAGCAGGGCCAAGGCCCGCCTGGCCTCCTTGCCGCCATCCTCGAGGATCCCGACCTTGGCCCCGTCGAGGCCGACGGTCTCGAGCCAGAGGAAGGAGTTTTCGCTGCCTGCCTTGTAGCGATCATAGACGTCGCTATCCGCCGCCCGGAGGGCGGCCGAGGCATGGTCGTCTTGGAGAAAGCCGATCCCCGGCCCTCCGAGCAACCCGGCGGAGAGCATCCCGACCCCGCCAATGGCCCCGATCGTGATCGCGCCCCCCTTGGGAAACTGCTCGCTGACGACGCCCAGCATCGTCGGCCAGAGGAAGGTCTTGCCGATCCCGTAGATCGTCGCGGCCACGACGCACATCCAGACCTCTTCGGCGTTGCCCAGCAGGGTCAGGCCGGCCGCCCCGAAGGCCGCCGACACCGCGAGCAGCCCCAGCGGGGAGATCCGCTCGACGATCGGCCCGGCGAAGAACCGCAGCAAGAACATCAGCCCCGAGGTGTAGACGAACAGCAGCAGCCCCGAGGCTTCGCTCGCCATGATCCCGCCGGTGATCTTGGCGATCCAGGAGTCGGTGCCGAGTTCCACATAGCCCACCATGGCATGGATCAGCATCAGCGCGGCCAGCAGGAGATGGCCGACGCGGAATTGGGTGGCGGCGCCGAAGGCGAGCAGCAGACCGGCCGCCAGTCCGCCGGCCAGCAGGGGCGAGAGCCCCAGGTCGCTCTTGAAGAAGAGGGCCAGCAGGCTACAGATGACCGCCGCGCCCAGCAGCCCGAGTTCGCCGAGCATGTCGCGATACCGCACGCCCGAGACGCTCGCCTCGCTGCGGGGGAATCGCTGGCCGGCCATCATCACGCCGTAGAGAATCACCGGCACGAGAAACAGCGAAATCTGGATCTGCCAGGCCACCGGCTTGGTTTCCTCGCCGCCAGCCATGAAGTAGCTGGCCAGGCCTCCCACGATCAGTCCGCCGGGCCAGCCGGCGTGGAGAATGTTGAGATAGTGGGTCTTCTGCTGGGGAAAGAGCGTGGCGACAAGCGGATTGACGACCGCCTCGGCGATCCCGTTGCCGATCGCGAACAGGAACATGCCCCAGAAGAGACACTGGAAGGCGAGCGGCTTGCCGCCGGCTTCAAAGGCAGGGCCCGTGGCGAGCGTGAGGGCCGCCGAGACCAGGTGCATGCCGAAGGCAAGAAACATCAGGGTTCCGAAGCCGATCCGATCGGCGATCAGGCTCGAGAGCAGGATGATGATCCCGAAGCCGGTCAGGCCCCCACCGGTGATCGCGCCAAGTTCCGTCTGCGTGAATCCGTACTGCTCGGCCCACTGGCCCAGGATGCCAGCCCGAATCGAGAACCCCACGCCGGCAGCGAGGATGGCCATGAAGCCGGCCCAGAGGAGGCGGTGGGCGTTGGAGACTGGTCCGGCGTCGCGCTTGCCCGCCGTGATCGAGGAAGACGTCATGGGTTGCGTGCCGGAAGAATGAAAAAACGAGGCAACTCAGCGCGAGCTGGCAAGGCCGGGAGCCCCAACCCGTTGCGGAAGAACGCCGATGAATATAGCGACCGGTCAGGCTGGGAGAAATGGCGAGGCTGCGGGCCGGCAATGACCGGGGCCGAGCCGTGACCCTCTTCTTGACCCTCCCGATGGTCCCCCCGTACTGTCCCGCTCCCGTGGGAATCGGCCACCGGCGGCGGCGGGCGTCCGCCGTCACGGTTCCGCAGACCTGTCGTCGCAACGCCGCGTGAAGCCTCTCGCCGACACCCTCTGGTCGCTCGTCCGCTGGACGCTGCCGCTGACAGTCGCCGCCGTGATCGTGGCCGTGGCGCTCGGATCGCATCGGGTCAGCGAGGAGGTGCGGCGGCGTGTCGAGAGTCGGCTCCAGGCCCGCTTTCCGGAACTGCGGGTCGAGGTCCGCAGCGCCAGCCTCGTCGAGGGGGAGGGGATCATCATCCGCGGCGTCTCCTTCGCCGCCCGCGACGCGGCTCGTGGCAATGAACTGCTGGCCATCGAGGAGATTCACCTCGGCTGCGGAACCAGCCTCACGGAATTGGCTGCCGGCGAGCCGCAGATCAGGTCGGTCCGGCTCCGCCGGCCGGTGGTGCACGCCCGCCGCGATCCCGGCGGGCATTGGAACGTCGCGCCGCTGCTCGAGGCCCGCGGGGCAGGGCTCGGCGTGCCGGTCGACGTCGAAGATGCCACGCTGGCGGTCGTCGACGAGGCCCACGGACGGGAGTTCCAGCTTCGCACGATCGCGGTCGAACTGCGGCCCGAGGGGGACAGCAACGGCCAGCAGCGAACCTCGCTGCGGGGCAGAGTGGGTGGAGACCTGTTTGATCGAGCCGAGTTCGAGGGGCAGCTCGACGCCGACGGAGCCTTCTCGCTGGAGGGACTCGTAGAGGCGATCGAGCTCTCTCCCAGGCTGCGGGCCCTCCTGCCCGCCACCGCACCGACCGATGCCTGGGCAGGCGGGCTGCGGGGCCGACTCGATCTCGAGTGGACGGCCAGCGGATCGCTTACCGCTCTGGAAGCGGCTGATTTCACGATCGATGGGCGGCTCGAGGGCGGGCATTTCGAGCATGCCTCACTCCCGCAGGCGGTCAGCGATATTTCGGCCGTCTTCACTGCCGACCGCGCGGGCGTCCGCTGCACGCGGCTGGAGGGACATTCGGGATCGACGCTCCTGCGGGCCGCCGGCGAGCTCGCCGGCTGGGATGACGCCGGCGATTTCACAGCGGTCCTGGAGGCGGAACGGCTGCTCGTCGGCCGCCACTGGGAGCCCTTTCTGCCCGCTTCGCTGGCCTCCCAATGGAGCAAGGTGCTGCCCGCCGGCGAGGTCGATCTGCGGGCCACCCTCAACCGTCGGCAGGGCACCCTGGCAACCGATCTTTCGGTGCGGTGCCGCAACGTCTCCCTCACCTACTACCGCTTTCCCTACCGGGTCGATCGCACGGTCGGGACCGTCACCTACCGAAACGGCCAGGTGGCGATGCATCTGACGGGATCGGCCGGGGGCCACCCCGTCCACGTGGAAGGCAGCGTCGACGTTTCCCGGCCCGGCAAGCCGGGGCGTGTCGAGGTCCGCGGCGAGGGGATGCGAATCGACGAGGCGCTGCTGGCGGCCCTTCCCGCCCGCAAGGCGGAGATCGTGCGGCGACTGCGGGCGACCGGCACCTTCGATTTCGCCTTTCGGCATGACCGGGATCCGGGCTTCGAGAAGGGCTACCACAACACGCTGGGGATCCGATTGACCCGCTGCACCATGGCCTACGCGGGGTTTCCCTATCCGCTCTCGAATCTCACCGGCAGCATCCAGATGAACGGCAGGACCTGGGCGATTCGTGATGTCCGCGGCACCAACGACACGGGGCGGATCCGATGCAGCGGCATGCTTGAGCAGGACGCGGGGGAGGGTGGAGAGCTCACGCTCCATCTGACGGGAACCGGGATCGTCTTGGAGCAGGAGTTGCGGGATGCCCTCCCGCCGGGGATGCAGCGGATCTGGGATGACGTCGATCCCCGGGGCACTGCCGAGTTCACCGCCCGGGTTCTCCATCGGGTGGGCAGCCGAGAGACCGAGGTCGAGCTGGAGGCCGCCCCGCTCGGCGACACCGTGTCGATCGAGCCGGCCTGGTTTCCCTATCGCCTCGAGCAACTCCGGGGGCGGCTCTCCTGGCGGGATGGGCGGCTGCGGTTCGAGGAGGTGCGCGGGGTCCACGCCCGGACCACCGTCTCCACCGAGGGCAGTTGTCGGTTCACGGCCGACGGCGGCTGGCATGTCTCTTTCGAACGGCTCACCGCCGACCGCTTCCGGGCCGATCACGACGTCTTGCGGGCACTGCCCGCCGGGCTGCAGCAGGCGGTCGCGGGTGTCGGACTCAAAGGGCTGCTGTCGGTCGATGGGGCCCTCGACATCTATTCCACCGCTCCCCGCGAGGTGGCCCTCCCCGATGGGCGAACCGAACTCGTCCCCGGCCCGGCGGCCGCGGCCTGGGACATGCAGCTCGACATGGAGCAGGCCACGCTCGATGTCGGCGTGCCGCTGGAGCATGTGCATGGCGGCATCCGGCTGCGAGGCACCAGCGACGGGCAGTCGTGGCGATCGCTTGGTGACGTCGCCATCGACAGCGCGATCTGGCGGGGGCTCCAGGTGACGGCCCTCCGCGGGCCGCTGGTGGTCGATCCCGCGGGCGCTCGCTTCGGGGCTCCGGCGGCCGCGGTCGCGGAGCCGGGCGCGGCTCGCCGGCTGACGGGGCGGCTGGCCGGTGGCACGCTCCTGATCGACGGCAGCGTGGCGGCCGGGGAGGCGGGTCGATTCACGGTGGCGGTCTCGTTGGCAGACGCCGACCTGGAGCGGATCGCCGCCGATCTGTCCGGCGGCCCGACGGCCTCACGCGGCCGGGTGCATGGTGTCGTCGAGGTCAGCGGCTCGCGGGCCGGCAGCCATTCCCTTTCGGGCCAGGGCCAGGTCCGGCTCCGCGATGCCGATCTCTACGAACTGCCGGTGATCGTGGCCCTGCTCAAGATCCTCCGGGTCAAGGCACCCGATCGCACCGCCTTTGAGAGCAGCATGGTCGATTTCCGGATCGAAGGACCACGAGCCTACTTCGATACGATCGAGCTGTCCGGCGATGCCATCAGCCTCGTCGGAGCGGGCGAGATCGATCTGGATTCCAACATCAAGCTGACCTTCCGGCCGATCATGGGCGAATCGGAGTCGCAGTTGCCCGCCATGAAGCGGCTGCTGGGCGGGGCGGGCGGGCAGTTCATGCTCGTCCACGTCGACGGGACCCTGGGGGAGCCTGTCACCTCGACCGAAGCCTTCCCCACGCTGGCCGCGGCCGTGCAATCGCTCCAGGCTCAGCGTCGCGTCCCGAGCGGGCAACGCGGGGACGGCGGCCGATGACGCGGAGCCATGGTGGTAGAGTAGGGAGATCGTAGCGGCGGGCATCCCATGCCAGCCGGCCCCGGGAATGATCTGACGATGAAGTTCGTAAAGATGCACGGTGCAGCAAACGACTATGTCTACGTCGACTGTTTCACAGAGGCCCGTCCGGCTGATCCCGCCGGGCTGGCGCCGCGGATCGCCGACCGGCACCGGGGCGTTGGCGGTGACGGGCTGATTCTGGTCGAGCCGTCCGAGCGGGCCACGGCGCGGATGCGGATGTTCAATGCCGACGGCAGCGAATCCGAGATGTGCGGCAACGGCGTCCGCTGCGTCGCCCACCTGGTCGTGGCCCGGGGCCGGGCTCCGGCCGGCCAGGTCACGATCGAGACCGGCCGCGGCGTGCTCGACCTCGATGTCCGGCCGACGGGGCCGCGGACCTCGCTGGTTCGCGTCGCGATGGGCGAACCGCTCCTGGAGGCGGCTGAGATCCCGGTGGTTGGGCTGGGCACCGGCCGCATCATTGACGTGCCCTGCCCGGCGCTCGGCGCGGAAGAGCCCTGGTGGGCCGCCTGCGGGCTCGACCAGCGGATGACGTGCGTCTCCATGGGCAATCCGCATGTGATCCTTTTCTGTCGGGACGTGGCCGCGGTGCCGCTGGAGCGGATCGGTCCTCGGATCGAGCACCATGAGTCGTTTCCCAAGCGGATCAACGTGCACTTCGTGGAAGTCGTCACGCCGAGCCATGTCCGGATGCGGACCTGGGAGCGGGGCAGCGGGATCACGATGGCCTGCGGCACCGGGGCCTCGGCGGTCTGCGTGGCCGGCGTCCTGACGGGTCGCACGGCAAGCCGACTGGCGGCCGACCTGCCGGGAGGACGATTGGAACTCGAGTGGGACGGTTCAGGTCTGGTCTTCATGACCGGTCCGGCCGAAGAGGTCTGCGAGGGGATCTGGTTCGGCGACTGAGCGCCGGGTGGCCCGGCTGTGGTCCAGGGAGGGACATGAGGCGGTGAAACTGACGAGTCCTTTTTCGATCGGTGCCTGGTCGCTCGTTTCGACGGCGTCGATCCGGCAGTGGATGAAGACGCTCGACTACCGGGTGGTCTTCGGAGATCCGGAGGTCGACCCTGTTCATCCGGCCTACCGCGGAGCGAAGATCTATATCTTCTGGCACGAGAACATCCTCATGCCGCTCTACCTGCGGGGCCACTCCAACATCTCGATGCTCCTCTCACGGCATGCCGATGCCAACATCCTGGACCGGGTCGCTCGGATGATGGGCTTCGGTGTCGTCCGTGGCAGCACCTTTCGTGGCGGCTCGGTGGCCCTCCGTGAGTTGGCCGAGCAGGCGGCGGTCGGCAACCTGACGATCACGCCCGACGGCCCCCGCGGCCCCCGCCGCCGGCTCGCCCCCGGCTGCGTCTTTCTCGCCAGCACCCTGGGGATTCCGATCGTGGCGATGGGCCTGGGCTTTCAGCGGCCCTGGCGGCTGGGCACCTGGGACCGGTTCGCCATTCCTCGGCCCTGGTCACGGGCCCGCGGCATTGTCAGCCGGGCGATTCAGGTGCCGGCCGGCCTCGACCGCGACGGAATCGAATGGCATCGGCAGGGGATCGAGCGGCTGCTCAGCCATCTCTCCGATTCAGCTGAGGCGTGGGCGACGTCCGGCGGGCGGATGGAGGGGCAACGTCCGGTCCGCAAGGAACCTTCGCGAGTGGCCCTTCAGGCAGCCCGCGATCCCGGTCGGCCCGGCGTGCCGTTGGCCGAGGAACTGGCCTGCCATGGTCTGCCGGATCCAGCCACCCTGGCAGCCGCCTGACGCTCAGCGGGCCTGGCCCTCGAGGCGTTGCTCGAGCTGGTCGAGCCGGGAGCGAAGCCAGCGGATCTCATCCTGCATCGCCGAAACGGCGCCTGCATCGAAGGAGGTGACCGGCCGGCGGGCCGTCGTGGGGGCGGTTGGTCGAGGCTGCTGCTCCAGCGCGGGGACGGTTGTCGGCGCCGGACCAGGACGCCCGACCAGCGCCTCTTCGAGAGGACGCTCGAGCGTCTGGAGCACCACCTCGGCCCGCTGGGATCCGCCACCAGGCAGGACATACTCGAGCGGCACCGGACGGCCGACGGGGCCGCTGGTCACCAGCCGGGTCAGCTCGGCCGGGGAAGCGACGGGCCGGTCGTCGAGCGACACGATGATGCTCCCCGGGGGCACGCCGGCCCGGGCGGCAGGCAGATCGGAGACGACCCCGATCACGTAGGCGCCGCGGGCCGCCGGCAAGTTGAACCGCGACTGGATGGCCTGATCGACCGGCAGCGTACGAACGCCCAACGCGGTGCGGCCGCGATCTGCCGAGCCGGCGGCTGCAGGACCCCCGTCGCGAGCTCGTTGGACGGTCGGCGGGCCTGCCGACGGGGGCGACGATGATGCCGGCGGCCGGGGTGATGCGGCTGCTTGCCCGACCGCAGCCGCCGGACGGCCGCTCGGTGCGCTCGGTGCGGCGGGCCGTGACGGGGCGGCCACGGCGGGCGGCGGAAGTGTCGCAGCCGCGGGAGCTGCCACGCCGGGGGGCGGTGCAGGCACGGCCGCCGGTGCCGCCACCGCTGCCGGAGCCGCAGGGACGCTCGCTGGGCGGGGCCCTTCGGCGGTCGCTGCCCCGCCGTCGCCGTCTGCCAGGGCCGCCGCCGCACCCCAGGCCGATGCGACCCGCGGCCGGGACGTGGCCGTGATCGTGAGATCGGCGACCTGCCCGCCGCGGGCGATCGCCAGCCGCACCTCCTGGCCGGGCGCGACGGCCGTCATGGCCTGCGACACGTCATCGCGACTCGTGAGCGGCAGCCCGTCGATCGCCCGAACCTCATCGCCAGGGCGGATGCCGGCAGCGGCGGCCGGGCCTCCGGCAGCCACCGTGTCGACCTCCCAGCGGCCTGCCGCGTCTGATTCGATCACTGCAAACCCAAGCCAGCCGCTGCCAGGGAGCGGCTGCTCCGTCGCCGCGTTGGCCACCTGATCCCCTGCGGCCGTTTCCGGCAGCGGCCTGATGGGCTGCGGTGCAAACCGGGGCGAGCGGGGCAGGGGCGAGGGCTCGGCGGCGGCCGGCGTCCCTGCCGAGGCGGCCTGCGGAACCCGCTGGGAGAAGGGCAGGGCGATCGGCTCGCCAATCGAGATGTCGCCAGGCTGAAAATCAGCAGCGTCGTCGGCCACCGGCTCTTCCGCAGCAGCAGAGGAGCCGCCGTGGGCCGACACCGCCATCAGCATGGCAATCGTCACGACCAGGAGCCGATTCCGGGGCGGGCGGATCGCTCCGCTGAACCGGATTCGATGACGTCGCGACAGCTCCATTCCTCGCGCTCCGAAAGCGATTTTTTGTCCTGGAAAACCGAGGGCGGAAGTATACCGCGCTTTGACGTCGCTTCGATCGGTGGGCTGGCTGACGCGGAATTCCTGCCCCTTCCCGCCACCACGCACAGGTTGTGCACCATGCCGACGCGGCAGCGATGGCTGGTCCTCCGACCCGGCAAGCAACGCGATCACGATGCGATTCGCTGGTGCCATGAATCCTGCGCCCGCCGGCGATGCGTCTCGTTTGACAGCACTGCAAGCACTCCTATACTCGCGCCGGCTTTGCCACGCGGCAGTGACCCGCTCGCACGCACCGGTCGTGCATGACGTTATCCGCCCCGTGGGAAGTATCCGGGCCGAAGGTTTGGCCCGCACGGAATGCACGAGGAAGGAGCCATGGGGAAAGCCGTCGCCGCCGCGACCGTCGGGACTCGCTCGCTTGCGGAAAGCGTGCGGGCGGCCTTCCGGGAACGGATCGGCGACGAGCGATTCGGCGTCTGGTTTGGCGACGCGTTGTGGCTCGATGGTGCCGACGGTCAGCGGCCGGGGATCGTGATTCGGGCCGGCCGGGGGGTGACCCACGAGTGGCTGCGGCGGACCTTCCGGGCCGAGGTCGAGGCCGTGGTGGGGCAGATCGGCCCGCGGGGCGTCCAGGTGCTCTGGGAGCCGGCCGCCGCAGCCGACCAGATCGCGTCGGGAGAACCGCCTGCCCGCCCGCTGGCGGTCGTGCGACCCCCGGAGGAGCCGCGTCCGCCGGCGGCCGAGCCGTCGCGGCGGCCAGGGCGGGGCCTCCAGCGGCTCGACGACTTCGTCGCCGGCTCCGGCAATCGCATGGCGCTGGCGGCTGTCGAGATGGCGGCCAGCCGGCCGGGGCAGATGTCGCCCACGATCATTCACGGCCCCAGCGGAGTCGGGAAGACGCATCTCCTGGAGGGATGCTGCAGCCGGTTCCGCGAGCAGCACCCCAAGGCCTCGGCCGTATTTCTGTCGGCAGAGCAGTTCACCACCGGATTTCTCCAGGCGCTTCATGGCAGCGGCCTGCCCGGATTTCGTCGCACCTGCCGCTCGGCCGAGTTGCTGGTGGTCGATGACCTGCAGTTTTTCGTCGGCAAGCGGGCGACCCTCCAGGAGCTCCAGCAGACCATCGAGGTGATTCAGCGGCAGGGGGGGCAGGTGGTGCTGGGCTGCGACCGCGAGCCCGACGCCCTTCCGGAACTTGGTGCCGAGCTCCTCACCAGGCTGCGGGGCGGGATGATCGCCCGGCTCCAGCCGGGTGATTTTGACGTGCGGCGGGGCATCGTCGCGGCGGTCTGCCGGAGTCGGGGCCTCGCCGTGCCCGACGAGGTGGCGGACTATGTCGCCACCCACATGACCCGCCATGCCCGGGAACTCCAGGGCGCTGTCAACCGTCTCGAGGCCACCAGTTCGATGCTGGGCGTGCCGATCAGCCTCGGTTTGGCCGAGGAGGCGCTGGTCGACTTGGTGCGTTCCAGCGGCCGAAGCGTTCGGCTGGCCGAGATCGAGCAGGCTGTCTGCGCTGCCTTCGGCCTGGCACGGGGGAGCCTGCAGTCGAGTTGTCGGGCCCGCTCGGTCAGCCATGCCCGGATGCTGGCGATGTTTCTCGCCCGCAAGCACACTCATGCCGCACTCTCGGAAATCAGCGGCTTCTTCGGCCGGCGGAGTCACTCGACGGTGATCGCGGCCCAGAAGGCGGTCAGCCAGTGGCTGGCCGAGGGCACCCGCATCGTCCTGGCCGAGGCGGCCTGGGACGCCGGCGAGGCGATCCGTCGCGTCGAGGACATGCTCCGGGCGGGCTGA
>Ga0180429_10001302_pt1 | contig 21267 bp, 14 predicted proteins | sample SS_ome_FD_132428 | JGI IMG/M metagenome (GOLD analysis project Ga0180429, IMG submission 132428) | Hypersaline lake sediment archaeal communities from the Salton Sea, California, USA - SS_1_S_1 metaG | ecosystem: Environmental > Aquatic > Non-marine Saline and Alkaline > Hypersaline > Sediment ...
CAAAGCCAATCCCGCTCCGCCGCCGCCGGCGGTCAGGATCATCAATTTCATCCACTTGGCCCGTTCGGGAGTGCTCTTGTTGACCAGATCCTCGAACTGCCTGAACAGTCCGCCGTCGGCGGCCTGTCCGAACAGATCCTCGATCTTCTTCTGCAACTGTTCGTTCCGGGCTACTATTTCGGCGGTCTGCTTTTCGATGTCGGCCAGGGCGCTCGATGCGCTGGTCCGCAGTTGCTCGACAACTTTGGCGGACTCGGCCTTGGACGCTTCGATCTGCTTGCCCTGGTGCTCGGCCTGTTCGAACGTGCGGCCCATTCGCCGCTTGATGTCGTCGATCTGCTCTGTCATCTGCGTCGCCGTCGTCAGCTCGGAAGCGATCTTTGCGCGGCTTTCGGTTCCGGCGGCCAGCAGTCCGGTCAGGTCAGTCGCCGCGGCGCGGGATTCCTGGGCCCTGGTCTGGATCTCACCGAGGACCTCGGCGGTCTCGACGCGGATCTTCGCGGTCTCCTGGCCGACCTGGCGGGAGACGTTTCGCTGCTGCTGAATCTCGTGTACGAGAGTGTCGACGTTTTCCTTGCGGGAGTTAATTTCTCCGACGGCGGCCTTGGCGATTCCCAACTGCTCGGAGAAAGCAGCCTGTGCGGTTTCGATCTGCCGGGCCGAGGCGGCCTTGGCCGATGCGAGCTGTTCGGCTGATGCGGTGCTGGCTGATTCGAACTGTTCGGCAAAAGCCGCCTTGTTCGACTCAAACTGCTCGGTAGACGCAAGTGCGGCCGATTCCAACTGCTCCTCGAAGGCGTTCTTTGCGGTTTCAAACTGCTCGTCGAAAGCCGCCCCGGCAAATTCCAACTGTTCGGCTGACGCTGTCTTTGCAGTCTCCAACTGCTGCTCGAAAGCCGTCTTGGAGTTCCGGAGCTGTTGATCGAAAGCGGATTTGGCGGTCTCAAACTGGTCCTTGAACGCAGCCTTGGCCGATTCGAGCTGCTGGGTCGAGGCGGTCTTGGCCGCCTGTAGTTGACCGGCGGCGGCGACCTTGTTGGTTTCGAGCAACTGATTGGCCGATGTCTGCGTAGTTTCGTACTGCTCGGTGAAGGCGGTTTCGACTTCTTCAAACTTCTCGACGAAAGCGGTTTCAGCCTCCTCCAACTGTTCGATGAAGGCGGTCTCGGCCAGTTCAAGTTGTTTTGCCGTCGCCGCCTTCGCGTCGGCCAGTTGCCCGGTGGAGGCCGACTTCGCGTTGGCAAGGTACTGCTCCGACGCCAGCTTGGCGGCTGTCAGTTGGTGTTCGGCGGCTGTCTTGGCCGCATGGAGCTGCGCTTCGAGGGAAGTCCTCGTTGTCTCCAGCAGTTCAGACGCGGCGGCTCCGTTTGCTTCGAGTTGTTGCTCATAAGCGTTCTTGGCGGTTTCAAACTGCTCGGCGAATGCGGTCCCGGCGGACTTGAGCTGTCTGTCGGCGGCTGTCTTGCTCGCTTCAAGCTGCTGGGCCGAAGCGCTGCAAGCGGTTTCAAACTGTTCTTCGAACGCTTCCCTTGTTGCCTTCAGTTGGCTGTCGGCTGCGGTCTGGTTCGCTTCGAGCTGCTGATCGGCAGATGTCTGTGCGGTCTCAAACTGTTCTGCGAAAGCCTCCTTGGCGGCGCCCAACTGGCTGTCGGCGGCGGTTTGGTTCGCTTCGAGCTGTTGATCGGCAGCATTTTGGGCCGCCTCGAACTGTTCGGCGAAAGCCGCCTTGGCCCCGCGGAGTTGGCTGTCTGCGGCGTGTTTGCTCGACTGTAGCTGCTTGTCGGCGGCCTGTCGGACCCTTTCAAACTGGTCGTCTGAGGCGGTCTTGGACGTCTCGAGCTGGCTGTCGGCGGCCGCCTTGTTTTCCGCAAGCTGCTGATCGGCGGCTTTCTGTGTTGTCTCGAACTGCTGAGCGAAAGCCTCTTTCGCCGTCTCGAACTGCTCTGTGAAAGTCGTCCTGGCGGTCTCAAACTGCTGCTTGAAAGCCGCATCGGCCTTGCTGATCCGGCGGGCCGAAGTTGTCTTGGCTTCCTGGAGCTGCCTTTCCGAAGCCTCTTTGGCCTCGGCGAGCTGCTTTTCGAACGCCGCCTTGGTGGCGGTTCGCTGGATCTTGGCCGCGTCGGCCTCGTTGAGGACCAGCGACAGCGCCTCGGCCTGGCGAATGCGCAGGTCTTTTACGCACTCCTCGGCGCTGTTCTGCAGCTTGTCGATCTCATGCCGGGCCGATGTCGACTCGGTGAGCTTCGTTTCGATCTGCGACTTCAGTTCGCCCGACGATTCGAGCACCTGGCCCAACTCGCCGGCAATCTCGCCGGCCTTGTCGCGGTTCTGGCGAATCTGGGCTTCGGCGTCCAGGGCCGAGGTGCGAAGTTCGCGAGTCTTGTCCAGTTCGCTCTGGAGCGCCTTGATGTCCTCCTGCGTGCGTTGGCGCAGTTCGGCCGCGAGCGTCTGATCGCTCCGCAGCGCCGCCACTGCGTCCTGTGCGGCCTGTCGGTGTTCGGACATCGCCTGGGTGAACTGCCGCTGCTGTTTGTCCGATTCGGTCAAGACCTTCTCAACCGCTTCGAGAGCCTGGGCCTTTCCCTGTATGACCGCCGCCGCGGCTTGGGATGTTTCGATCTGGAACTGTGCGATTCTGTCGCGCGACTGACCGGCCTCGGCCAGTGTCTGCTCGAGCCGGGCCTTCATGTCGTTTCCCGACAGTACCAGCTCGCTTATCGTCCCTGCGGCCTCCTGCCCGCGAGCGTGCAGTTTCTGGAGCTTCTCCAGCTCCTTGTTGGCCGCGGATTTCATCTCCGCCGCGGCGTGTGCCGACTTCTCGGCCGATTTCTGCTGCTTTTCCATCTCCTGGCAGGTCGAACCGGCTGCTGCGTTGCGGGCGGTTATCTTCGCCAGCGTCTTGACAGCGGTCTCAAACTGCGAGTCGAGCTTCTGCTGCGCTTCGTGCAGCATCAGTTCGGCGGTTTCGGCCGCCTGTTTCGTAGATTCCGTCGCCTCGGTCTGCGTTGTGCGGGCCGCGGTGGTGAAGTCGCGGATCTCCTGACGCATCTGGTTCGTGAACGTTTCGGCCTTGGCTTTGAACTGCTGTTTGGTCTCGTCCAGCATCTTCTCGGCGGCTGAGGCGGCTTCTTTCGCCGCTTCGATCGCCTTGCTCTGGCGATGTCTGGCCTCTGCGGCGAATTCGACGCACTCCTTCTGTATGCGTTCGACGCCGGCCTGGGCCTCCTGGGCCTTGGCGAGGCTTGCCGCCAACTCCGCGGTGTCCTGGGCTCCGCTTTCGAGCTGTTTGCGGATCGCGTCGATTCCCTCGCGTCCTTCGGCCAGTGTGGACTTCAGCTCTTCGCCGGTGGCTTGAGCGGTCTGGGTGATCTGATCGAGGGCCTTGAGACCGGCCTGGGCCTTGGAAAGCTGATTGGTGGTCTTTGTCAGCAGTTCCCCGGCGGCCTGCTGCTGGGTGTGGGCTTCGTCGACCATTCCCCACGCCGAGGCGAGATGCTCGTCCATCGTAGTCTGGAACTGGTCCCGCTTGCTGTCGATCTCTTTCTGGACCTTGTCCAGGGTTTCGGTCGCATCGGTCTGGCGTTTCCGGATCTTCTCAGCCTGGGATTTGATGGATTCGACCGCCAGCGATACGCTGCCCTGGAGGGTCTCGCTCTGGCGGTTGTACACCCCTTCGATGTCCGCGAGATGTTTGGTGACCGAATTCTGGATTCGCTCGGTGTGTCCGTCGGCGGCCGACCCTACGTCTTCGATCGTCTTGAGCACGTCGCCGAGCTTGTTTTCGAGGATGACAGTCAGTTTGCCGAGCTTGCTGGCGTCCATGCCGCCGGCCATCAGGTTCTCCTGCAGGCAGAGCCGGTGGAGGCTGTCGACTATGTGCAGCACGTCCATCGCCTGTTGGCGTCCGAGCGTTTCGGGCAACGCCTTGAGCGTCTCGACGGCCTGGTTTACCCGCTCGTCGAGTTCCTGGACGGCGGTGAACGGCAGGCCGTGCAGATAATCGCTGCGGTGCATGCCTTCCAGAGCGAACAGGAAGCCTTTAAGTCCGCGCAAGACCGGCTCGATCCCGCCGAGGCCCTTGGGAGGATCCTGGACGAATATGCTCGATATCTGACCAATACGCGCTTCAAACAGCTTGCGAAGCAGCGGAATCTGCATTTCCATTGTTGCGTCTCCTTGAATAACCGGCCGCGCACGATTCAATGCCCGGGGCGCGTCGGTCCCGGACGTTTACGCGCATACGTCACAGGCGATACTCGCCCGGGATCACCGAATCGAATCAAACGACACCGCAGGCGCCGAACCGATCGCACACTATTAGCACTATTCGTATTCGTAATACATCGGCCCACCGGTGGAAACTACTCCAGCCCAAGTACGCCGTGTTTGGCCGGGAGCGGGAAACCGCAGCGCGGCTCAAGGAGCCGCATGCGGCGCCGCGTGGGTGTGAGCAAGGCGATGCGCGGGGTCTACACCATCAAGGCCGACTTCCGCGGCGGCGATTCGGTCAAGGTCGCCGGCGTGGTGACTGTCCAGGTCGACATATACCGCAATTTCGGACGGAAGAATGAAGACTGCAAATCGATTGCCGTCCAGTTGAGGGAGAAAAAGGGCACGATCACCGTCGGTCGGATCAAGTTCTAACCGCGCCGGGACGCCGCTTCTGAGTTGCGTTTTTGGCGTGCCATGCATATGGGGCGGACCCTGCGCCTTTGTTCGCGGCATTCGTTTGGGCGCCCTGACCATTGCAAAAGCGCTGTGCGGTGCTTAGATTAGCTGAACTATGGATATCTCTATCATCAGAACTGACAGTCCTGACGGTCTGGCGGCCGCTGTTGAACTGCGGGATCTGCTTCGCAAGGGCGAGCTTACCGCAGGCGGCGGCGAGTTGGACGTGCGGGCGATCGTGCGCGACATTATCGACGACGTTGAGTCCGGCGGCGATGCGGCCGCTGCTGCGATGACGTCGCGATTCGATCAGGCTGATATTACGCCCGAAAACATACGCGTTTCGCAAGATGAGATACTCGCCGCCCACCAGGCGGCGGATGCGGAGTTCCTGCAACTCGTGCGTCGCGTGGCGGCGAACATTCGCCAGTACCAGGAGTCGATCCTGATAACCGATCCTCCGCTGTTGACCCGGGGCGGGCGGACGCTGGGCGTGCGGTATTCGCCGATGGCCCGCGCGGGGGTCTACGTGCCCGGCGGCAAGGCGATCTATCCGTCGACGGTGCTGATGACCATCGTCCCGGCGCAGGTTGCCGGGGTCGAGCAGATTGCAATCGCTTCGCCGCCGACCGGCGGGGACGTAAACCCGATGGTGCTGGCGCTGGCCGGCGAGTTGGGCGTGCGGGAGGTCTATCGCCTCGGCGGGGCGGTCGCCGCGGCCGCGCTGGCGCTGGGGACAGAGACCATCGCTCCGGTCGACAAGATCGTCGGGCCCGGAAACGCGTTCGTCGCCGAGGCCAAACGCCAACTGTTCGGGCGAGTGGGCATAGATTCGGTCGCCGGACCCAGCGAGGTCCTGATCGTCGCCGACCATACCGCCCGGGCCGACTATATCGCCGCGGACATGCTCGCCCAGGCCGAACACTATCCCGGCTCGGCGGTGCTGGTTACGCCCAGCGGCGAACTGGCTGACGCGGTCAACGCCGAACTCGACGCACAACTGCCGCTGCTTTCCCGCAGCGACGAGGCCCGCAGTTGCCTCGAAGCGTTCAGCGGGATAATCATCACCGCCGACCTGGACGAAGCCTGCCGTATCGCCGACGATTTCGCCACCGAGCACCTGCAGGTAATCACCGCCGACGACACCGCGGCGCTTGCGAAGATCCGAAGCGCCGGCGCGGCGTTCCTGGGCGCCTACACGCCCGTTCCGCTCGGCGACTACTACGCCGGTCCGTCGCACGTGCTTCCGACCGGCGGGACGGCGAAGTTCTCCGGCCCGCTGAGCTGCAACGACTTCCTGACCGCCGCCAGCGTTTTGAGCTACGACGCGGCGTCCCTGAACGCAGACGCCGCCGACGTGATCGACTTCGCCACGCGCGAAGGCCTGACGGCGCACGCAAACGCCGTTAGAATCCGCACGCAATCCCCCAAGACCGACGAGTAAAGCAGCGATGTCATACTTCCGTGAAAATATCGATCGGATGACTCCTTACGTGCCCGGCGCCCAGCCTGCGCCCGGCGAGAAGATCATCAAACTCAACACGAACGAGAATCCCTATCCGCCCTCGCCGCGAGCTATCGAGGCGATGCGCAATCTCGATCCGGACCTTCTGCGGCGGTATCCCGATCCGATGGCCCGGACGTTCTGCAGCGCGGTCGCCGAAATGCTGGACGTGCCGGTCGAACGCGTGATACCCGGCAACGGCAGCGACGACATACTCATGATGATCTCGCGGGCCTGCCTGCAGCCGGGCAAGCGGGTCGCTTTTGCGATACCTACGTTCGAGTTCTACGAGGTCCAGGCGAATATCGAAAATGCAACCTGCGTTCCGCTCGACTGCGATCCGTCTGAAGCCGCGAGGCGGCTGGCCGACGAAAACGCCGACGTCACGTTCGTCGCCAGCCCGAACAGTCCGACCGGCGTGCTTACGCCCGCTGAAGTTCTGGACGACCTGGCCGGGCGGCTCGACGGGCTGCTGGTGATCGATGAGGCGTACGCCGACTTCGCCGGCGAAAACGCACTGCCGCTGGCGGCGAAGCATGATAACGTGCTCATTCTCCGCACGCTGTCGAAAGGCTATTCGCTGGCAGGGCTGCGGATGGGTTTTGCCGTCGGTTCGCCGCCGGTGCTTGAAGGTCTGCTGAAGACCAAAGCCATCTATAATGTCGATGCGGTCGCGTGCGCCGCGGCGGCCGTGGCGATCGGCGATCAGGAGCACAAGAACGCCAACGCACGCAAGGTTGTCGCATCTCGCGAGGCGCTCGGCGAGCAGTTGAGCGAGTTGGGCTTCGTGTTCCCGCCGTCGGACGCCAACTTCCTGCTGGTCCGTCCGCCCGAGGGAAACGCCGGCGAGATTTTCGAAGCGTTAAAGGACCGCGGAATCCTCGTCCGATACTTCCAACATCAGGCGATCCTGGCCGACAAGCTTCGGATAACCATAGGAACAGACGATCAGAACGCCGCACTCGCAGCGGCCCTGAAGGAAATACTGGCGTAAGACGCCGAGCGTGAACATGACCGAGAAAGCAAGAACCGCGACAATCAAGCGAACCACCAACGAGACGTCGATCACCATGACGCTCAACCTTGACGGGACCGGGCAGGTCGAAAACGCCACAGGCGTCGGCTTCCTGGATCATATGCTCGATCACCTCGGCAAGCACAGCCTGACGGACCTGAAGGTCGACGCCGAAGGCGATCTGCACATAGACGATCACCACACCGTCGAGGATGTGGCGATATGCATCGGCCAGGGCCTTATCGAGGCCCTCGGCGACAAGGCGGGAATCCATCGCTACGGATCGGCGTCGGTGCCGATGGACGAAGCTCTGGCCGAAGTGTCGCTGGACCTGTCGGGCCGCCCGGCGGTTGTGTTCGAAGTGAAGTTTATCGGCGACAAGATCGGTGCGTTCGACACGCAACTGATCGAAGAGTTCATCACCCGACTGGCCGCGGTGGCGGGGATGAACCTGCACGTGACGGTCCCCAGAGGCTCCAACGATCACCACATCGCCGAAGCGATATTCAAGGCGTTGGCCCGAGCACTGCGCCAGGCAAAGTCGATAGATCCCGCACAGCAGGGCCAGGTTCCCAGCACCAAGGGCTCGCTATGATCGATCCGGGGCGACTTTGATCAGGAACAGGGCGTTCAGCGCGGGTACTGTTACCTTGCGGGCGTTCTTCACCGGTCGCCCGTCGTTGTATTTCGTGATTTCCAGCAGTTCCTGTGCGTAAGTCATTCGAGTGCGTGGGTTGGCGGTCATCCTGTTTGGGTTCTGGGACGCTATTCTCCGGTAGGCGCCCTTGAAGGAAAACAGTTCGCGGAGATTGAACTCAATCGGCTTTTGTGCGGGATTGACCAGCACAACGCCGTTTTCGAATTCCCGGGCAAGGGCGGCCGGTGAGTTGCGGATGGTCATGTTGCTGAGCTTGAAACCGGCCTGCTCCTGAAGACGGATTGTGAACGTGAGCTTCCTGGCTCCGGCCTGTCGATAGTAGAACGACAGGGTGGTCGGTCCGTGTGTTCCCGCCAGGCCCCAGAGTTCGGTGAAATGCCGGCTTTCGCGCACCGAACCGTAGTCCGGCGGATTGTCTACGATCATTCGCACGACTCGCCCGGTGCGGTCGGCCCTGTCCATGCCGATCAGAGGATCGGTCGACTCTACGTCGAAGTAAACAGTCACGTCGCCGGCGGGCGGTTCAACCGGCGGCAGGGTGACAGTGCAGTTCTTATGCGGTTCTGCGGCCGATCCGGTCAGCGTCAATACTCCGTCTTTGTTGGATGCGATGCGGCAGTGTCCGGTCTTGAGCGATTGTGCGAAACTGCGGGTCATTCTGACTCCGCGTCCCTGAAGTAGATCGGGAGCTGCTCGGGCGATGCGGATCATCTTGCCGACCGGTCGACCCAGCCACATCGGCTTGTTGCTCGATCCCATTACGAGTTCCGGCGGGATGACCTCCGTGCCCAGCGGTATGGTCGTCGCCGCGCCGAGGCAGGCGGCGGCGCCCATACCCAGACGCATAAGGTCGAACTGCTTTCTCGCGTCGTCGGGGTGCATGAATTTCAGGGCTATGTAGCGGAATTTCCGGGCGGTGCTGTTGTGCTTGTCCCAGTATGTGTGAGTGTTGACGGTTCGTGAGAATCCGCGCCATGCGTCGTTGTGCTGGACGAGGCCTTCGGACTCCATGCCGTTGAGTACGCCGACGGCCTGCTGGCTCCTTGTGTGGTGGGCGTCGCAGGTGATGATGAAGTCCGGCCCCATCGTTTTTCGCACGTTCTTGAGGAATCGCCAGTCGCCGTCTCGCCAGATGTTGCGGCCGCTTACGATTCCGCCGTCGGCCAGGCCGTCATTGTCGACGTCCCATCTTTCTTTGGCCTGGAAGTAGTTTACGTCAAACGCGATGCCGTCGAGGTTGCAGAGCGTTCCGCCCGGGGCGAAAAGCCCTTTCAATTCGTCGACGAGCACGTCTGAAGCGGTCTTTCCGGCTCCGTCCTTCGGGCAGGCTGACGAGAGATTGTAGAACCACATCCATCCGCCCCAGTAGACCGCGTCCAGCGGGGCGATGTACGTTCGCCCGTCCCTGTGGGCGATCGCGTTGGAGAAGTACTGTCCGCGTTTGACGGTAATCGTTTCGGTTCTGCGGTTAATCGCGACAAGTTTGGCGTATTCGGATCGGCGCCACAGCTTCCGACCGGTTTCGTCGACACGGACCATGATCAGGTCCGGCGGCAGGCGCAGTTTCTTCTTCCTGTTGACGTACTGCTTCATCGAGAAGACGCCGGTGTCGCGGACCTTGAGCGTCAGGTCGTTCGGGCCGATGTCCTGTGCGATCGTGGTCCCGGGCAGTGTGATCCAGTGTCCGGGGAAGTACTTCCTGCTGACGTATCTCCGACGCACTGCGTTGCGGGCCTCGCCGTTGAAATGCATCAGCATGAGCTTCTCGGGATTGGTCTCGGCGAACTTCGAAGCGTATTCGGCGATGACCGGCTTTATGTCCAGCTCCTCGTCGAGGTACTTCTTGATCGTTCCCTGTCCGGTCCGGTGAAACCTGGCCCAGGCGTCATAGCTGGCGTTGCTGCTGCGGCGGTAGTCGGCGCGGAATACGAGAGATTGGGGATACCGACCGGAGAAGACCGCCTTGACCGCCAGGTTCTCTTTTCGTGAGCCGGCGTCTGCGGTCGCCTGCAGCATGAGCATCGCCGCCAGGCAGGGCGCAATGTAATTGACTCTCATTCCGCTATGATAACTTCTTTGCGTTCAGAGTCCTTATGAAATCGGCCCAGAGTTGGTCGACTGTCTTGTCGGTGTATTGCTTCCACAGGTCCGGAGAGTACTTCCCCTTTCGCATTGCGGAGTTGAATTTCCGCACGATGTCCTTGTCGACGTTGTTGACCAGATAGTTAAGGAACGCCCCGGTCGTTCGATAGCTGTCGGTGTACTTCGCGCGGGCGGGATTGACCCTCGGACGCTTCGATTTCGGTTCGTAGCCAAACCAGCGTATATAGTCGGCGACGCCTTCGACCATCCAGCCCGGATTGGGCCTGCCGCCTCGAACCCGGCGGTACTGCTGGACGACGTGCACCATCTCGTGCACCACGGCGCCCACCGCCTGGCCGTGCAGGTTCCTGGTGAACCATCGTCCGGCGCAGTAGATCCTGACCCCGCCGGTGGCCGCCACGCCTCGCATGTTCGCGCGGAACGTAATGCTGAAGCGCTGCGGAGCCTTGTAGCCGTCGTCAGAGAGCATCTCTGCTATCAGCGGGTACCATTTGACGCACGCGGGCTTAAGGCTCTTGTCGATCCATTGTTTCAACTCGGGCATTTCCGAGTAGTCCAGGGTCATCCTGCATCCGCCGGGTATGGAGACTGTCTCCAGTCCGGGCGTCGGAGCCGGCTTGTGGACCTTGCCGTCGTAGACGTCGATCTCGCTGAAGAACGTGTTGCCGAATATGTCGACGGTTTCTGTCGCCGTCACGTCAAACAGCAGGTAGCGGAACGATCCGATCGCGGCGCCGGCGGAGTCGAATATGCTCGCGGCGTATTGCCCGCCGAAATCTCCTGTTTTCGGTCGGGTGTCGACTTCGGCGATCAGTGTCCAGCCTGCCCTGTCCGGGGCGATGGCTCCCACTGGTCTGGTATTGAAGTCTTTGGCCGATCCGTCGGCGGCGTAAAGCCGATAGACCTGCGGGCCGCGAGAGCGCCTGTGCCAGGAATACGTGCTTATTCGCTTGACGGCGACGACCCGCCCGAGGTCCGCGACAATCCGCCCGCCTTTGGCGCCCTGTGCGAAAAAGAAGTTGGCTCCGGGCTGATCGGCGTTGTCCGGAAGTCTTCCGTCGCGAAGCGCCCGAGGGGTTCGACCGTTGATGTCCCTTCGTCCGTCGATAATGGAAAAGGACGCGTTGGCCGCCGCATCCGTGCGCGATGGAGACGGGATGTTCTTGAACTTGAACTTCCCGGTGGCTCCGCGGCCCTGATTCCTCTCGGTTACAGTCCGAATTTCGCCTTGCGCTGCGGCAGTCAGCATCAGGCCGCAGACGGCCGCGATCAGGACAATTCTTCGTTTCATTCGTCTCATGAGATCTCTCCGATCGGGCCGTCCGGGGCCTTGGCTGAACTGTTTCCTTAAACATGCGCAGCGCTGGTGTTTTCGACTTTGGGCCTGGCGGGTTTGCGGACCTTCTCGCGGATCCTGGGCTTCTTGTCCTGCTTGTTGTCCTTATCGTCCTTATCGCCCTTGCGGTCGTGCTGACGGTTCATCTGCTTTATGATCTGTTTCTTGACATCATCGGGCAGGTCCATTTCCTCGATGCTCTTGAGTATCTTCTCGCGGATCTCTTTCTGGAGTTTCCCGTGTTCGCCCGGGGTGAACATCTTTATCTGCGGCATCTTTCCGCCGGGGCGTCTTCCAGGTTGTCCGGGCTTGACCGAGGTGAAGACCTTGACGTTGCTCTTCTTGAGCAGGTCGAACGCTTCGGGGTCGGTCAGGCGGAGCTGTTCGCGGTTCTCGTAGACCTTGGTCTCGTCGGTTTCGACGCCGGCGTCGTTCTTGTGTTTGCGGCGGACGGTGATCCTGCCGGTCTCGTCGGACTCGATGCGAATGTCGTCTCCGTCGGAGTTCTTGGTGTGAATGACGGTCTTGGCCTTCACCGAAACGTTGGGGTTCGGGTCGCCGGGCATGTTCCTGGGGATCGATTCGAGCATCTTGCGCAGTTGTTCGGGCAGGTCTGCTCCCTGGACTTTCTCCCAGTCGCCGGCCTTCTTCCTGAGCATGATGTGCGGGTGCAGGCGGGTTATGTCCTTCTCGACGTTCCACGGAGGGCCGAACGGTTCGGGATGCACGAGTTTGGCCTTATTGGCCGGTACGGGCTTGCCAAGCGCTATGGGGATGCTGATCTTCTCGCACTCCCGCATGACCCAGAGCTTGACTTTGTCGCCCGGTTTGCGGGCGCCGACGGTCTTTATCAGATGCCGACCGTCCTTCACCGCATCCTTGTCCAGGCCGACTATTACGTCGAACTGCTTGACGCCTGCTTTGTCGGCGGGGGAGCCCTTGACCAGATTTGTCACCATTGCTCCGGCGTCCTTCGAGGCGATGTGGGCCGCAAGCGGGGCCGGGACGGGGGATATTCGAACGCCGAGCCATCCGCCCGGTCGTTTGGGCGCGTCGCCGGATTTCGCCGAGGCGGTCACCGACACAGTTACGCTTCCGTCGTCGCTTGTGATGACAGTCTGGCCCAAGGCGGCCGGGCTCCAGGCGGCGGCGATTACAAGAATGATCGTGAGTGTCCTGCTGTTCATCTTCGTTCTCCTGTTTCTTTTGGTCTAGAGATCAAGCCACTGGGGATCTGTGTGTTCCTGTTGTCTGTCGATCAGGATGATTCTCATCTGTCCCGATTCGGGGTCATAGAGTCCGACGGGGATTCTGTCGATTCTCCGCACCGGTCTGGTGATCACCTGTCTTGGCGGCGTCGGATCGAACCGGTCGACCGCCAGTTCCGCCGAGTGCACCGTAGTGGGAGCCTGTCGCCCTGCGCCGTCGGCTATCATCCTCGAAGGATTCGGATCTGGCGCCAGGGCGGCCCACAGCACGACTGCGACTACGATCGCCGCCGCGACCGCCGCGGCGACGATCGCCGCGCGCCATGCTCCATTCGGATGCGCCGCGGTCTGCGGCTTAGCCGCCAGCGCCGCGCCTATCGCGTTGCGGCATTCGTCGTCCGTCGAGCGCAGCTCCCGCAGCATCGCATGGGCCTGCGGATCTCGCAGCAGGCGTTTTTCCAGAGCCGTCTGCTGATCGGGATCCAATTCGCCGTCGATCATGCGATTGATCATTATTTCGATGTCGCTGATTGGATCTTCGTTCATGATTCTTCTGTGGCCTTGAGTTTCGCCCTGAGCATCCGGCGGGCTCTTACCAGCCTGGTTTCGACTCCCAGGGGCGTTATGTCCAGCGTCCGGGAGATCTCGTCGTAGCTCATACTCCGCCAGACTCGCAGTACGAGGACTGTTCGATACTTCTCGTCAAGCGATTCGATCGCCCGCATTACCGTTCTTTGGCGTTCGGAGGAGATCAGATCGCCGTCGGGACTCGGCTCGGACCGGCCCGGGCGCCACAGCGACCTGAACCTCCGCCGCAGCCCGCGGCGTCTTGTTGTCGATCGTCCGGCGTCGGTCGCGGCGTTGCGGGCCAACGCATAAAGCCATTTTCGCAGGTCGGTCACCGACTCCAACTGATCCCGCCGCTCCCACATCCGCATCCAGACCTGCTGGGTCACGTCGTCGACTTCGTCGATCCGTCCGGTCACGGCCAGCACCACGCCGCGGACCCATCGCTCGTTCAGGGCGATGATCTCCTCGAGCGCACGCTTTTCCGCGAGCGCACGCTTCTGGGCGGTTGTCGGCTCGGGCGGTCGCGTCGTCCGCTTGTCATGATGTTCAGCGCTGGTCATCGGCGTCATCACCACAGTAGACGCCCCGGAGGGGGCGCAACCTGTCAGGAATTTCCCGAATCGTCCGGAAAATATCGATCAAGTATACGGAAAAACGCCAAACTCATCCCGGCTTTTTTTGCCGGATCGACTTGCAATACCTATACTTCCTTCGGAACTGGAGGAGAAATAGAGTGAACCAAAGGCAAACAGCTTTTACGCTTATCGAAATCCTGATGGTGGTGATGATCCTGACCATCCTGGGCGGCGTTGTAATCGCACATTTCGGCGATGTGTCCGAGGACTCGAGGGACGCTAATCTGAAAGCCAACCTGCAGACGATTCGCGCCCAGTTGGAACTGTACAAGATGCACCACAACGACAACTATCCCACGGATATCCTCGATCAGTTGACCAAGAGAACTGATATTAACGGAAATGTCGACGAAAACGGAGCTTACGGCCCGTATCTGCTCGCATTTCCCCCCAATCCGCTGATTGCCGACGAAGCTCAAGCTGTCCGGGCCGAGGGAAATCCGGGGCAGGGCTGGAGTTATGATTCTGCGACAGGCGATGTTTTTCCGATGAAGCCTAACGGCGAAGTGATAAAGACCCTGTCGATCAGGAAGGACGATGGTTCCGAGACCACAAGCCCATGACGGCATTGTATAAGGCGAGCGGCGGAGCCATGGGAATGACTCCGCCGCAGGGCGATGAAAATCGACTGCCTTACAGGCAGCAAATGTGGCGCGACCTGGCCGCCTTCGGCAGGAAGGAGGGTAACCGTAGGCAGCTCAGGTCGAAAACAGCCCATCGCTCCAAATCAACGGACTGAACCACAGGCATATTGTACCTTCACTATCTGATGCGTGCAAGTGAGGTTTACGTTAAATATTGAAATTTAACGTGGAATGTGCGGAAAGTAAGGTGATGGCCTTACGGCACGCTCGGCGCGCCGACTCACTGGTCGAGGGCTCGCAAACTCGCCGGTCCTCGTCGGTATTTGTCTCCGTTAACGCTTGCGGCGCCTTCGCAGCATCGCCAGTCCGCCCAGGGCCAGGAGCGACAGTGTGGTCGGTTCGGGTACGATATCAATGCCGCCTTCGTGGACAGTGTGGTCATACAGAGCGTATACGAAGCGCAGGTCCGCAAGCGAAGCTTGTGTCATCGGCCTGCCGATATACCATGAGGCGCCGGGTTGAAACGCGGCGTAGTGGCTGATATTCCCCTCGCCCAGGAATGTGTCCAAGTCCGGCTGCCCCTCGAAGAAATGAAGGGCGCCGGGGCCAAGCTGGTCTATCACATCGTCAGGCCGGGTTATCGCGGCGTTGGTGAGGCTCTCCCAGCCGCTGTAGTCCATATAGCCTCCGAGCGATTCTACAGTATAGCCGATGACCTGCAATACCGTCGGCGAGTCGTTCTTCAGCCAGGCCTGGTTGGTGTCCTCGTTGATTATCAGCAACAGAGACGAGGTAGTCGCATGATTTGACGGCGCCGCTGGGATCCCTAAGTCGCCCCTAAGCGCTGCGAGGTCCTCAAGGTTCATCATTCCGCCCGGGTTTGCGTCAGCCAACCCTACGCTCGCCGCCGACCCCGCCAGCAGAATCACTCCGATAATCGCTACTGTTGTTCTTGCATCCGCCATTGCCCAATTCCTCTCGCTATTCTCCGCATCTGTTGCGTGTTGTGTGTCCAGGCGATGATGCAGTGCGCCGGTGTTCACAGCACGGTAAACCCGCTACAACCTGCGCACGCGCAGCATCCCTTCGTAAGGCTGTAATATTAGAACAGCCGCCCATTGGAACTTGGCCGATGCGGCCTGGTGCAGGAAATGAAACGTATGAGCGGGAACGCTCCTGCCCTCATTCAATCGACCGGCTCAGGTCGAATGCAGCCCGCCGCTCCACGACTCAAGCGGGCTTGTCCACGCGGAATATGATACCATGAAATCCCGGTCAGCCAAAGCAAAAACGAAATTATTACGCCCGATTCGATTGGGTCCAAGACGTTGGCCCCGGCGCTTGTGCTCCCATGAGTTGTGCGTCTATCCGGCTTATTTCAGAGATTCCACGATTCCCCTGCTCACGCACTGGGCGATCAGCTTGTTGCCCGCCGGCAGCATGTGCACGCCGTCGTAGGTGAGGATCTTGCTGCGCGGGAACCGGCCCTTGGCGTCCTTCTTCGTGTTGTGCTTGTCGACGTACCGGGTGAACGCCTTCCGCAAGTCGACGAGCGTGCATTTCTCGACGGCTGCGAGGTCGCGAATGATCTGTGCGTACTGGTCGAGCTGCTTGTCGAGGGGATTCCCGCCCTTGGGCTTCTCGCCGATCAGCGTCGGTGTGGCCAGGACGACCCGGCCGCCGGAGTCGCGGGCCATCTTCACCATCTTCTTCAGACCCGATTTGAAATCCTCCGGGCTCGTGCCTTTCTTGCCGTGCCACACGTCGTTGATGCCGAGGAATATCACGACGACGTCGGCCTTCTCTTTCTCCAGCAGTTCGGACATCGCACCGCCGAGCTTGCCCCACGGGCATTTGCCGGCCATAACGGTCGGGACTCGCCCTCCGTTGAGCCCGTGCTTCAGCAGCTTGACCTTCAGCGGTTTGGTCTTTTCGCCGGCGTCCAGGGCCTTCTGCATCATCGTGACGTATCCGCCCTGCATCGTTATCGAGTCGCCGTAGATCGCTATTTTCTGCCCGGCCTTCAGGGGCGACGAGGCTCCGGTCAGTTCGTCCAGGCCCGATTCACAGGTCGCCGGTCTGCCCAGCACGTCAGCTATCGGCTCCTTGCCGGTGTACAGGGGCTTTCGATTCGACAGCGGCTTTATGCGGACATTTCGGAACCACAGCGCCTTTCCGCCGTAATTCTGCAGGCCGATGAATCCCTCACGCGGCAGCGAGCCGATGGCGTAGGGGAATTTGTTGCCCTTGCCGTCGGGATTCCTGCGGGGGGTCGTCCATTTGCTCAGGTCGGCTTTGACTATCGACTTGCCGTTGAGTTCGATGTCGACGAGGGCGTCTTTGACGGTGATCCGGCAGTGGTTCCACTGGCCCATCGGCTTGTTGGCGTCCGTGCTCGGGCGAACCAGTCCGTAAAGCGCGCCGTTTGCGTTCATGGCGTTCCACTTCGCTCCGTAGGCGGCGTTGTCGAGGATCTGGATCTCCATGCCGGTGGCGACCGCCTGGGCGCGGTTGTGAACGCGAATGAATACGCCGCTGTTGCTCTTGGCCCCCGCGGCCATCTTGAAGTCCAGTTCAAGGACGTAGTCGCAGTATCGCTGTTTGGTGAAGATCGTCGGACCGCCTTTGGCCGGCAGGAGTTCGGCGTCCTGGCTTATCGTCCACACTCCCGCCGCCGGGTCGACGTCCCAGGCGTTCAGATCTTTCCCGTCGAACAGGATCTCCCAGCCGTCTTTGTCGATTCTCGGCTTGTAGTCGGCTCCGAATGATGGGGCGGCAAGCAGCAGGGCGGCGGCGCACAGCAACATGATCGTTTTCTTCATCGACAGATCCTCTCGATCCGGGGTGTTCGGCACAAGATATCGGCCGCGACGATCGCAGTCCTTTCACGAATCTTATCATGTCTTCGGACATCGCAACACTCTTTCCTCGCCGGCCGAACGCCGGTTTCGTTGCCGACAGGCGCGCCGTTGTGCTAGAATCGCTTAGACTCCAGCAAACCCGAACAGCTACGGAGAGACTGCAATGACCATACGCTCGACACAACGCCCCGGCTGCGAAACGGCTTCACGAAGACAGTTCCTCCAGGCCGGCGCCGGACTGATCGCCGCCGGCCTGTGCGCTCGCAGTCTTGGCGGCCCGAAACCGAAGCCCGACGGCATTAAGATCGGTATCTTCACCGATTCGCACTACGCCGACCGCAAACGCGCCGGGAGCCGCTACTACAGCGATTCGAGCGCCAAGCTGGCGGCGTTTGTCGCCGAGATGAACAAGGCCAGGCCCGATTTCGCCATTGTGCTCGGCGACTACGTCGACAAGGGCAAGAGCGTCCAGGCCGAGATGGCCTATCTCAAGCATATCGAGGGGGTGTTCGGCAAGTTCAAAGGCCCGCGCCGTCACGTGATCGGCAATCACGACGTGGCCACCTTCACCAAGGCTCAATTCGTCGACGCGGTGGGCATGCCCGCGCCGCATTACTCGTTCGACTCAGGGCCGATCCATTGCATCGTGCTGGACGCGAACTACAGGAAGGACTTCTCGCCCTACAAGGCCGGCAACTACAACTGGACGCAGACCTACGTGCCGCCCGACGAGCAGAAATGGCTGGCCGACGATCTGAAGAAGACCTCCAGGAAGACTGTGGTTTTCGTTCACCAGCAGCTCGATAACGAAAAGGACGCCCACGGTGTGAAGAACGCACCGGACGTCCGGCGGATTCTCGAGCGGTCCGGCAAGGTCCTGGCGGTCTTCCAGGGTCACAACCACAAGGGCTCCTATCGCCGGATAAACGGCATCGACTACTGCACCATGCGAGCGATGGTCGAAGGCCCGGGCCTGAAAAACAGCTCCTACGCAATGGCCCGCATCACGCCTGGCGGCGTCAAGGTCAAAGGCTTCATCAAACAATGCGACTATCCGCCCAGGCTGCAGCCGACGACCTTGCCGGGCGGGAGGAAATAGGGGCGATGTCCGACCCGCCTGGCCGACCGAACATACGCCTATAGATCTCGCATTCCCGGATAATATCGACTTTGCACAGTCCGGCGGCTCGTCCTCGACCGACTGGTGCGAATCTCCCGTCCCCGGCCTCGTGGTCCGCCAGTCCGACATCCCCGAACCGGCGATGCTGGCCCCTGGGCGGACTGGCGACAAGAGATGTACAGCTTCTCTACAGAGCAGATCTGACGCGGGTCGATACGAGAAATCGACCGGCAGTATACAAAGCAACTGATTGAGGACTCAGTCGCCCTCGATATCTCGGCGCAAATGCTGTTTCGCGGTTGTCTTGACGCAGAGCTGCTCGGACCGGCAATTCCAAGGTGCTATGCGGCGTCTCTTGTCAGCCTGAAGATCACGACATTTCCGTATGGCAGTCTGCGAGTCATCTGCTGTCCCACTGCGCTTCTTCTGCTCATTGCAAACCCAAACTGTTCTTTCAATCCCATCGCCAGGATCAGTTTTTCTTTTGCTTTTCTGTTTGTGGCGATATCTTCAGGGGCGGCCACCTCAATGGTGTAGCCGACAACGAGATTCTCATGCCTGCTGTGCCCAATGCCCGCGTACATGCCAAGCATTGTAAAGAGCTCATCGGCGGTCTCGTCAGATACGTATTCCGGAAGATCAACGGCGATATGGCTGTTGCCCGGATTTACAGTTACGATATACGCCGGGTGTTTTTCGCCGTACATCCGGGTAATGGCGCTGTCCAAATCGCCGAAACACGGCACGCCCCTGGCGGTCCGCAAGACATCGCCGGCCATTATTGCAGCACCTTGGTCATCCAGTACGGGAGGCCCGTTATCCACAATCCCAAACATGATCTCCCCGTCCGCGGCGCCCCTGCATAATCCTTTGAAGGAAGACGCCGCCGCTGTCCTGGATTCTCCCATGACGGTATGATCGACAAGGAAGTTAGCCGCATTATATACACTGTATTCAAGTAGTTTTCTAAGCCACCTGTCAGATTGGACAGCAGTTCCTCTTCTGAAATCTCTCTCGCTTGTCCTGGCGACGATCAGGCCGGCATTAGCGTATTGCTCCTGGGTGTCCATTTTCCTTCCTCCTTTGAAGGTCGTTGATGATAGAGAACTCGATTTATCGCGGGCATGCGTGCGAGCCCCCGGGTGGCGGGAGATTCGCGAGCATCACCAAGGCTCTTGGAAGGCTCTTTTGTACGTACATGATCGCGCCCCTTTCCCTGTCGCGGTCCGGACAGGCCGCCGGAGTTCGCCCCGTCGACGAGTTGCCGGAAATACGCAACTGCCCGCCGATCGCATGCGAACGCAGGTTGTCTAACGCGGGAACTTGGCCGATGCGGCCGGAAAAAAACGTGCGAACAGAAACCGCTTCCGCCTTATTTCGGATTCGACCGGACGAGGTCGAACCCAGCCCGCCGCTCCACTACGAAGCGGGCCTGTCTATCCTGATAATTATACCATGAGATCCCGATTCGACAAGGGAAAAAATCTACTTATTCCGCCCGATTCGATCAAAATCCGGTTGCTTCGACGACCGCCATGTTCCGCCTTTGACGGCGGCCCGATCCCGGCGTGAATGAACCAGACGCAGATAGCGACGATTTTGATTGGGCCGGTATCGCGCATCATACTGCCGGAAATGGGCTTGGGGGCGGTCTGTCGGCCTGAACGAATCGACCGAACCGGCCCCAGGGACGCTCGTTCCGGATCATGTCAGTTTCACGTCACCGCAGGCTTCCGCCGCTTCCACCAGGCCAGCGTGCCCAGGCCCATCAGGCCGAGCACAGTTGACCCTGGAATCGGAGTAAGCCTGAAGGAGCTCCAGATAGCCGCGTTCTTGCCGCTCCGGGGGAAGTCCGCGAGATACCACTGGCCGTCGATCAGTTTCAGATCGTACTCGTCTTTCCCATCGCCGAAAAGATCTCCGTTCGAGTCGTAAATGAAGACTTTTCCGCCGGTCAGCACGCCGTTGGCGTCGACTGTGGCCTCGAAGCCCTCCAGGGTGACGAAGTGGTCGCCGCTGTCCTCGGGCTTAATGCCCAATTGAATGAACTTCTTCTTCGTAAGATGCTCGAAAGTGCCCTGGAGTTGTGATGTATTCAGCCCGTCGCCGCTTGCGAGATCCTGCTTCAGATTGGTGTACGGGTTTTTGCCGGTATTCTCTCCAATGTAATCGTCCAGCCAGGCCTTCTCTTCAGCGAACGTCCAGCCGCCCTCAAGTGACCAGTCCGTCGTGCCGGATGAATTGATGTCATTGACGATGCTCTGGTAGAGCGCGTCGGCGCTGTCGGCGGTCGTGCCGTCGGGCTTCTTATTATAGCCTGCGGCCCAGATCATGCTTGTAACGGCCGCTACGCCGCAACTGTCCTCGAAACCCTGTTGATAATTGCCGTCGGCATCCGTCGGCTTGTCTATGTCGGTAAGGCCGGTTGCATGGAAGCTGGCCGGCAGGTCCGCCCCGGCCGGGCCGGCCGTACATGCCCCCAAAAGGGCGCAAACAACCAAGGTAAGCGTGCGTTTCATCATTCTGCTCCTTTCAAGTTCCTGTTCCCGTTTCAGGAACTGCAGATGTTTCCGCCGCCGCCGAACCGCCTCAAACCGCGGAACCCGCGCCGGCGGCGGCGCGAGAAGATACGTTGTCCGATTCCGGGACTTCTCAGATACTGCTGAGTGCAGGAAGGAGAACATGCAAACGAAACCGCTCCCGCCTCAGTCAAGATACGACCAGCTAACGTCAAATCCCGCCCGTCGCCATACGGGGCAACGGACTAATCAACAACTGGAATTATATACCGTCAGCCCCGGTGATTTCTGAAGAATACGCAGGAATTTCCTGTGTTCAGTGTTATCCTTGCAGAAGGTGAGGTGTTTACCTGACAACTGAGTATTCCCGTTTCCGCCCCAGCCAACGGTGAAATGCCGTCATACCCCACGTTCGCGGCTGCATGGGATAGGGAGTCAAGGAAACCTGTCCGACGCCGAAACAGCGCAAAGAAACGGCGGGGCTGG
>Ga0180429_10001303_pt1 | contig 21262 bp, 18 predicted proteins | sample SS_ome_FD_132428 | JGI IMG/M metagenome (GOLD analysis project Ga0180429, IMG submission 132428) | Hypersaline lake sediment archaeal communities from the Salton Sea, California, USA - SS_1_S_1 metaG | ecosystem: Environmental > Aquatic > Non-marine Saline and Alkaline > Hypersaline > Sediment ...
ACGTAGCATTCGACGGCCCGGCTACCGCGCTCCACGAGCCCGTCGACGTCGTCGGCGCGACCAAAAGGCGCCAGGACGAAGTCGATGTCGTCGTCGCCCTCCGGCACCGGCCCGACTCCCAGACGCAGCCGCGGCACATCGGCAGAGCCGATCTTCTCCAGCACCGAGGCCAGGCCGTTGTGGCCGCCGTCACTGCCGCCGCGCCGCAGCCGCAGGCGCCCGAAATCCAGGAGAAAGTCGTCCAGGACCACCAGCACCTGCGCGGGCTCGAATCCATGGCGCCCCCGCAGCGCCGCCACCGATGCGCCGCTGCGGTTCATGAAAGTCTGGGGCTTGACCAGCAGGGCCTCGACGCCGGCCACTTGCGCCGACGCCGTGCAACTGCGCCCCAAGTCGTCGGCCCAGCGCCCGCCACCGCGGGCGGCCAGACAATCGACGACCATGAAACCGATGTTGTGCCGCGTGTCGGCGTAGCGCGGGCCCGGATTCCCCAGACCGACAACCACCGGCATCGCCATCTCCGGCCCAGTCCCGGTGACATCCTCGGCGACGTGCACGCAGCCTCCGAAAACGGCGATCTACTCGTCGCCGTCCTTGGACTCCGCCTCGTCCCCGGCGCCCTCGGCGCCCTCGGCGCCCTCTTCGCCCTCGGCGCCTTCGGCGCCCTCCTCGCCCTCGATCTCCTCGCCCTCGGCCGCTTCCTCCTCGGCCAGCGCGAGCTCTTCGTCGATGGTGAGCCGCGGCGACAGCACGCTGACAATGGTGCTATCCGGGTCGGTGACGATGCGCCCCTCGGACTCCAGCAGATCGCGCACGTGAATGCTGTCACCAATCTCCAGGGCGTCGATGTCGATCTCCAGGCTGGAAGGCAGCTCGGCGGCCACGCACGTCATCTGCAGCTCGGTGAGGCTGTGCTGCACGGCCCCGCCCCCCTCGCGCACACCCACCGGCGTCCCCGAGGTATTGATGGGAATCGAGATGGTGATCTCCTCGGTGGGGTCGATGCGGAGAAAATCCACGTGCACGATGTCGCCGCGCACCTTGTGATACTGGATCTCGCGCACCACGGCCCGCTCCTCGTCCCCGCCGTCGCGCTGCAGCACGAAGGTGGCGTTGGAACCACCGCGGCTCAGGGCGCGCTCCAACTCGATGGCGCCGATCTTGAAGCTGTAGGGATCCTGGCGGTGGCCGTACACGATACCCGGCAGCATCGACTGCTCGCGCCGCAGCCGCCCCACCGGGCCCTTGCCCCGTTCCGTCCGCTGCTGGATGGAGAGCGAGATCTCCTCGCGCTTATTGACCTTCAACTGCACCGCCATGGCTTCTCCTTACCTGTAGTAGTTGGCTGCCCGGCGAGGATTTGAACCTCGATAGGCGGAACCAAAATCCGCTGTCCTGCCAATTGAACGACCGGGCAATCACACACGTTGGCTCGCCGCGATTCTCGTCCGGCTCTGCCAGTCTCTGATTACGGTCTCCAGGCCGGGCACTCGTAGTCGGCCGGTACACACAAAAACGACCGGCAGCCCCCGGCGCGCACCTGCTCACAGGCGCTCTGGGCGGCGATCCGGTCGTCGAAGACACCGTAGACGGTGGAGCCCGTGCCGGTCATGGAGCAAACGTGGGCTCCGAGCCGGCGCAACAGCGAGCTCATTTCAGCGACGATGGGTTTGGCGCCTTCGACGAGGGGCTGGAAATCGTTCTCCAGCACCTGGAGCAACCCCGAACCGTCGACGCGTCCGCCGCGCAAAGAGTTGAGAAAGCTACGGTACGGCGAGGGACCTGTCAACGCGTCTAAGTCCAACTGGCCGTAGGCCCAGGCCGTGCTCACCTGCTCGCCGGGACAGGCCAGCACGTACTGGGGCCGCGGCCCGTCCCAGGCCAGGGGCTCCAGGTGCTCGCCGCGCCCGCCCACCCGGGCGGTCCCACCCATCAGGGCGAAGGGCACGTCCGAACCCAGGGCAAGCCCCAACTCGGCCAGGGACGCCGGCGCCAGGGGTCGCCCGGACAGCCGGTTGAGCCCCACCAGGGTGGCGGCCGCGTCGGCGCTGCCGCCCCCCAGCCCGGCGCCGCGGGGGATGCGTTTGTCGAGGCGCACGTGCACGGGCCGCAGCGACGGCACCGCGGCTCGGAAAGCCACCACGGCGCGGCACACCAGATTGTCGTCGCCCGTGCTGAGGGTGGGGTCGGTGCAGGTGAGCCGGTCGCGCGCCGCCGGCCGGAACTCCAGCACGTCGGCCAGGTCCAACGTCTGGAAGATCCCCGCAATGTCGTGGAAACCGTCGGGCCGGCGGCCCAGCACCTTGAGCCCCAGATTGAGCTTGGCCCGGGCCCGCTGGCGCAGCGGCGCCCCGCCGGCCGAGTCAGCGTTGGGCGCGGCGGGATCGCGATCGTGCGGAGCGCATGTCATAAAGGCAGACCCTTGACCGTCTCAGATGGCGTCCATATACTCGGAACATATTAATATAAATGAAGTTATGGACGAGTTACAGAGGCGCCAACCGAGGCGTTGCACGGCGGCGCGGCCCGCCGCGCGCGTGAACGCCATAACCACGCATCTAGCTGTCACATCCGACGACTGCATCTGACGAGAGACCGCGCCCCATGCGATCCGCCCTTTGCGCTGTCCTCCTCCTGCTGACGGCCACCGCCAGCCAGGGACAGGACGCCGACGACGAATTCAACCTGGCCCGCAACCTGTTCCGCGACGCCGGGGACTACGCCACCGCGGCCGAGCTGTTTGCCGACTTCATCCGCAACCGGCCCGACAGTCGCCACCTGGCCGACGCCCGCCTCATGCTGGCCCGCTCCTACGCCCGCAGCGACCGCTGCGGCGAGGCCATCGGCGCGTACGAGGAGTTCTACCTCGAGCACCCCGATCACCTGAGCACGGCCGAGGCGCGCCGCGAGCGGGCGGCCTGCCTGCGGTCGGAGGGCGACCACGCCGGCGCGGCCCGGGCCTACGCCGAGGTCCAGCAGTTGTTCAGCGAGAGCGAGTTCGCGGCCCAGTCCCTGCTCGACGCCGGGGCCAGCTTCGCCCGCGCCGGGGACCTGCCCCACGCCGTGGAGGCCTACCGCACCGTCATCGGCAACTACAGCCGCGACGCGCGCGCCCTGACGGCGCGCTACCGCCTGGCCCAGCTCTACTTCGTCGGTGGCCAGGCCGGCGCCGCTCAGCAATTGCTGGAGGAGATCGGCGCGGCCGCGCCCAAGTCACCGGCCGCCCGCGACGCGCGCCTGCTGGCGGGCCGCATCTTCCTGTTCCTGGGGCGCCGCGCCAGCGCCCGGCAGGTCTTCACCCGCCTGGAGCAGGACTTCCCCGGCAGCGCCCACGCCGACAGCGCTCGCCTCGACCTGGCCTCCGACCTGTACACGGCCGGCCTGTACGCCGAGGCGGCCAAGGCCTTCGACCGGGCCCGCGGCCGCGCCTCCGACCAGGCGCTGGCACAACGGGCCCACCTCGGCCTGGCCGACGCGCGCCGGTACGGCGGAGACTGGAGCGCCGCCCTCGAGGTGTACACCGGGCTGCTCGCCGCGCTGCCGGCCGACGCCCCGCTGCGCGACCAGGCGCGTCTGGGACAGGCTGTCTGTTACGGCCACACAGGTCAGCGCGCCGCCGCGGTGCGGCTCCTGCAGGAACTGATCCAGGCCGGCCGCGATGCGGCGGGCCCGCCCTCCGCCGTGGCCGCCTCCGGCCTGCGGGAACTGGGCTCGCTCTACCGCCGCGACGGCGACCTGACGCGCGCCATCACCTGGTTCCGCCGCTACCTCGACGAGGCCGCTCGCCTGGGAGAGGACTTTCCCGAGAGCGCCCTCGACCGCGGCCGGACGCGGCTGCAGCTGGCCCAGGTGTACGACGCGGCCGGCTTCCACACCGAAGCGGCCGAGACGTATGCGGATCTGGTCGCCGGCAACACCGCCACCGACCTGGCCGCCGAGGCCCAGTTCGGCCTGGCCGCCGCGCGCGAGCACGCCGACCAGCGCGACCTGGCCATCCGCGAGTACGCGGCCTTCCTCGAGCGCTTTCCCATTCACCGGCACGCGGGCCGGGCCCGCGACCGCATCGAATATCTCACCGAGTTCGCCATCGCGGACCCGCGGGGCCTCGACCGCTCCCTGCAGCAGGCCCTCATCGACGAACTCAGCGGCCGGCCGCGACAGAGCGTACTCCTGGACCTGGCGCACGCCCTGCGCCGGCACCAGGACTTCGCCAACGCGGTGCGCACCTTCGAGACCTACGCGGCCTCGTACCGCGACGACCCGTCGGCCGCCGAAGCCCAGTACTACCTGGCCGAGTCCCTGCACCACCTGGCGCGTCAGCGGCGGCTCGAAGACCGCGACGCCGCGGCCGATTCCCTGCTCGAGCTGGCCTTGCAGGAAGATCGCATCCTGGCCGATGGCGACCACGGCGAGTGGTCGGCCGAGTCCCGCCTGCGCCTCGCCGAGGTGGCCGCCGAACGCGCCCCCGAGGACCAGCGCCTGCAGCTGCGCGAAGAGGGGTATCGGGCCTTCCTGGCCGACAGCTCCCGCCTCGACCCGGACAGTCCGGCGCGAGCCCGCGCCCTGGTGGGGTTGGGCGACGCCCTGCGCGAGCGCAGCGCCGCCGACTCCACCCTGTACGAACCGGCCGCCGCCGCGTATCTGGAGGTGATGGGCGGGCCGGTCGGAGGCGGACCGCGATCGCGCGCCCGCTTCGGCCTCAGTCTGTGCCGGCTGGCCCAGGGCCGCGCCGACGCGGCAGTCGATTCGCTGCGCGGCCTGCTGCGCGATCTGCGCGACGCCAACCTGCAACCCCGCGTCCTGCACGTGCTGGGCCGCGCCCTGCTGCAGCGGGGCGACGCGCGCGAGGCGGTGGTCCGCTTCCAGGAGCTGCTGCTGGCCTTCCCCTCGTACGAGGGGCGCCGCACCGCGCAGACCCAGCTGGCCGACACCCACTTCGGCCTCGGCGAGTACGCCCTGGCCGCCGAGCTCTACCGGCAGCTCTACACCTCCGATCCCCTGGCTGACCCCACCGGATCCCTGCGCCGCCGCCTGGCCGAGTCGCGACACCACCAGGGCCAGTACAGCGCCGCCCTCGACCTGTACACCACCCTCCTCGAGGAACTGCCCGCCGAGGCGGCGGCCGACAGCATGCGCTATGCCCGCGGCCAGCTGCTGATCGCCCTCGAGCGCCCCGACGAGGCCCTGGAGGTGCTGGCGGAGATCGCCCGCCGCGGCAACGCCGGCCCCATGGCGGCCGTGGCGCGGCGGCAGCGCGCCGACCTGCTCTTCAGTCTGGGCCGCTTCGACGAGGCGTACGCCGACTACGAGCCCCTGCTGGCGCAGCCCGAGGTGACGGCCGGCGCGTACGGCCGGGCCGTGCTCAGCCTGTATCAGCTGCAGCGCCCCAAGAACGCGGGCGCCGCCATCAAGCAGTTCCGCAAGCGCTACGGCAAGAACTCCCCCTGGCTGCCCCTGTTCCGCCTGCAGGAGGGAGAGTACCTGCTGCGGCAGCGCCAGTGGGACAAGGCCCTGAAAGCCTTTGGCGACGTGGCCGACGACGCTCCGGCCGCTGCCGCGAACGAGGACTCCACCCTCCTGAGTTTGCGCGATCCCCACCTGCGCCAGCTGGCGGCGGACCCGGCCACGGCCGCCGCCTACCTGAGCGCCACGGCGCGCTGGGAGCAGAACGCGGCGGCACCCACCGAGGAGGGCAGCCTGCGCGCCATGGAGGCCCAGACGGCCTTCCTCGCCGAGCACGCCGACAGCCCCTTTGCCGCCCCCGTGTATCTGCGCCTGGGCAACTACCACTACTCCCTGGGCCGGTACATGCCCGCCGCCGGCTCCTACCGCCGCGTCGTCGACGGCAACGCCACCCTGCCCCAGCGGCAGGAGGCGATCTGGCAGCTTTTGCAGTGCTATGTGAAGGCCTTCGAGTACGACCAGGCCCAGCGTCTGGCCAACCGCCTGCTGCGGGAATTCCCCGACCACCCGCAGGCCAATGCCGCGCAGCTGGAGATCGGCTACATTCTCGTCCAGCGCGGCCAGTTCGTGCAGGCCATTGCCTTCCTGGAGCGGGTGCTCGAATGGGCCGAGGGCAACGACGCGGCCGAGGCCCGCTACTTCATCGGCCAGGCCTACCAACAGAAGGGCGACTATCGCAAGGCCATCGAGCGCTACTACCGCGTCGCCTTCCTCGGCGCCGGGGCCAGTTCTCAGTGGATCACCTCCGCCGACTTCCAGCGCGCTCTGTGCCACGAGGAGCTGCGCGAGTACGCCACTGCGGCCAACATCTACCAGCGCATCATTCAGCGCGACGGCAGCGGCAGCGAGTTCGGCCGTCTGGCGCAACAGCGCCTCGACGAGCTGCCCACCGCCCCGCGCAACTGAGCGCGCCGACCGGGAGAACCGCCATGGACAACGAGCTGCTGCGCAAGGTGCCGCTCTTTGAGGAGCTCGGCGCCGAAGACCTGGAAGCCATCGGCGATGTCACCATTCCCCGCTCCTTCGACAAGGATCAGGTCATCATCCTGGCCGAGGAAGAGGGCGACGCTCTGTTCATCATCTCCTCCGGGCAGGTGAAGGTCAGCATTGTGAGTGAAGATGGCCGCGAGGTCATCCTCTCCCTGCTGGGCGAAGGGGCGGTCTTCGGCGAGCTCTCCCTGCTGGACGGCAAGCCGCGCTCGGCCAACGTGGTGGCCACCCAGGACACCGAGCTCTACATGGTGCGGCGCGCCGACTTCCTGCAGCTGCTCTACAAAGTTCCGCAGATCGCCGTGGGCATGCTGGCCGAGCTGGCCGGCCGCCTGCGCCGCACCGACCGCAAGATCGAGGGCCTGGCCCTGCTCGACGTGACCAGCCGCATCTCGGAGACCCTGCTGCAGTTGGCCGCCGACCAGGGGCGCCGCACCGAGGGCGGCATCCAGCTGGAGGGCCGACCCACTCACCAGCAGCTGGCCAATATGTCCGGCACAACGCGGGAGACGGTCTCGCGCGTGCTCAAGCGGCTGGAGGCCCAGGGCTACCTCAGCGTCAAGGGGCGAGCCATCACCATCCTCCACGACGAGCCCTGGGATCCGGAGTCCGACTGACCCGTGGCAACGGCTGCCAACCAGTCCCGCGTCGTCCTGCTGACCCAGGACCCGGCCCTGACCCGAATCGGTGAAACCGCTCTCGAGAGCCGGCAGCGGAGCGTCGTCGCCCTGCGCGAGACCGCCTCGCTGGCCAGCCTGCTGGAGCGCGGCGCCGACCTCGTCATCGTCGATCTGGCCCTGCCGGACCGGACGCTCGACGTCATCGTCCACGCCCTGGCCCAGCACCGCCAACTGCCCGTGCTGGTGCTGGCGTCCGGTTCCACGGCCGCGTGGGATCGCCTGTCGCACGGCAACCCGCTGGAGCAGGTTCTGCCGGCCCCCTTTGAGTCCGAGCAGCTGGTCCAGCTGGCCGACGAACTCATCGACAAGGGCCGCTTGCTCGGCGAGCGGCTGGTGGGTACTTCCGAGGCCGTGACCGAGCTGCGCGAGCGCCTGCTCCTGGTCGCCCCCACCCCGGTCACCGTGCTGCTGACGGGGGAGAGCGGCACGGGCAAGGACGTGGTCGCCCAGGCCCTGCACCACTACAGCCCGCGACGCGACGCCCCCTTCGTGCCCATCAACTGCGCCGCCATTCCCGAGAACCTGCTCGAGAATGAGCTCTTCGGACACGAGAAGGGCGCCTTCACCGACGCCCGCGCCCAGACGAAGGGCATCTTCGAGCAGGCCGACGGCGGCACCGTCTTCCTCGACGAGATCGGCGAGATGGCCCTGTCCGCGCAGGTGCGCCTGCTGCGGGTACTGGAGGAGCGGCGCGTCACCCGCATCGGCGGCGACCGGGCCCTGCCGGTGGACGTGCGCGTCCTGGCCGCCAGCAACCGAGACCTCCTGCAGGCCGTGTCGCGCGGCGACTTCCGGCGCGACCTCTACCACCGCCTCAAAGTGGTCGAGTTGGACCTCCCCCCCCTGCGCGCCCGCCCCGAGGACATCCCCGTTCTCATCGAGCACTTCGCCCGCCTGCACGGCAAGGGCAAACGCTCCCGCCTGCAGGGCTTCTCGCCGGCGGCCATGGATCTGCTGCTGGACTACGAGTGGCCGGGCAATGTGCGCGAGCTGCGCAACCTGGTGGAGTATCTCGTCTTCATGGGACCGGACCGGCCCGTGGAGCCGGCGGATGTGCTCTCGCACCTGGAGAGCCCGCCCCAGGTCGACCGCCACCTGCCGGTGGTCACGCACAAGTCGCCGGACCAGTCCGAGCGCGAGCTGATCTACTTCGCCCTCCTGGACCTGAAGCGCGAGGTCGGCGAGCTGCGCCACCTCATCGAGCGCGGCGGCTCCCTCGAGCCCGGCCAGACGGGACGGCCTATCCCGGGCCAGGCCGTGTACCGGCCGGCCCCCGTCGACTACGCCGCGGCCGAGGTCAACGGCGTCGAGCTGGGCGACGGCGACCACCTCGAAGAGCCGACCACCCCCGTGGCCCACGGCCCCGTTCCCGTCGAGCCCGTAACCGGGGCCGGCGACGGGGGCGAGGGCGTGCGCCCCCTGAAGGACCTGGAGCGCGAGGCCATCGAGCGAGCCCTGGCCCAGGTGGGGGGCAACCGGCGCCAGGCGGCCGGCCTGCTGGGCATCGGGGTGCGCACCCTGTATCGCAAGCTCGACGAGTACGGGCTGAAGTAGCCATGGCCCGGACGGCCATCCTGATGGCGGCCCTCATCGTCGCCGCGGCCCCGGCCCCACCTTCCGCCGCGGCATCCGATCCGGCGTCGGACGTCGCCGGGCTCGAGGAACTGAGTCGCGCCTTCCGCGCCGTGTACGAGCGCGTCGCCCCGGCCGTGGTCCAGGTCCACACCGTCGGGACACCGCATCTCGAACTCCCCCCTCAGCACCCCCCGGTGGCCCCCTTCGACGGCGACGTGTCGGGTCTGGGCTCCGGCACCGTGGTGCGCGCCGATGGGTACATCCTCAGCAACTTCCACGTGATCCGGGGCGCCGATTCCATCCGCGTCACCTTTGCCGACCAGCGCTCGGCGTCGGCGCGCGTGGTCGGCGCCGACTCGCTCATCGACATCGCCGTCCTCAAGGTCGACCTCGAGGACCTGCCCGCCGTGGCCCTCGCCGAACCGGGAGACCTGCGCATCGGCGACTGGGTCCTGGCCATCGGCTTCCCCCTGGGACTGGGCACCACCCTGACGCACGGCATTGTCAGCGCCCTGGGCCGGCAGGTGAACGTGATCGAGTCGGTCTACGGCATCGAGAGCTTCATCCAGACCAATGCCGTGATCAATCCAGGCAACTCGGGCGGCCCGCTGCTCAATCTGAAAGGCGAGCTGGTCGGCGTGAACACGGCCATCTCCACCCGCACCGGTTTCTACATGGGCTACGGTCTGGCCGTGCCCGTGGGCCTGGTCGCCGAGGCCTGGCGCGACGTGCTGGAACACGGCCGCGTGGTGCGCGGCTATCTGGGCCTGAGCATGAGCGCCGTTACCGATCAGCGGATGGAGGGCGACCCGCCGGCCACGGCCGCGCCGCGGGGCGTGGTGGTGCGGCCCGTAGACGAGTTCTCGCCGGCGGCGCGCAGCGGCCTGCAGGCGGGCGATGTGCTGCTGGCGATCGAGGGCCGGCGCGTCGATCGGCCCAACCAGGTGCAAACCCTGATATACGGTCGCGATCCGGGCGAACAGGTGCATCTCGACCTTCTGCGCGACGGCGTCGAGCACACACTCGCCGTGACCCTGGGCGAGCGCGAGCAGGACCGCCGCCTGGCCCGCGGCCGCACACAGCTGGCCGCCCTGGGACTGCAGGTTGCCGCCCTGACGCGCGCTCGCGCCCGCGCCCTGGGCTTCACCGACCGCATCGCCGCTGACGTGGGTTTGACCGGCGAGGCGCCCGGCGTCGTGATCGCGGCCGTGGAGGCCGGCAGCCCGGCGGCGCGGCGCGGTCTGGCCGTCGACGACATCATCACCGAAGTGGATTCCACCCGCGTCGAGACGCCGGACGACATCCTGCGGTCGGTGGCCGACCTCGACGCGGGCGAGGCCGCCCTGTTCTGGCTGTGGCGGCCGCAGCGCGGCGTGGACGTGCGGTTCCTGCGCCTTGACTCGGAGGACTGGGAAGCTCACCCGGAGGAGGAGAGACAGCCGTGATCGACCTGGAGGGCGCCGACGCCCTGCTTCTGTGCGACGACAGCGAATCCAACCCGGACCTGCACTGGGCCTCGGGTTTCCGCGCCCCCGATGCCTTCAGCTATCTGTGGACACCGGCGCGCTCCTACCTGCTGCTGGGCGATCTCGAGCTCGACCGCGCCCGGGACCAGTCCCGCGTCGACGAGGTGCTGTCGTCCACCCACTACGGCCGCCTGTACCGGGAGCGCCACCCCGATGCCCCGGACACGGACCGGGCCCTGCAGAGCCTGACCATGGCCCTGCGCGACCTGGAGCTGAACCGGCTGGTCGTGCCGGCCTCCTTCCCCCTGCGCACCGCCGAGCTGCTGCGGGACGCGGGCTTTGAGCTGCGCGCCGCAACCGATCCCCTCTTCCCGGGGCGGGCCTTCAAGAGACCGGACGAGATCGCCGCCGTGCGCGCCGCCCAGGCCGCGGCCGAGCAGTCCATGGCCGCCGCCGCCGATGCCCTGCGCCGCGCCGAGACGCGCGACGACGCCCTCGTCCTCGACGGCGAGCCCCTCACCTCCGAGCGCTTGCGCCGCCTCATCCACACCGTCCTCATCGAGGCCGGCTGCATCGGCGAGCACACCATCGTCGCCGGCGGCGAGCAGGGCTGCGACCCCCACAACACCGGCAGCGGCCCCCTGCGACCGCACCAGACCATCATCATCGACATCTTCCCCCGCCACGAGGCCACCGGGTACTTCGGCGACATGACCCGCACCCTGGTGAAGGGCACCGCGCCGGCACCGGTGTGCGCCCTGTGGGAGGCCGTGCGCGCCGCCCAGGCCGAGGCCCTGGGCCAGATCCGCCACGGGGCCTGCGGACGCGAGCTTCACGCCCGCGTCGAGGCCGTCTTCGCCGAGCGGGGCTACGAGACCGGCGAGGTAGACGGCCACATGCAGGGCTTCTTCCACGGCACCGGTCACGGCGTGGGTCTGGCCATTCACGAGGCGCCCGGCATCGGCAAGGCCGGCACGCCCCTGGAGACCGGCCACCTGGTCACGGTCGAGCCCGGCCTCTACTACCCCGGCGTGGGCGGTGTGCGTCTGGAGGACCTGGTGCTGGTGCAGGACGACGGCTGCGACAACCTCACCACCTTCCCGCTGGACCTGGAGGTGTAGAGGCGCGCCCCGCCGGCGCGGCCACGCACCACATCATGTCCGACAACGCCCTCACCCCCGCGGCGCTGCGCTGGCTGGCCGGCCCGCGGGGGCAGCAGTGCCTGGAGCGCGCCGCCGACTTCGACGCCGGCGACAGCCTGCGAGCCCAGAGGTTGCTGCGCGCCGACTTCGACGCCCACCACTGCCGGGCCGCCCTGGCCTTGCTCGAGACGCGGCGCGCCGGCGCCGACAAGTTCGGCCCCCTGGCCGCGCACCTGTTCGGCGATCGCGACGGCGTGGAAATGGCCTCGCGCCGGGAGGTGGCGGCGCACCGCGCCGGGCGCTTCGCCGCGCTGGGCCCCATGGCCGACCTGGGCTGCGGCATCGGCGGTGACCTGCTGGCCCTGGCGGCTCGCGGCCCGGTGTGCGGCGTAGACGTGGACGCGGCGCGGCTGACCGCGGCTGGCCTGAACACCGTCGCTGCCGGAGTCGAGGCCCGCGTCGAGTTGGTGCGGGGCGATGCGACCGCCCCCCCGGTGCCGACGGGTCTGCCCTTCTTCGCCGACCCGTCGCGCCGCGCGGGCGGGCGTCGCGTGCGGGCCGGCGCCGCCTACCACCCCCCCCTGCAGGCGCTGCTGGACCTGGGACGCGGCGCGCTGGCCGCCGGCATCAAGGTGGCCCCCGGAATCCGCGAACAGGATCTGCCCGACGACGCCGAGGTGGAGTTCGTCTCGGCCGGCGGACAGTGCCGGGAGGCCGTCATCTGGCTCGGCGAGCTGGCCGGCCCCCGGCGGCGCGCCACTCTGCTGCCGGGGCCCCACACCCTGATCGATGGCGACGGCGGCGACGCACCCGTGCCCGTGGCCCCCCCCGGCGAGGTTCTCTACGACCCGGACCCGGCCGTGGTGCGCGCCCACCTGGTGCAGCCCCTGGCCCGCCGGCTGGACGCCTGGCGTCTGGATCCCCAGATCGCCTACCTCGGCGCGGCCGCGCCGGCGCGCTCCACCCCCCTGGCCCGCGCCTACCGGATGCGCCACCGCCTGGCCTTCAACCTCAAGCGCCTCAAAGCCTGGCTGCGCGACGCCGGGTGCGTAGCCGGCCCCATCAAGAAGCGCCGCTTTCCCCTGGAGGCCGACGAGCTGCGCCGCCTGCTGGGAACCGTGGGCAAAGGCCCGGGCCAGCCGGTGACCCTGATCTGCACGCGCGTGGAGGACCGCCCCGAGGTCTTCATCTGCGATCCGGTCTCCTGACGACCCCCGCCCCGGGATGTCGGCGTCACGGCGACTGGCGCCCTCGATTGCGCCTGCCGTCGCCGGTGGGGATATTCTGGGGCTCCGCCCGTGGAGTGCTTCACAAGCCATTAGTAGAACTGGAGTTGCACCGCTCCCCCTTACCGGCGAGATGCGCATGCAGACGGGCCACAGATTCGCCCTGGGCGCCGTCGTCGTCCTAGTCGGCCTCGTCTTCCTGCTGATCAGGGGGGTGGAGCAGTCGTCGGCGCGGCACGTGACCCTGACCGCCCTCCTGACGCCGGGCCCGGCGGGCGCCGTCGACGGCGATCGCCTGCAACTGGGCGGGTGCACGGTGGTGGAGGGCTCGATCGAGTGGGACCCGTTCCGGCACCGCCCCACCTTTACCGTCACCGACGGCGATCGCCTCCTGGCCGTGCGCTACGTGGGAGACGCCGTCCTGCCCGATACCTTCAAGGACCGCGCCCAGGTCGTCCTGGAAGGCCGCTACCACCCCGGCGGCCCGGCCGGGGAGCACCGCTTTGAGGCCGACGTGATCTTTGCCAAGTGCCCGTCCAAATACGAGGGCGGCGACTACGACCTGCACCTCGAGGCCCAGTCCGGACTCCAGCCCGGGAGTCCGTCCGGAGTCCGGCTGACAGTCCCGTCTGAGGATGCCCGCACGTGATCGACCTGGGGTACGTCGCCCTCTGTCTGTCCCTGGCCGCCTCGGCCACCGCGGCCACCGCCGCGGCCGTGGGCGGGTACCGCCGCCACGCGGGCCTGGTGCGCGCCGGCGAGATCGCCACGCTGGCCGTGTGCGGCCTGCTGTCGCTGGCCGTGGTCTCCCTGTGGTACGCCATCGTCACCCACGACTTCCAGGTTCGGTATGTGGCCGAGAACACCAACCTGGCCATGCCCGTCCACTACGTCATCGCCTCCCTGTGGGGCGGCCAGAACGGCTCCATCCTGTTCTGGGGCTGGGTCCTGTCGCTGTTCGCGGCCGCGGCCGTGGTCGTCAACCGCCACCGGTACCGCCAGCTCATGCCCTACGCAGTGTCCGTCCTGGGCGTGTCGACCCTCTTCTACGGCGTGCTGAGCGTCTTCGCCGCCGACCCCTTCCAGCGCCTGCCCTTCACCCCCGCCGATGGCCGCGGCCTGAACCCCATCCTGCAGCACCCCTACATGGCCATCCACCCGCCCGTGCTCTACGCCGGCATGGTCGGCATGGTGGTGCCCTACGCCTTTGGCGTGGCCGCCCTGGTATCGCGCCAACTCGACGCCACCTGGCTGCGGGCCGTGCGGCGCTGGCTGCTGGTTCCCTGGACCTTCCTGGGAGCGGGGCTCCTGCTGGGCGGCAAGTGGGCCTACGTGGAGCTGGGCTGGGGCGGGTACTGGGGCTGGGACCCGGTCGAGAATGCATCCCTCATGCCGTGGCTGGCCGCCACCGCCCTGCTGCACTCCATCGTGATCCAGGAGCGCCGGGGCATGCTCAAGATCTGGAACGTGCTCCTTCTCTTCTTCACCTACGGACTCACCGTCTTCGGCACCTTCCTGACGCGCAGCGGCCTGGTCTCCTCCGTGCACGCCTTCGCCCAGTCGAGCCTGGGCAGCTACTTCACCGTGTTCATGTTCGGCATGCTGCTGTTCAGCGTCGCCCTGGTGCTGGTGCGCTGGCGGGATCTGCGCTCGGAGAGCCACCTCGAGTCCTTTGCCTCGCGCGAGAGCGTGTTCCTGCTCAACAACTGGGTTCTGCTCGGCATGCTCTTCGCGGTGATGTGGGGCACCCTGTTCCCGGTCGTGTCCGAAGCGCTGACGGGCAGCAAGATCACCGTGGGCCCCCCCTTCTTCAATCGCATCAATGTGCCCATCGGCCTGGTCCTGCTCTTTCTCACCGGCGCCGGGCCGCTGTTCGCCTGGCGGCGCACGTCGACGGCCAGCCTCAAGCGGAACTTCGGCGTCCCGGTGCTGGTGTCGGCTGCCGCCGCTCCCGTCCTGTGGGGGCTGGGCTGCGACGATCCCTACGCCCTTGTGTCCCTGTCGCTGTGCGTCTTCGTGCTGGCCACCGTGACTCTCGAGTTCTACCGCGGCGCGGCGGCGCGGCACCGCCGCACCGGCGAGGGGCGCGCCGCGGCCTGCCTGCACCTGTTGCGCACGAATCGGCGCCGGTACGGCGGGTATCTGGTGCACGTGTCCGTCGTCCTCCTCTTCGCCGGCTTCACGGGGAAGGCCTTCACCGTCGAGCGCGAGCTGGTGCTGGGGCGCGGCGAGTCCGGCCAGGTGCGGGACTACACCGTCACCTTCGAGGGACTGTCGCAACGCGAGGATCGCGAGAAGAGCGTCACCGCCGGCGTCCTGCGCCTGGAGCGGAGGGGGCGCTTGCTCGGCACCCTGTTGCCGCAGCGGCACGCCTACCGCGCCGTGGATCAGAGCACGACCGAGGTGGCCATCTACTCCACCTGGCGCGAGGACTTCTACGCCATCCTGGTGGGGGCCAGCGATCGCCAGGCCAAGTTCTCCATCTACGTGAACCCCCTGGTCGGTTCGGTCTGGGCCGGCGGCATTCTCTTCGTACTCAGCTCTCTTTGGGCCCTGTGGCCGACGCGGCGAGAGCGCGAGCTGGCCGCCCTCGACCGCGCCGGCGCGGCTTCCGGCCGCACTGAGCTTTCCGCGCGCACCGGGTCTCCCGATCCCGATGAGGAACGGGGCGGCGACCGCCTGCGCCTGAAGCTGACGGAGCGCAAGGAGGCCCTGTACACCACCCTCGTCGAGCTGGCCGCCGACCACGAGGTGGGCAAGCTGGCCGAGGACGACTACCAGCGGCAGCGGCAGGAGGCCGAAGGTCAGGCCCTGGAGGTGCTGGCCGAGCTGGAGCGCCTGGACAAGGAGGGCGAAGAGGGCGTCCTGCGGGCCCGCATCGAGCGCGACGCGGCCGCCTGCGGCGCGGCGCCCGACGCGACGCAGTGCCCGTCGTGCGGGGCGGCCATCACCGACCAGTTCCGCTTCTGTCCCGCCTGCGGCGCCACCCTGCCCGGCGCCGACAACCCGAGCGACCCGGCCTCGCGGGCCGGCGCCGTCTCATGAGCGGGTTCGCCGCCGCCAAGGTCCCGGCCCGCACCGGGGGCACGGCACCCGGGTCCGCCCGCGCGCTGGCCCGAGCGCTGATCTGGGTACTGGCGTGGGCGCTGGCCCCGGCCGCGCCGCTGTGGTCCCAGTTGCCGGCGGCGGCCGCCGTCGTGTCCGGCACGGTCCTGCACGGCGTCACCGGCGCGGCCGTGGGCGCAACCGAGGTGGCCCTCCTCGTGCCCGGCGACGACGGACAGCTGACCGAGGCGGGACGCACCGTCGCCGCGGCCGACGGCCGCTTCGGCTTTGGCGACACCCCTTTGCCCGCCGGCCAGTCCTTCGTCCTGGTGGCCTTCCACCGGGGCGTGCCCTACCCGACCTCCACGTTGCAGGCGGGGCAGCAGAGCGGCGTGCTCCTGGAGGTGTACGACCCCGGTCGCAGCCCCGAGCAGATTCGCATCACCGGCCACAACTACTTCATCGCCGCGGACGAGAGCGGCCTCGACGTGGCCGTCTTGCTGCAGCTCGCCAACGACGGCGAGACGGCCTACGTGGGCCAGGGCGCGGGAGCCGAGCGGCACGTGCTCGAGTTCCATCTCCCCGAAGGACTGATCAACCTGCGCAACTACAACAGCGCCCTGCACCAGGTGGCCGCCGGGCGCTACTTCGACACCCAGCCCCTGGCGCCGGGCGAGGCGCAGATCTCCTTCTCCTTCCGCGTGCCCGCCGAGAGCTTCGAGGGGGAGTACGTGCACCGCGTCGACTACCCGACGGAGAGCCTGGACTTCTACCTGCAGCCACCCACCATCGAGGGCCCTACCGGAGGGGCGGCCGGCTTCGAAGACCTGGGCGTCGTGCGCGTGCACGAGCGCCAGTACCGCCACCTGCGCCAGCGCGACCTGCCGCCCGGCCGGGAGGTCCGCCTGCCCCTGCCCGTGCAGCGGCCGAAGCGCTGGATGATCAAGTGGGCGGCCGTGGCTCTGGGCCTGATCGCGGCCGCGGCCGCGCTGTGGGTGGGGCGGGGCGCCGCGGCGACGACACCGGGCCGCGTCCAGCTGCAGGCCCGGCGCCGGGCCCTCCTCGCCCAACTGGCGGCCCTGGACCGCGACGCTGAGGGGGCGGGTCGCGACAAAGCGGCGCGGCGCGAGGCCCTGATAGCGGAGGCCGTCGAGCTGTACCGGCAGCTGGAAGGCGACGACCGGTGACCGAACCCGCCGCGCCGGCGGACCCCGCCGCGGAGCCCAACCTGGTGGAGGTGCGCGGCGCGACACGGCGCTTTGGGCCGGTGGCGGCCCTGCGCCCGCTGAACCTGACCCTGGCCGCGGGCGATCACCTGCTGCTGGCCGGACCCAACGGCGCCGGCAAGACCACCCTGCTGCGCCTGCTGGCCGGCCTGGCCCGGCCACAGCAGGGCGAGGTGCGCGTGGGGGGCGCCGACCCGCGGCGCGCGGCCGGAGCCCGGCGCCGCATCGGCCTGTTGTCGCACCAGCCCCTGGTCTACGACGACCTCACCTGCGAGGAAAACCTGCGCTTCTTCGCGCGCCTCTACGGCCTCGACGGCGGCGACGAGACGGTCGCGGCAGCCCTGGCCCGCAGCGGCCTGGCCGAGCGCCGCGACGCGGTGGCCGGCGCCCTGTCGCGCGGCCTCAAGCAGCGCCTGGCCCTGGCCCGCGCCACCCTGCACCGCCCCGAGTTGCTGCTGCTGGACGAGCCCTTCACGGGACTCGACGCGGGCGCGGCCGCCGACCTGGTGACCTTCCTGCGCACCCGCGCCGGCGAGGACGGCACCGCTTCGGTGCTGGTCACGCACCGGGTGACCGAGGTGGCGGATCTGGTCAATCGCGTCGTCGTCCTGGATGGCGGCCGCCGGCGCTGCGACCGGCTCTGGGCGGGCGGCGACGGCGACGCCCTGCAGGCTCTCTGCGCCGCCGCGACGGCCGGGCGCGACAGGGCGAGGGCGCCGGCGTGAGCCTGGTGGGCCAGACCCTGGCGATCCTGCGCAAGGATCTGCTGGCCGAGTGGCGCACGCGAGAGCGCCTCAGCCCCATGATCTTCCTGGTGCTGCTCATGCTCCTGGTGTTCAACTTCAGCTTTGACATGGCGGGCGCGCCGCTGCACCGGACCGGGCCCGGCGTGCTGTGGTCGGCCTTCGTCTTCGCCAGCCTGCTGGGGTTGCAGCGCACCTTTGCCGCCGAACGGGACAACGGCTGTCTCGACGCCCTGCTGGTGGCGCCGGTGAGTCGCACGGGTCTGTATCTGGCCAAGGCCCTGGCCAACCTCCTCTACCTGCTCGTGGTGGAGGCCGTCACCCTGCCGCTGTTCACCCTCTTCTTCAGCCTGCCCGTCGGGGCCTATCTGGCTCCCCTGCCGCTGGTGCTGCTGCTGGGATCGACGTGCCTGGCCACCACGGGCACGCTGTTCGCCTCCATGGCCGGTCACACGCGGCTGCGCGAGTTCCTCCTGCCGCTTCTGCTGCTGCCCGTGGCCATGCCGGCGCTGATCTCCTGTGTGGCGGCCACCGGCGCCGTGCTGGAACACAGCCGCGGCGGCGCCGCGTCCTGGCCACCGGCCCTGGCGGCACACCTGGAGATGCTGGCCGTGTACGCCGTCGTGTATTCCACCGTCTGCCTGCTGCTGTTCGAGCACGTCATCGAGGAGTAGCCCGTGCCCAGTCCGAGCAGCCCAACCCCGGGCGCCCCGGCCACCATCCGCACCCACGGCCCCACTGCCGTCGTGATGGCACTGATGACGGCCGCCCTGTACGCCGTCTTTCAGTACGTGCCCACCGAGTCGGAGATGGGGCTGGTGCAGCGCATCTTCTACTTCCACGTGGCCTCCGCCATCACCGCCTACGTCGCCTTCCTGCTGGTCTTCGTCGCCGGAATCGGGTATCTGGCCACCCAGCGCGACAGCTGGGACCGGCTGGGCCAGGCCGCCGCCGAGCTGGGGGTGGCCTTCTCCATCGTCGTCCTCATCACCGGGCCCATCTGGGCACAGCCCGTGTGGGGGCGGTTCTGGCGGTGGGAGCCGCGGCTGACCATCATGCTCATCACCTTCACCATGTACGTGGCCTACCTGATGGTGCGGGCCTACGGCGATCCCGGCACCCGCACCAGCCGCTTCGCCGCCGCCCTCGGCATCATGGCCTTCGTCTGCGTCCCCCTGGTGCGCTTCTCCGTGAACCTGTGGGCCGAAGAGCAGCAACTCCACCCGGTTCGGATTGCGCTCGATCCGCGCATGCTGCACGCGCGCTATGTGACCTACGCCGCCTTTGCCGCCCTCTTCGTCTACCTGCTGCGGCTGCGCCTGGACCAGCTGCACCTGCGCCGCCGCCTGGAGGAGCTGGAGACCCAGGTGGAGGACGACGTGCCGTGAAGCTGCTTACCCGCACAAGGAGCCCCCATGCCCGATGACAGCGGCTTGCTCCATCTCTTCGCCGCCTACACCGCAATCTGGATCGTCCTGCTGGGCTATGTGGCCCGACTGCGCCACCGTCAACGCGACCTGTGGCGGACGGTCCGGCGACTCGAGGAGCGCCTGGGGGAAACCCCCTGACAGGACCTCCGGGACGAGCCCCGAACAGGGGGCCCGAGCGTTTGACAGTGCCTCGCGGCGGCGGGTATATTTCCACCGTCACAGGACACTGAAAACACGGCTCGCCGTCCGGCCCGACAGGGCTCGGGCGCCCATGTCCAGACACCGATCGCGCGACCGACGATGAGCAAATCAGGCTTGGTACAGATGGAGGTCGTGCGAGTGCAGATCAGCGCGCGCGCCTACCACCGCGTGGTCCTGCGCGAGAAGTCCGGCAACGCCTGCCTGCACATCGTGATCGGCCCGGCCGAAGCCCGGGCCATCGCCCTGGCGCGCGACGGCGAGAACCCGCCGCGCCCCCTCAGCTACGACATGGCCTGTTCCCTCCTCGAGGCCGTCGACGCCCGCATCGAGCGCATCGAGATCACCGACCTGCAGGAGGGCATCTACTACGCCCTCGTCCACCTCGAGGGCGCCGGCGGCGACCTGTGCGCCATCGACTCGCGACCCAGCGACGCCATCGCCCTGGCCCTGCGCGCCAACGCTCCCATCTTCGCGGCCACGGCCGTGCTGGAGCAGGAGGGCAGCGTCGAAGACGACCTGGCCGACGACGAGGACGAGACGACCGACGAGATGGCCGCCGTCGAAGACCTGCTGTCGCAGGCCGCCGAGCCGCGCAGCGAGCTGGAGTTGCTGCGCCAGCGGCTGGAGCGCGCCGTGTCCGAAGAGGCCTACGAAGAGGCCGCCCGGCTGCGCGACCAGATCTCCGAGCTGGAGCGGCAAGAGTGCCAGCCACCGGGATGACGGGCGGGGATTCAGCATGAGCGGCAAGAGCTCCAGGCGCAGGACGTCCCTGGTGGAGATGACGGTGGTCAAGGTCACGCCCTATCTGCGACCGGAGAAGCCCCTGCTCTGGCTCAGCGAGAAGGACGCCGACGCGCCCCGGCTCCTGCCGATCGCCATCGGCGAGTTCGAGGCCGCCGCCATCCAGATGCAGCTGGGCCGCGAGCGCCCGCTGCGGCCCATCTCCTACGACCTGTTCGCCTCCATCTTCGAGCGCCTGGACGTGCCCGTGCGACGCGTCTTCATCCACTCCGTCGAGGAGCAGACCTTCCACAGCGTCATCGTGGTGGAAAACGACAGCCGCCTCTGCGAGGTGGACTGCCGGCCCAGCGACGGCGTGGCCCTGGTGCTGCGCACCGGCGCGCCCATCTTCGTGGCCGGCGACCTGCTCGACCAGGCCGGCGTGGTCACCGCGCCCGGCGTCGACGTCGAGGAGGCGATCAACGCCTTCTACGAACTGGAACCCCAGATCGCCACGTCCTCGACCGGCGCGCCCTCAACGGGCACTCCGGCCCCGGCCGTCGAGTCCGGCGAGGTGGAGACGCCGGTCGAGCCCGAGAACGACCTCAACCGCCTGCAGGGGGAGCTGGAGCGCGCCGTGATCTGCGAAGAGTACGAAGAGGCGGCCCAGCTGCGCGACGAGATCGCCCGCCTGCGCGACGTTTCGGAGTAAGGTGCCCCACCCGTCCGCCGTTCCTGCTCGCGCGCTTTGCGGGACCCACCGCGCCGCGTCGGCCGCCGTTCTGCTGGCCGTCTCCCTGCTGGCTGTCTCCCTGCTAGCTGGAGCCTGCAGCCCCGCCGACGAGTCCCGGTTCGCTTCGCCCTCACAGACCTGGAACACGTATCGGCAGGCCGTGGCCGACGGCGATGCCGCATCGGCCTGGACCTGCTTCAGCGCCAGTCACCAGACCCTCCAGTACGGTGGAGACCTGGCCGCATGGCAGGCGGAAATGAGCCGTAGAGGGGATGAACTGAAGCGGGAGAATAAGCGGCGCGAAATCGAGGAGGAGCGGGTGCTGAACAAGCGCCTTGCCTACCTGCTCTTCGACGCGGGCACCCTGCCGTCGGATCGGGTCTCGCCCTTCGCCTATTTCCTGCGCGAAGAGGGGGGGTGGAAAATGACCACCCACCTGGACACGGTCTTTCACCACGAGCTGGAGCGGGCCATCGCCCGGAACGAGTACCACCTGCCCCAGGCGGACTGAGGCGCGCTGCTCCCCCCGCTCGACCCTAGTTGACCCAGGCCGGCACGGGTGCCAGCCGCCGGGCCCCCGGTCCCGGCCGCCGCAGGCCATCGATCCCGTCCGACTCCTCCC
>Ga0180429_10001305_pt1 | contig 21259 bp, 14 predicted proteins | sample SS_ome_FD_132428 | JGI IMG/M metagenome (GOLD analysis project Ga0180429, IMG submission 132428) | Hypersaline lake sediment archaeal communities from the Salton Sea, California, USA - SS_1_S_1 metaG | ecosystem: Environmental > Aquatic > Non-marine Saline and Alkaline > Hypersaline > Sediment ...
AGCTAATGTGCTTTTTTTATTGATGATAGAGTTGACTTTATAAATACTTTGTATTAGTTTCGACACTGTCAGGCACACATTGAATGAATAGAATAAGGAGGATATGTCAGATGAAGAAATTAAAAGAGCAGCTGAAAGCGGTATCCAAAGAACTGGTCAAGTTTTCCAAGCAGGTCGAGAAAGCAGCGGCAAAGGTAGACAAGTTGATGAAGGCTGAAGCTAAAAAGGCCACGGCTAAGAAAACCGCGACCAAAAAGGCAGCTGCCAAGAAAGCACCCGTCAAGAAAGCAGCAGCGAAAAAACCGGCTGCCAAAAAGACGGCGGCGAAGAAACCGGCGGCGAAGAAACCGGCTGTCAAGAAAACCGTGGCAAAGAAGACCGCGGCAAAGAAGACCGCGGCAAAAAAGCCTGCTGCAAAAAAAAAAGTAACTAAGGCCACTCCCAAAAAACCGGCCGCCAAGAAAGCAACCGTGCTTGACGCTGTGTTTGATGTTATCGGTAAATCCAGTAACGGCGCGACAATTGCCCAGCTCAAGCAGAAAACAGGGCTTTCTCCACGCCAGTTGAGCAACGCGCTTTACAAGCTTTCGACCCGAGGCAAGATCGTTGCTCAATCACGAGGGCTTTATGTAAAAAAATAAGGATGGATGGCGGGCTCCGAATTTACGTTTTCAGCTAAAAAAACCGGATGCCGGCTTAGCACTTTCAATATCCAAAAGAGATGAAAGTGCGACAATACATTATACTTTAGCAAACGCTATTGACCGATTTTAAATAAAAGCCTGTTTCCTCATTGTGAGGAAGCGGGCTTTTATCGTTAATGGGAAGGATCTATTTAACGGTCGCCGGTGGTGAGGTGGCCGGCGTTTATTCCCTGAAAATCATACCGTCTTGCGGTGGAATTATGGTCTCCTGAGGTTGTCATCGGGCCGTCAATTATTATCGTTTAGCTGTTGGTTGGCTGCGCTAATCCTTTTGCGACAGTGCGGCCGTCGTCGGTTTCTCTTTTTTCAACAATGACATGGAAAGGTATGCGATGGAGCAGCCCAAAAACGTCTTAGCCAGCATGATGACATTGATGATGATCTTTTCAGGCCTGGTCGGTCTATGCCATGGTTTACCGACGGCCTATGCGGCCGGTAGTGAATCCATACACATCGCAGGCGACAGCGAGGATGGTGGAAATCGTGGCGAGACGGCCTCTGTGCCTTCCTCAAATGACTGGCCGCAAGCGCAATCTGATTTGCGGCCGGACCCTCAGGCGCTTTTTGGGCGTCTGAGCAACGGGTTTCGCTACGTGCTATTGCCCAATTCCAAACCGAGAGATCGCACCAGCATGCATCTTGTCGTTCAGGCCGGCTCACTTCAAGAGGCGGAGGACGAGCGTGGCATTGCCCATTTCCTGGAACATATGCTCTTTAACGGGTCCACTCATTTCCCTCCCGGCGAACTCGTCAAGTATTTTCAGAAAATCGGTATGCAGTTTGGTCCGGATGCCAATGCCCATACCGGTTTTTACGAAACCGTTTACGATATCAACTTGCCGGTATCGGACCGCCAAAGTTTGCGTGAAGCGCTTCAGGTCATGCAGGATTACGCCGAGGGGGCATTGCTTCTTCCATCCGAGATTGAGCGCGAACGCGGTGTTATTTTAGCCGAGAAGCGTGCCCGTGACTCGGCGGATTACCGTTCCTATGTGGCATCCTTGGCATTCGAGTTGGCCGGGACACGTTTTCCCGATCGTCTTCCGATTGGGAGCGAAACGGTTATACGGTCAGCGGACCAATCTGTTTTTAAAGCGTTTTACGATGCCTGGTATCGGCCGGACAATATGGTTCTGGTCATGGTGGGGGACTTTGATCCGGCACTTGCCCGTGAACTGGTTGAAGCGCAGTTCCGGCAAATGGCCGCCCGTGCGCCTGCCCGGGAAAACCCGGCCACGGGTCAGGTCAAGCATGAAAAATTGAAAACCTTCTATCATCACGAAAAAGAACTCGGCAGCACGTCTGTCACTTTGCAGGTTTTGACGCATGATGCGCATGCGACGGATACGGCTGACTTTCAGCGCCGGCAGATTGAAGAGCAGCTGGCCAATCAAATACTTCGCAATCGCTTGAACCGCACCCTCAATCAAGCGGGATCTCCCATCACGGACGTGAGCGCCGGCAGCGGCATCTTTCTGCGCCAGACGCGTTATGGGTATATCAGCGCTGACTGTCAGCCGGAAGATTGGCGTGATGCCCTGACACTGATCGAGCAAACGCTTCGGCAGGCTTTGCAATATGGTTTTGGCGAAGAGGAGCTCGAACGGGTCAAGCAGGATTATCGTGCCGGTCTAGAGCAGGCCGCCGCCCAGGCGGGCACACGTGATAGCAGCAGGTTGGCCCGTAATCTTATCCGGTCCGTGTTGGACGACCGCGTTTTTCGTTCTCCGGAGCAAGAGAAGCTTTTTGCCGAACCGGTCATTGCGGCTGCAACAACCCGAACGCTGCAAGATCGATTGCGTCACATTTGGGCGGTATCGCACCGTTTGGTGCTGGTGACCGGCAATGCGGCCATCGTATCCCCCTCCGCCACACCGGAAGACCAGATCGCGGCTGTGTTCAACCAGTCCCAGGTGACGCCCGTTTCGCTGCCGGTTAAAGTGCAGCGCGCGGCTTTTCCTTATTTGCCGCCGCCGTCGCAAGAGGGAAGGATTGCCGCTCAGCAGGAGCAGGCGGATATCGGCGTGTCACTGGTTCGATTCGAAAATGACATCCGACTGAATTTTAAAGCAACGGATTTCACCGCCGATGAAATTCAATTCGTGCTTTCGTTTGGAGAAGGCCGCGCCGGTGTTCCGGTCGGTAAATCCGCCCTGGCGACGCTGGCCGATGCCGTGGTCAACGAAAGCGGACTCGGTCGACTGGATAAGGAGGCCCTGGCCCAGGCCCTGGCCGGGAAAAAGACGGATATCCGTTTTGGTGTCAGAGACGATCGGTTCACCCTCGAAGGAAGCTCGACACCCGATGAAATCGAGCTCATGTTCCAATTGCTTTCGGCCTATATCGTCGATCCCGCTTTTCGGGAAGATGCCTGGCAATTGGCGCTGAACCGATACCAGCAGATGTATCGTACCCTGCAGCAATCGGTCGATGGTGTCTTGAATCTATATGGGTGGCGGTTTCTAAGCGGAAATGATCCGCGATTTGGTCTGCCATCGCCGGAGGCCTTTGAAGGCTTGTCGGTTACAGATGTTGAAAACTGGATTGTTCCCGCGCTGCGCCAGGGGGCTATGGAGTTGGCCATCGTGGGTGATGTGGGCCGTGAAACCGTTGTCCGCATGGCGGCGCGCTATCTTGGCAGCCTGCCGGGAAAACGGGCCGAGGCCATCAAACCCGAAAACCGAACGGGGCCTGTGTTCCCCGCCGCCCGCCAGATGAATGTTGACGTCGTCTCCCAAATCGAAAAAGCACAACTGGTCATGGCATTCCCAACCGATGACATGTGGGATATCGGGCGAACCCGCCGGTTGAACATTCTGGCGGAAATCGTGTCGGAGCGTCTGCGGTTGCGTATTCGCGAAAAACTTGGCGCGGCCTATTCGCCCGGGGCATTCAGCCATCCCAGCCGCACCTATAAAGACTACGGGCTTTTTATCATTTATATCCCACTGGCGCCGAAACTGGTGGATACCGTCCAGACCGAGGTGGAAGCCATTATTCGAGATATCCGGCAAGACGGCATCTCCCCCGAGGAATTGCAACGGGCCCTGGAGCCAACCTTGACCGGGATCAAGGATCGCTTCCGTGAAAACGGATATTGGTTGAATACGGTCCTGGCCGGTGCGTCTTTCGCGCCTGTCCAACTGGACTGGTGCCGGACCATTATCGCCGATTATGCCAGCATTCGTGCCGGCGATATCGAACAGTTGGCACGGCGCTATCTTGATTTATCCAAGCGTGCCGTTATCAGCGCGCGTTCCGCCGGGGGGGTCTGACCGGGGCGCTTTACCGACCACCATGCCCGCAGGCGTGAGCATGACCTTGGTCAATACGCGGGGGTAGGGGCCCTGGGGGGTGGGAGCACGACCATCAAACGAATATCCGCCTGTATTCGTACATCTCCCATGCGCGCGTGCTTTTGACGCTGTTTTACGTGCGGCAGCGATGCTTATTGCCTGACAAGGACGGTCATGATATGGAAACCCGAATCTTTTTTCGTATGGAAAGGACGTCAGATGCGTGAAACAGAAGTATCAGATGGTATATGGGATGCCATCTGGGCATTTTTTGCCTCGGTGCGATTGACCATCCTATTGCTGCTTTCCCTGGCGGGGACATCGATCATCGGCACCTTTATTCCCCAGAACAAACAACCGATGGAATACTTGCAGGCTTTCGGCGAATTCGGCTACCGATTGCTGTCGGCGCTTGATTTTTTTGATATGTATCGCTCCTGGTGGTTTCGCCTGCTGATCATTCTGCTGGTACTGAACATCATTATCTGTTCGATTGAACGGCTCGCATCCATTCGTAAAATTCTGTTTGTCAAAACCCCCCATTTTCGACGCACCCGTTTTCAAAAAAGTCGAAATCGGGTTGTATTTGATGACGACCGCAGTCCGGAAGCGCTGCAGACCCTTTTCTTGCCGGTTTTGAAAAAAAAGTTCGGTTACACTCATCAGGAAGCGGGTGATGGCGGGCTTTTCCTATTTGCTGAAAAATGGCGCTGGACGCGCATCGGCGTGTATATTGTCCATTTGAGCATCGTTATTTTGTTGCTGGGGAGTCTCGTCGGTTCAATTTTCGGATTTGAGGGGTTTGTGAACATCCCCGAGAACGAAACGGTGGATTCCATCTTTCTGCGTCAGACCGGCCAAGCTTTTCCGTTGCCTTTCGCGGTTCGCTGTGATGATTTCGACGTCAGCTTCTACGACAATGGCGCCCCTAAAGAATTTCGCTCCAGTCTCACCATACTAGAGGATGACCGGATCGTTTTGCAGAAGGACATCATCGTGAATGATCCCCTGCGCTATCGCGGCATAAATCTGTTCCAATCCAGCTATGGCAAAATGGCACCTGGAGACGGGCATGACCACACCGAGCCCCCCGAGGAAGTGGAATTGAAAATTACCGCCAAGGCGACGGGTCAATCCTTTACCCGGAAGGCGGCGATCGGAGAACAATTTGACTTGCCGGATGGGGCCGGCCGGGTGGTGATTGCCGGTTTTCAGGAGGCGATGCAATTCGGAGGACAAAACCTGGGGCCGGGTCTGATCGTCGAGGTGATGCCAACGGAAGGCGAGAAAACCGAAGTTCTTTTACCCCTGCATTTCCCCAATTTCGATAAGATGCGGGGCGGGGCGCTTACCTTCACCGTTCTCGGACAGAAACAGCGGGCGTTTACACCCGATGAAAAGGCTGAGCGCTACTATACCGGCCTCCAGGTGACCCGGGATCCCGGTGTCCCGGTGGTCTATACCGGGTTTGTGGGCATGATCATCGGTTTCATGATTACCTTTTTCATGTCCCATCAAACCGTGTGCGTCGAAATAACCGCCCGGGGCGGACGGACCCACGTGGCCGTGGCGGGCAGTGCCGATCGCAATAAGCTTGGCATGGAAAGAAGGACGGCGCAACTGGCGGAACGGCTTAAATCTCTGTCGTGAATATCACGCGGCCGCTGAAAAAGCATCGGCGCCTTTTTCGTTCAACCTATCGACCCTAATTATAATAAGGATATGCCATGAGCAGTTCGCACATACTCTCGATCATCACTTTTATCTATGGGCTGGCCTTTTTTTTATACCTCTTTGAATGGGTCTTCAAAAAAGAAGCCGCCGGGCGCATGGCCACCGCGGTGGCCATCCTGGGGTTTACCGGGAATACGGCGGGTATCATTTTGCGCTGGGTCGAGTCCTATCGTATGGGGATCGGTCATGCCCCGTTGTCGAACCTATATGAATCACTGGTTTTTTTTGCATGGTGTATCATTCTGCTGCACTTGTTTGTCGAGTGGCGCTATCGCAATCGAATTATCGGCCTGATCGGATCGCTCCTGGCTATCAGCGCGCTGGCCTATGCATCGCTCAAACCCGACCAGATACAGCCCCTGATTCCGGCACTCAAAAGCAACTGGCTGATTGCCCATGTGTTTACGTGTTTCATCGGATACGCTTCTTTTGCCATTGCGTTCGGCATCAGCCTGCTTTACCTACTGCGCCATATCGGGGGGCCCGCCATCCTGGAACGGTTGCCTTCCGACAGTCTGATGGATGAATTGACCCATCAACTGGTGATGTTCGGGTTCCTGTTCCTGTCGGCGGGCATCATCAGCGGCGCCGTCTGGGCCAATTCCGCCTGGGGACGTTACTGGGGCTGGGATCCCAAAGAAACATGGTCGTTGGTCACATGGTTTGTGTACGCCACGCTGCTGCACGCACGATTTATGCGCGGATGGCATGGCAACCGGATCGCGGTATTGTCGATCGTCGGTTTTCTGGCGGTTTTATTCACTTATTTTGGTGTCAATTATTTACCCGGGTTGCACAGCTATGGGGCCATGGGACAGTGATTTTAACTTGACATTTCAGGCGGTGGCAGGGTAAAAAAAGCAAATTTTAGCTGGAAATCAAGGTATTGAAGGCTGCCCGGTCTTGAGCGGGGCAGCCGGGACAAAAGCCGTCCACCCTTTTGATCCGAGTGGCGTGGATGGTTTTCTTTGTAGGAGAGTTGAGAACAGGCGATATTCGAATAGATTTTGGTAACAGGTGATAGAGGTAGGATACGGTGGGGAGGATCCCTGATCTTGGTGGCCGACGGTAGATGGAATGCTGAAAATGGTTCTGCGACAATGCATCATTAAAGCGTTTCTCTCCGAAGACAGGCTTGCCGATTGAGGGGATTTTTTATTCTGTTCAGCAGCCAGACGGAGTTTCCATGAGTAATACAGACGACACCAAACAAGTTGCAGGGGATGATCGGGAAAGGGTGCCGAACGCCAGTGAAACAGGCGGTCCTATCATTCTTTTTTTTATGATCGGGATCGTTCTCAGTCTCGTCGTGGGGTGGGTAGTTTTCCCCAAGCTGTTGTATTCGCAGAAAAAACAGCCTATTGATTTCAACCATGTCCAACATATGGAACTGGTCGACGAGGGATGTGAAAGCTGCCATTTTTTCCGTGAAGACGGCAGCTTTTCCGGCGCACCGACCCTTGCCCAATGTATCGACTGCCACGAAGAAGTCCAGGGCGACACGCCGAACGAAATCAAATTTGTCGAAGCTTACGTTCAGAAAGATCGGGAAGTCCCTTGGCTGATCTACGCCAAACAGCCGCAATGTGTTTATTTCTCCCACGTGGCCCATGTCAAAATGGGGAATATGGACTGTGTCACCTGTCATGGTTACATCGGTGAATCCACGGAACTTCCGATCTACGAGCAGAATCGCATTTCCCTATACAGCCGTAATATCTGGGGCAAGAACATCGGTGGCTTTAAAAAGAACACCTGGGATCGCATGAAGATGGATGACTGCGCTGAATGCCATGTGAAAGAAGGGGTTCGTCAGGCAAGTGTGCAGACGGGCAAAGGCGGCTGCTTCGTCTGTCACAAATAAGCGGCTCAAGGACGATTTGAGGGGATTCCAGAAAGAGACGAGGGGTATGTCGATGAAAATAGACCGAAGAAGCTTTTTAGCGATGAGCGTCGGTGGTGCCGTGGGAACGGCCCTGACGCCGCTGCCCTGGAAAATACAAGACGACCTGGCCATCTGGACCCAGATGTGGCCGTGGACACCATTCCCACCCGATGGCGAAAATACTTACGTCAATTCCGTCAGCACGCTCTGTGGGGGCGGCTGTGGGATCACTGTGCGCAAAGTCGGGGAACGTGCCGTTAAAATCGAGGGCCGGGATGACTACCCCACCAACCAGGGCGGCATTTGCAACCTCTGCGCTTCCGGGCTTCAGATGTTATACGGTCCGACCCGTATCCCCTACCCGATGAAACGGCTTGGTGAGCGTGGTGCGAACCAGTGGGTGCGGCTGTCCTGGGAAGAGGCTATTTCGATGGTGGCGGAGCAACTGGGGGAAATCCGACAGGCCGGACAACCGGAAACGGTGGCGTGTCTTTCCACCCGCCCCTATGGCTCCATGCCGGCGCTGCTGAAACGGTTTATGACGGCTTACGGATCGCCCAATTTCATGACCACGCCATCCATGATGGACGCCTACGACATGGCGCTGAAGCGGATGCATGGCGTGGACGGGCGGATAGGCTTCGACCTTGAAAACGCCGACTATGTTCTCAGCTTCGGCAGCGGCCTCATTGAGGGCTGGGGCAACACGGTTCACATGATCCGGATCAACAGTAAATGGAAGGACACGAACGCGGTCATCAAGCAGATCGAACCGCGTTTGTCCAACACAGCCGCCAAAGCCGATCAGTGGATACCCATCTCACCGGGAACCGAAGGGATTCTGGCACTCGGCATCGCCTATGTGATCATCAAAGAATCCCTTTATGATTATGACTTTGTGAATAATTTTTCTGCCGGTTTCGACGAATTTCGACGTGCCGTACTGAGTGGGTACAGTCCGGGCAACGTGTCCAAACAGACCGGTGTCGATCAGTCGACCATCGTCGCCTTGGCCCGCGAGTTTGCGCGCGCACGGCGGCCGATCGCCCTTTGTGGCCGTGGTCAGGGAACGGTCCCGGGTGGTTTTGGCGAATACGTCGCGGTGCATGCCCTGAATGCCTTGGTGGGCAACATCAATCGCCCGGGAGGGGCCTGGGCCATGCCGCGGCCTGAGATGGATGGCTGGTTGGAGCCGGTTCTGGATGCTTCGGCGCAAGCCGGTCTGGCCAAACCCCGCCTAGACGGTGCCGGTAGCGCGGCTTTCCCGTTTGCGGAACAGCTTTTCAACCGTGTTCCAGGTGCTTTGAAAGCCGGTGAGCCCTATCCCTGCCAGGCCTTGCTGGTTTATGATGCCAACCCGCTCTACAGCATGCCGGGGAGCGGGATGGTGCGCGAGGCTTTACAGCAAATTCCGTTTATCGTCAGTTTCGCCTCCCACATGGACGAGACAGCCATGATGGCGGATGTGATTCTTCCCAATCTGGCCCACCTGGAACGATGGGAGGATGTCCCGGTTACGGAAGGCTTTCACCGTCCGATGCTTGGACTGGCCCAGCCGGTTGTCGACCCGCAGTTTGACACGATGCATGCCGGCGACACCCTCCTGCAATTGGCCGCAGCGCTGGGGGGTACCGTAGCCGCCTCCCTCCCCTGGGAGAACTATGAGGCCTGTTTGAAAGAGGCCCTGTCGCCGCATTGGGCTGAGCTTGAAGAGCGTGGTTATTGGATGGATGAAAACTTCACGCCGGATGACTGGTCCCTGGCCTTTCCGACCGCCTCCGGTAAATTCGACTTTGCGGTTTCCGGCGCTGATCTCAAGACGCTATTTGCCATGACCGCGCCCCAAGGCGACGACGGCAGCTACAATCTGAAACTGATCCCTTACGATTCGGTCCGGATCGCCAATGGCGCTGTGGGCTCCCCGCCGTTTTTGATCAAGATCGTCTCCGACAAGGTCTTGAAAGGCGAAACGGTACTGGTCGAGGTGAACCCTGAGACCGCCCGTGCCGCCGGTTTTGGCGAAGGCGACCCAGCAGTTTTGAAAACACCCTTGGGGGATGCCACGGTGCGGGTGCATTTGTCTGATGGATTGATGCCGGGCCTGGCAGCGTTGCCGCGGGGGCTCGGGCATACGGCCTATGACCGTTATCTTGCTCAAAAAGGCGTCAACGCCAATGATTTGATTGGATCCGTCGAAGACACGGCCTCCGGCCTTGACGCGACCTGGGGTATTCTTGCATCTCTGGTGAAAGCCTAATTCAACAGTACGAGGTTCTGATGAAACACTCTGGCAATTTAGGTAGGCCCAATCGTTATGGCATGGTCATCGACTTAGATAAATGTACCGGTTGCGGCGCCTGCATGGTGGCCTGCATGGCCGAAAACAATGTCCCCTTCCGAGAGGACGAAACCGACAAACGGCTCAGTATTTCTTGGATACAGGTCTACCGTTTGACCAACGGCAAACCTTACCCCGATGCCGAAGTATGCTATCTACCCCGGCCCTGTCAGCATTGTGCCGGCAAGCATGAAGGCCATTCGCCCTGCGTATCGGTTTGCCCGGCCACGGCCACGGATTATGATCAACAGACCGGAATCGTCAGCCAGATTTATACGCGTTGTTTTGGCTGCCGCTACTGTATGGCGGCCTGCCCGTATCACGCACGCCATTTCAACTGGTGGGATCCGGTATGGCCAAAGGGGATGGAAAAATATCTGAACCCCAACGTTTCTGCTCGGATGCGCGGCATCGTTGAAAAATGCAGCTTTTGTTTCCATCGGTATCAGAGAGCCATGGAGAAGGCGCATGCGGAAGGGCGTCGGGAACTGGACGAAATCGAATATCAAACGGCCTGCACCCAGGCTTGTCCCGCGGGGGCGATTATTTTCGGGGACTTGAACAATCCAGAGCACCAGGTTCACCAGATTGCCAAGCCGAATCTCAAGAAAGGTGGACGGCCTCAGAACCCTCATGCTTTCAGGCTTTTGGAAGAGCTTGAGACCAATGCAAAGGTTTATTATCTATCCAGCAAACAGTGGGTTCAGGACGCTATCCATAAACCGCATCTGCTGGATCAAAAAGAGGCACACCACTAAGTGATCACCCGCGAAGCGGAAAAAGCATACAGGGCCGGCTGGCTGGACGCGGCCCATTCCATCAATCGACAGCTTTTTTAGGAGCACTGGTTTTATGGATTCTGCATTGATACCCAAAGGAGTCAAACGTTGCCCGATCTGGCAATTCGCACTGGGGCTCGGTGTTGTTGGTGCGGTTTTGCTGTGGGGCGTTTACGCCATGTTCCTTTGCTGGTTCAAAGGATTGAACCAGACCAACATGAACGATTATTATGGGTTCGCTTTGTGGATCTGGGCGGACCTGGCCGTCATCGCTCTGGGGGGTGGCGCTTTTTTTACCGGCCTGCTGAAATATATTTTCGGTAAGGATGATTTAAAAAATATCATCAATTATGCCGTATTGATCGGGTTCATCTGCTACAGCAGTGCCTTGCTCATCCTGGCCATCGATGTCGGGCAGCCGCTCCGTTCCTGGTTTATCTTCTGGCATGCCAATGTCCATTCCATGCTGACGGAAGTCGCCTTCTGCCTGAGCTGCTATTTCGCGGTTTTGACGATTGAATACATCCCGCTCATTTTAGAAAATCGCCAGTTGGATAAGGTACCGTTTGTGCATAATCTCAGCCATACGATGCACGAGTATATGGCGGTTTTTGCGGCCACGGGTGCTTTTTTGAGTTTTTTCCACCAGGGCTCTCTAGGCGGAGTGGCGGGCGTGCTTTTCGGGCGGCCTTTCGCCTACCGCGAACATTTGTTCATCTGGCCCTGGACGTTTTTTCTCTTCACCTGGTCGGCGGCGGCCTACGGTCCCTGCTTTACCTTGCTGGTCACCCGCATCACCGAAAAGATTACCCGCAAACAATTGGTCAAAGATACCACGATCCAGTTGCTGGCGAAGATCGCCGGGTGGATGATGTTTACGTATATCATTGCCAAAATTATCGACACCGTCTATTGGGCCACCACGACGGCCCCGTCCCTGGGGTTCACGCTCAAGGATTTTTACAGCAACAACCCGGTATACGGCTATTGGATTCTTTTTGCAGAGATCGTCCTGTGCGGTGTTGTCCCGGCATTGATGCTGATTACACCGAAGATCCGGAGCAACCGGCTGTTGCTGACCCTCGCGACGATTCTAGCCGTGATCGGTGTTTCGCTGAACCGCTGGGTGATGGTCCTGCAGGTGATGGCGGTGCCCGTTATGTCCTTTGATACCTGGGCCATGTACTACCCCAGCTGGCAGGAAGTGGCGACCACGATTCTCCCGGTGGCCTATGGTATTATTTTAATCATGATTTCCTATCGCTATCTTCCCATTTTCCCCCAGGAGGCGGAATTGAATCCCCTGGAACCAGAGGCCGATATGGCGGCCGCGGCGGATACCGAAGGGGCTATTGAAGAGGGGCCGGAACCGGGATTGACCCCGGCCGAAGCATAAACGGACTGTAAGGAGGCAATACAATGTTTCCATTCAATTTCGAGTGGATGTGGGATATGTCCCACATAGTCTTTATGGGAGGGCTGTGGTATGCACTCGGTATTCTGGGGGCCGGAATGACGTTTTGCATCGTCAAGGCCATTTTGGATACGGCCAATGGCAAGGGTGGGCATCACCACTGACGCCCGGGCGACCAAAGCGCTTTCTTGCTCCGTTCCACAGGAGAAGGAAGCGTTTTTTTTTGCGTCTTTGATAAACACCGGTTCCATTGGTTTTTGATGGGCGGCGATGCGCTGTTTTCTATCGGGTGATCTCCCTGAAACATCAACAGGAAGTCTGAAGGCATGGATAAAATCGTTGTAGAAGGTGGCAAGCGCCTCACCGGGACGGTCGCCATCAGCGGTGCCAAGAATGCGGCACTGCCTATTCTGGTTTCCGCGCTGTTGACAGACGGGATGTGCACCTTTACCAATGTCCCCGATTTACAGGATATTCGCAGCATCCTGTTGCTGCTGGAAAGTCTGGGGGCGCGTGTCACGGCGGATGGGCACACCATTAAAATTGACGCGGCCACCCTGGCGGCCAGCGAGGCGCCATATGACCTCGTACGGAAAATGCGGGCCTCGATTCTGGTCTTGTGTCCTCTAGTGGCACGTCTCGGTCATGCGCGGGTCTCCCTGCCGGGGGGATGTGCCATCGGCGCCCGTCCCATCAATTTGCATCTCAAGGGGCTGGAGCGGCTGGGTGCTACCATCGATATTCGTCACGGCTATGTCGAGGCCCGGGCCCGTCGTCTGAAAGGGGCCGATATTTATTTCGACACCGTGACGGTCACGGGAACGGAAAATATCATGATGGCGGCGGCATTGGCAGACGGCGTCACCGTATTGCGCAATGCGGCACGGGAACCGGAAGTCCTTGCCCTGGCTGAAGTGCTGATGAGAATGGGGGCCGATATTAAGGGCGCTGGCACATCGGTGGTGACGATCAACGGTGTTGAGGAACTCCGGCCGACCACGTTCGAAATCATTCCCGATCGCATCGAGGCCGGGACATTCATGGCAGCGGCCGCCCTTACGGGTGGTGATGTGACCTTGACGCACTGTCAGCCCGAACACCTCAGTGCCGTCAGCGACAAACTGCAACAGGCGGGAGTCGCTATCCGGTCGCAGGGGACGTCCCTGCATGTTACGGCCGAGAAAGCGATCGCCAGCGTTGACGTTCGAACCCAGACCTATCCCGGGTTTCCAACGGACATGCAGGCCCAATTCATGGTGTTGATGTCCTGTGCCGAAGGGCAGAGTATTATAAAGGAAACCATATTCGAAAACCGGTTTATCCATGTCAGCGAATTGCGGCGACTGGGCGCCGATATCACGATTTCGGGGGATACCGCGGTGGTGCGTGGCGTCAAGGCGCTTTTCGGTGCTCCGGTGATGGCTTCGGATCTTAGAGCGAGCGCTTCGCTTGTTCTGGCCGGACTGGTGGCTGAGGGCCTGACGGAAATCAACCGCGTCTACCATATCGATCGCGGCTACGAGCAGATCGAAGAAAAAATGCGCAACATCGGTGCTGCGATCTGGCGCGAAAAGGCATCATAACCCGATCCGTTATCGGTCGACACAACCGATAACCGACGTCATGCCAACCATCCCTTCGGCAGGATAAAAAAATCGGTGTGGACGGCCACACCCGCAGGCGGCAAACCATTGGCCAGGGGGGCTAACCCTGGTGACACTCGGATATTCAGTTGTTAGCGTACTGAATATCCGATGGGAGTCTGCGCGTGGCAATCCGAATCGGTCTTCGCGATACCCCTGATCTTCACTACGATGCCTCGGATGTATACAACCGTCCGCTGATCCCCATGGTCGCTGCATTGGCGACGGGAATCTTTGTCGGCGGCAGTTGGCCCGGCCATTTCCTTGAAGCGATGGGTATCGCGATATTCCTGTCCGCCTTTCTCCTATATAAAGGGTGCCGAAATCACAGCGCCGCATTGTCCCCGCTTATTCTGCTGGCTCTTCTTGGTTATATCCTTATGTCTCCATGGTTGCCGGTCGATTTTCCGGAAAACCATATCAGCCATTACACGACTTCCCAGCGATGGCGCATCGAAGGGACCGTTGTCGATGTTCTTCCCGAGCGTCACGGTCGCCGCCGTTTAATCCTGAGGGTGTCCCATCTGCAGGATCTGCATCAAACGTTGAAGGTGACAGGGTGCGTTCGCGTTACAGTGGCCGGCGATGCACCGGAAATTTTTCCCGGGACAACGTTGGCGTTTCGCAGTCGTATCAAAGCTTTTCGGAACTTTAACAATCCCGGGGGTTTTGACTATCAGCGCCATATGACGTTTCAGCAGGTTTTTGGATCCGCCTTTGTTCACGGCGAGCGCCTTGGCATCGTCGGGTGTGAATATCCTCCCGTGCCATCCTTGATCTCCCGTTATCGCAGCCAGGCACGCACCGTGATCGAAACCCTGCCCGACATTCCGACCCAGGCCGTCATGAAGGCGCTTTTGATTGGCGAGCGCCAGGCCATCCCTCCGGAGTTGCGCCAGATTTTCAACCGCTGCGGCGTCGGACATCTGTTGGCCATTTCCGGTTTGCACATTGGTATCGTAGGCGGGTTGGTTTTCTGGCTTTTTCATCACGGGTTAAACCGGTTTTCTTTTATCCTGGATAGAGGGTGGGGTCGGCGTGGCGCCACCGCATTGGCGATCGGCCCTATCGTGGCATATGCCATCCTATCGGGGTTGTCGCCTGCAACGCAACGAGCCTTGATTATGGTATTGGCGTTTTTGGTGACGTATTTTATCCATAAAGACGGCGATACCCTGAACTTTTTAGCGCTGGCGGCGCTGGTGATGCTGATCTGGCATCCACCGGCGTTATTCTCCATCTCTTTTCAGATGTCGTTTGGCGCTGTTTTTTGGATTGTTTTGGGTCTGAAATCGATAAAGGACCAGGTGACTTCCCGGCCGGACTGGCCCTTCCGGATGTGGAACCGGATAAAAACGTTTGTGCGGGTGACACTCTGGGCCACGGCGGGGACACTTCCGCCGGTCATGTATTATTTCCAACAGATTTCGCTGATAGGCCTGATTGCCAATTGCCTTCTGGTACCCTTGATGGGGTTCTTCGTCCTGCCGCTGGGAATCCTTTCCTTACTCGTGATGTCCATCCATACCTATATGGCGGAAGCCGGCATTCAACTGGCGGGATGGGGGCTTGCCCAGGCACTTCGGATAATGCAGACGCTGGCCGCTTTCGATGGCGCGGCCATACCCACCGTTGTGCCATCCGTCATCGAAATCATTTGCTACTATGCCCTTTTGGGGATGGTCGTGATGCGAAAGAGCGTCCGTCTGCGGCGTTGGGCTTTTCTTTTCGTGTTGATGGTGCTGGTTGCCGATGGCCTTTATTGGGGGCATGCGCGTTTCTGGCATCGTGATTTGCGTGTAACCATCATGGATGTCGGGCAGGGAAGCGCGGCGCTGGTGGAATTCCCGGGTGGGGAGACCATGCTGATTGACGGGGGCGGGTATTCCAACAATCAGTTTTTCGATATGGGCGAACGCGTCATCGCACCGTTTTTACGCTCGCAAAAAATCATGCAAATCGATACCCTTGTTTTGAGCCATCCGAGCAGTGATCACATGAATGGCCTGGTTTACATTCTGGGGAATTTTCATCCGAAAAGATTGCTCTGGACAGGGGCGCGCGCCTCTACGGATAGTTTCCGTGATTTTTTTGCAGCCGTGCAATGCAGTGGGGTCAACGTCCCAACGTTTTTTAAACTGGATCGAAACCGGATCATCGGTGGTGTCGCCATGGATATTCTTCACCCGCCAGCAACGGTCGGCGAGAAGAATCACCCATCATCGGGAGACGCCTATAATAACCATTCACTGGTCGTTAAGCTGACCATGGGAGCCTGCAGTATTATATTCCCGGGAGACATCGAAGCTTCGGCTGAAGCAGAATTGCTGGAATGCTGTCGTGCGGCATTGCCCAGCCGAGTACTGGTGGCCCCTCATCATGGCAGCCAGACGTCCAGTTCGATGGGGTTTCTAACCGCTGTCCATCCGGAAATCATTGTCATATCGGCCGGCTGGCGGAACCGGTTCAGCTTCCCGCATACAAGCGTTATCGAGCGGTATAAGCGACTGGCCGCCAGAATTTATCGGACGGATCACAATGGTGCCGTTGGCCTTCGGACCGATGGCCAACGCTGGAAGGTCAAAACGCGCTAACCGGGAAGATGCCTGAAAAACAAAAGGTTATACGATTCCTGTTTTCGTTTGGTGGTGGTGCGATATTGCAAGATGGTCGGTTGCTCTAACACCGGGAACCTCGCCTCTCTTGGGATGGTGGTTTGATGGACAACCTTGATCTCCTGTTGGAATTCCGTTAATCTATTGCCAAGTGAGTGAGTTGGCGAGACTTGCGAAGATCTTTGTCGAACACACCGCAGGGGCATCACATTACATTTGTTAATGCCCCAAGATGGTTATTATTCGCAGCCATTTTCAATGCCCAACGATCATCTCTTTCGGATAAGGTTGGCTGTTTTTTCGCCATAACCGACAACCCTTGATTTCCAACCCGAGGTAAATATGGCACTTCCTGATTCTTTCAAAGCTTTTGTCGTCAGTGAAACACCCACCGGGGATTTTCAGCGGTCGATCGTCGATCGCCCCCTGAACACGCTTCCGGACCATGATGTGCTTATCCAGGTCCACTATTCTTCGCTGAACTATAAAGATGCCCTTTCGGGGCATGGCAACAAAGGGGTGACACGCCACTATCCCCATACGCCGGGCATCGATGCCGCCGGGGTGGTCGTTGAGAGCCGGGTGGCCCACCTGCATGCGGGGGATTCGGTATTGGTGACCGGTTTTGATCTGGGGATGAACACATCCGGCGGGTTGGGGCAATACATCCGCGTTCCGGCGCAATGGGTCATCCCCATGCCGCCCGGCCTTACCCTAAAAGCGAGCATGATATATGGCACAGCAGGATTTACGGCCGCCATGTGCATTCATCGTCTGATCAACCATGGTGTGACCCCGGATCAGGGTGACATCCTGGTTACCGGTGCAACGGGCGGGGTTGGTTCCCTGGCTGTTGCGCTGCTCAGCGGCCTGGGCTATAAACCGGTGGCTGTCAGCGGCAAAGCCGATGCGATACCATTTCTGGAATCGCTTGGCGCCGTATCCGTCTTGGCTCGCGACGAGGCCGAAGCCCAGGCCGAAAAACCGATTCTCAAAGCCCGCTGGGCGGGCGTGGTCGATACCGTGGGCGGAAAAATTCTTTCCAACGCGGTCAAAATGACGCGCTATGGCGGCGCTGTTACCTGTTGCGGGCTGGTGGCATCGCCGAATTTGTCATTAACCGTCTTTCCCTTCATCCTGCGCAGTGTGGCCCTGTATGGTATTGATTCGGCAGAATGCGGCAGTGAGTTACGACAGGAACTGTGGGGGAAATTAGCGGGTGATTGGCGCCCGGAAGGCCTGGCGGCGCTGAGCCGTGAAATCGATTTGAATGATGTCGAAAATTACATGGCGCTCTTGCTAAAAGGTGCCAACCGAGGCCGTACCGTCGTCAAGATGATAGCGGCGTAATTGACGGCTTCGGAGCTACGATAGACCATATCGCCAGATGGACATGATCCGGCTGTTGATGTCAATCCGAGGGAGAGGGCAAGATGAATAAGTTTACAATGATTGGTTTAGGCGCGTGGCTGGTCAGCATTGTGATTGTCGGTTTTCAGGCCATTACCAGTCTGATGCAAGAGGGAGGGGGCGGTGACTGGGGCGCCCCCCCGGGTGGCTGGAGCGAAATGGCGATTGTCGATTTGGTGGGCGATGAACGGCTTTACTGGGCAGCAGATTTTGATTGGCTCGTTTATGTTTTCACCATGCCGCTGTACATTCTGCTGTTTGCCGTCGGGCTATTATTCGTTATCATGGGGGTGGTTTTCTGGCGCAAATAGCCCGACGTTTCTTATTCAACATAGACCTGTTGCCCGGGATAGATGGTACTGCGCGTTGAGAGACGGTTGATTTTCAGAAACCGATCCAGCGGCATCTGGTGGGTTTGGGCAATTTTAAATGGGCTGTCGCCGGAGCGCACTTGATACGTTTTCATGCCGTCGGTCCCCTGGACCGGTGGAAGTGTCGTGGCAAGCTTAAGCTTTTGGCCCTTGTAAAGGTGGGTTCCCGTGAGGCCATTCAGCGTCTGGATGGCCTGGGTGGTGGTGCCGTATTTGCGGGCGATGTTCCACAGGGAGTCGCCACGGCGCACCACATGGTAAGCTGGTATTTGGGCAGGGGGGCTTAGCGATTTTTTGGGTGCTGGGCTGGCGGCGGCATAGGTAGTCCCCTTTCCCGGTATCTTCAGGCGCTTCCCGGCACGAATCAAAGAACCGCGCAAATTGTTGGCCCGCTGGATGCGCGACACGCTGGTTCGGTAGCGTCGCGCAATTGTCGAAAGCGTTTCACCGGACCTGACCCGGTGGTAGACATAGGCGGGTTGAGGGAGTGAGGCCGGGCGAATGTCCTCGATCTGGGCGATCAACAACGCGCTGGTGCCGACCGGCACTTTAAGACCATAGGACGTCGGTGGCAGAATTTTATACCGCAGTTCCGGGTTCAAATCGCGCAGCGTTGCCTCGGGTACGGCAAGCACTTTGGCCGCATCTTTCAGGTGGATTTGGCGATCGATCGTGGTCGTTTCATAGACTAGCGGCGGATCGATTTGAGTCAGGTCGATGCCGTATTTCTCGGGCGTGCTGAGGATGTGCAGTGTCGCCAGGAAGCGCGGCACGTAACGCGCGGTTTCTCTCGGCAGACGCTCGTAAAGATCCCAGAAATTATCCAGATAGTTCACGTTCTGCGTTTTGATGACCCTCAGAACACGTCCTTCGCCACAGTTATAAGCAGCCAAGACCGTGGTCCAGTCGCCGAAAATATTGTGCAATTCCTTCAGGTAGGCAATGGCAGCCTGTGTGGCTTTGTCCGGATCCATGCGCTCATCGATGAACCGATCCCGTTTAAGGCCAAATTTATAACCGGTGGAGGGGATAAACTGCCAGAGTCCGAGGGCGCGCGCCCGGGACAACGCTTTGACATTGAAACCGCTTTCGATCAAGGGCAGCCAGGATAACTCTTCGGGAAGGCCGGCCGCTTTTAATTCAGTAACAATTTCAGTACGATAACGACCAGATCGTTGGAGCGACCGCAGAAAGAATTTTTTTTCGACACCCACCGTGAACCGTTTGATTTCGGCTTCAACATGGCGGTTCATGTCCAGAGGTATGGCGTTGTGGCTGCCGTTGACCACGATATTGCGCGACGCGTAGATTTCCAAGATACGTTTGGAAATCATAAAGCGTAGATCTTCTTTTTCTTGGACAAGTTTGAAATCATCTTGAGGTTCCACATCGAGAATCAGCAAATAGGCCTGATCCAAAGCGTCTACCGCTTTTTCCAGCTCTCCGCGCTGCCAGTAGTCCTGGGAATCGCGGCAAAATTCCAAGGCTTCGTCCAGTTTGGCTTGTTCGGTTTTAGGGCTGGTTTCGGATGTCGCCGACAAATGGGGTGCGGCTTCATCGGTGGGCCCGTTGGTATCCATTGATGGGGCGGGGATGTTCGCGTCGTCCTTGTTCTGGTAGACGTTTTCATCGATGTCGACGTAGCTGGGGGGCGCTGCTTCAGTTGTAAGACCTTGGGCAGCCGTGGGGCTTACCTCGGGTGGCGTGGCATTCATCATGGTGGTTGTGCAGCCGGCGACCAGGAAACACAGGCTTAGAATCAAGGTAATCATTTCTTTTTGTTTCAAAATCGACTCACTTTGTCTGAAATTAGAAAATGCTTGAAAATACGGTATCTTCGAACCGTTATACATTGCAGTGTCAGTTTGTCAAGCAGTTATCGTCGGTTGATCCTCCGTATAGCGGCCGCAGATGGAGTTGTGATCCATAGTCTATCGGATTTCGACGGGCGCTCTTGTCCACAGGTCCGCAAGATGGTTCGTTTGCGCTATATTCGTTATCGGCCGCTGGCAGGGTACCTTTAATATACCGCAAAGGAAACGGCAGGGGGACGGCGGCGCGGGTTTGAAACCTGGTGCGTGGCTACGAAACCATGGCTGGCAAAACCAATGCGATACCAGCGATAACGATAACAGGGTGACGATTCCGGTGAAACAGGGTAAAAACAACGCCATCCCATGTATCTTGATCAAAGTGGGATGATTTATTTAAAAAAATGAATTTTTCTCTTGTAAATATGAAAAAAGACCGGTATTAAACGATGTTTTAATTTGGTCAATCATCGGCGGCTGGTGCCAGCACGCTTCGGTTACAATTTTACGGCGGTTTAAAGGCCAGCGTAGCTCAGTTGGCAGAGCTACTGATTTGTAATCAGTGGGTCGGGGGTTCGAGTCCCTTCGCTGGCTCCAGTTTAATCACAAGGTGGGGTTCCCGAGTGGTCAAAGGGAACAGACTGTAAATCTGTCGGCGATGCCTTCGGAGGTTCAAATCCTCCCCCCACCACCAGCCTGAATGAGGGCCTGTGGCAGGAGATTCTTGTTTTAGACGCGGAATCAGTTGAACTGCGAGGCTTCCTGCAATACATTGACTTCGTGGCGGAAAAGAGGGGCAATTTTACCAATACCGTCAATTTCAAAGGAATCGGGCGGGAGTAGCTCAGTTGGTAGAGCTTCAGCCTTCCAAGCTGAATGTCGCGAGTTCGAGCCTCGTCTCCCGCTCCAAACAATTAAGACCGATTGGTAAAACGATATTCGCAAGTCGATAATTTGGTCATGGGCCCACGTAGCTCAGTCGGTAGAGCGCTTCCTTGGTAAGGAAGAGGTCCACCGGTTCGATTCCGGTCGTGGGCTCCACATTTTCCTCTAAACGGCCACCGTATGGAAAAATGTGGCGTCGGTGCGTCTCTTTATGTTTTGAATGACCTAAAAAACATTACAAGCCTATTACGGGGAGGAAGAGAAGATGGCGAAGCAAAAGTTTGAGCGGACGAAGCCGCATGTGAATGTGGGAACGATTGGTCACATCGACCATGGCAAGACGACGCTGACGGCTGCGATCACGAAGTTGAACG
>Ga0180429_10001306_pt1 | contig 21257 bp, 16 predicted proteins | sample SS_ome_FD_132428 | JGI IMG/M metagenome (GOLD analysis project Ga0180429, IMG submission 132428) | Hypersaline lake sediment archaeal communities from the Salton Sea, California, USA - SS_1_S_1 metaG | ecosystem: Environmental > Aquatic > Non-marine Saline and Alkaline > Hypersaline > Sediment ...
AAATAACCTTCGCGCTCGAACTGGAAGCGTGCGCCCCGCTCCACACCCGCCAATGAGGGTTCCACTACACAATCACTCAGCACCTTCAGCGAATCTGGATTCAGGTCCTGGTGATAATCCCCTTCCTTGCCCGGGGTCGGAACCTTGAACAGACGATCGTAGAGTCGCACTTCTGCCGGAACGCCACGTTCAGCCGATACCCAATGGATCACGCCGCGCACCTTGCGGCCCTCCGGGTTCACACCCAGGGTGTCCGGGTCATAGCTACAACGTACCTCGACGATCTCACCTTTTTCGTCCTTGATCACTTCCTCAGCCTTGATCACGTAAGCGTTACGCAAACGAACCTCACTACCGAGTACGAGACGTTTGTACTTCTTGTTGGCCTCCTCTCTAAAATCATCTCGATCGATATAGATTTCGCGGGTCAAGGAGAGTTCGCGTGAACCCATCGACTCGTCCTTCGGATGATTAGGCCCCTGCAGCGCCTCGACCTGGCCTTCCGCATAGTTGGTGATCACGATCTTAAGCGGATTGAGTACCGCCATGCGACGCGGCGCGCCAGCTTCAAGATCCGATCGGATGGCGTTTTCCAGCACACCCATCTCGACAGTACTGTCCGCCTTGGTGACGCCAATCACGTTGCAGAAATTTCGTATGGACTCAGGCGTATAGCCCCGGCGGCGAAGGCCGGCAATGGTTGGCATGCGGGGATCGTCCCAGCCACTGACCCTGTCCTCGTTGACCAGTTCGGTCAGCTTGCGCTTGCTCATTACCGTGTACTCAAGATTCAGGCGGGCAAACTCAATCTGCTGCGGGTGGCAATCGATGCTGATGTTGTCGAGCACCCAATCGTACAGTGGCCGATGATCCTCGAATTCCAGGGTACACAGGGAGTGGGTGATGCCTTCGATGGCATCCGAGATCGGATGCGTGTAATCGTACATTGGGTAGATACACCAGGCATCCCCTGTCTGATGATGAACCAAGCCATGACGAATCCGATAAAGGGCCGGGTCACGCAGGTTGATGTTTGGGGAGGCCATGTCGATCTTTGCTCGAAGCGTGCGACTGCCATCTTCGAACTCCCCGGCACGCATGCGCTCGAACAGGTCGAGATTTTCCTCTACGGAACGATTGCGATAAGGGCTTTCCCTGCCCGCCTCGGTCAACGAACCACGATACTCACGCACCTGCTCCGCATCGAGGTCACATACGAAAGCCTTGCCCGCCTTGATCAGCTCGACAGCGTAGTCATAAAGCTGCTCGAAATAGTCGGAAGCGAAACGCAGGTCATCCCAGTCGTAACCCAGCCAGCGCACATCTTCCTCGATGGCAGCAACGAACTCCTCTTCCTCCTTGGCCGGGTTGGTATCGTCGAAGCGCAGGTTGCAGCGGCCCTGGTAGTCTCGCTTGATCCCAAAATTGAGCACGATCGATTTCGCATGCCCAATGTGCAAATAACCATTCGGCTCGGGAGGAAAACGGGTATACACGCTGTTGTGTTTTCCAGACGCCAGATCCTTGTCGATGATCTGGCGGATGAAATTAGTCGGCTTGGTGGCTTTCTCGTCGCTCATGCTGCGTTCTCTTTGATATATGCAATGGCCTTGTCGATGCGGCGCAGTGTCGCCTCCCTGCCAACCAGCTTAAGGGTGAGGTCGAGGTCAGGTGATGGTGCGCCGCCGGTTACAGCGACTCGCAGCGGCATGGCAACCTTGCCGAAGCCAACCCCAAGCTCCGTGACGCTATCGGCAACAACCTGGTGGATCAGTTCACGATCCCAGGCAACCAGCTCGGTCAGCCTGCCCTTCACATGAGTCAGTGGCTCGACAGCATCGGCTTTAAGGGCCTTTTTGGCAGCCTTTGGATCGAATTCTTCAAAATCCGTGTAGTAGAACTGTGATATCTCCGCCAATTCGATCAGGGTGTTCGCACGTTCACATTGTGCCTCCACCACCTCGTGCAGGGGAGGCTCTGGTGCCGGGTCTATGCCGAGGTCGCCGAGATGCACTGACAACAGGCGCGCGACATGCTTTGGTTCCCCATGCTTGATGTAATGCGCGTTCAACCACCTGAGCTTGTCGGTATTGAAAGCCGAAGGCGCACGGTTGACGGACTCCAGCTCGAACAGCTCGATCATCTCATCGACCGAGAACACTTCCTGGTCTCCATGGGACCAACCAAGGCGCACCAGGTAATTCAAAAGTGCCTCCGGCAGGTAACCGTCTTCCTTGTACTGCATCACGCTGACCGCGCCATGGCGCTTGGAAAGGCGCGCGCCGTCATCTCCAAGGATCATGGGGAGATGCCCGAAATCTGGCACATCCCAGCCCATGGATTGGTACAGGTTGATCTGGCGAGGGGTATTGTTGATGTGATCATCGCCGCGAATCACCTGCGTGATGCCCATGTCGTGGTCGTCTACTACAACGGTCAGGTTGTAGGTTGGCGAGCCATCGCTACGCCTGATGATCAGGTCGTCCAACTCGCTGTTGGAAACGGTAATCTTGCCACGCACGAGATCTGTGAAGGTGACTTCACCCTCGGTCGGATTGCGGAAACGGATGACATGCGGTTCGTCAGCGGATACCTCTCGGTCGCGGCAATGGCCGTCATAACGCGGCTTCTGCTTGGCGGCCATCTGCTCCTCGCGCAGATTCTCCAGGCGCTCCTTGGAACAATTGCACCGGTAGGCCAGCCCCTTTGCCAGCAGCTCATCAATAACCCCGTTGTAACGGTCGAAGCGATGCGTCTGATAGAAGGGACCTTCGTCATATTCCAACCCCAGCCAGGTCATGCCTTCCAGAATGGCGTTGACGGATTCCTGGGTGGAGCGTTCCAGGTCAGTGTCTTCAATGCGCAGGACAAAGCGACCTCCGTGCTTACGCGCATGCAACCAGGAAAACAGCGCCGTGCGGGCACCGCCGACATGTAAATAGCCCGTGGGACTGGGCGCGAATCGTGTTTTGACCGTCATATTGGGAACTGCTGGTGAACCAAACGCGTAATTTTATCAGTATGTTGTGGATTGAACAGAGAATTGACACTGATAGAATCGCCGCCCAGCTATCCTTACACAGGCCAACACCCCATGCGTGACCTGCTCGCGAAAATTCCTTTCCGCCTCGCCCTGTTGATATCTCTCACATTGGGGCTCGCCCCTTTCCTGCCCGAACCGCATATTTGGGAGAAACTGAAGATGCTGGCAGAGGGCACACTGACTAGGCCCATCGATATTTTTGATCTGTTTCTCCACGGGATACCCTGGGTCGTGCTGATCCTGAAGATTGCCCTGGGACAGGTGCGCGATCCCGCCTGAGAATCCATGAAATGCCCGTCACACCATTGTCACCGGGTTTTCATAAACTTCGCGGCCTTTTGAGAAAGTCTGGAGTCAACTCAAAGTGACCATTCGAATCGGCATCAACGGCTTCGGCCGCATGGGCAAATTAGGTTTTCGCGCCGGCTGGGAGAACCCCGCCTACGAAATCGTTCACATCAACGAAATCAAGGGTGATGCCACCTGCCATGCGCATCTGATGGAATTCGACTCAGTGCATGGCCGCTGGGAGCAAGAGATTCAGCCATTTGCTGACCACATCATGGTCGACGGCAGGCGCGTCGGCTTCACCATGCAGAAAGATCCGGCAGATATCGATTGGGCCGGGATGGGCATCGATATCATCGTCGAATGCACCGGCAATCATAAGACGGCTGAGGCCCTGCAGCCCTACTTCGACCAGGGCATAAAGAAAGTCGTTGTTTCCGCGCCCGTCCCCGACCCCGCGCTGAATATCGTTTACGGCATCAATCACGACCAATATGACCCGGCTTTTCACAACATCGTCACGGCAGCTTCCTGCACCACCAACTGCCTCGCCCCTGTTATTAAGGTCCTGCAGGAAGGCCTGGGCATCAAGCACGGCTGTATGACCACCATCCACGACATCACCAACACCCAGACCATCGTCGATATCGGCCATAAGGACCTACGCCGCGCCCGTGCCTGTGGCAGTTCGCTCATCCCCACCACAACCGGTTCGGCCAAGGCAATCACTAAAATATTCCCGGAGTTGACTGGGCGCCTTAACGGTCTGGCCGTGCGTGTACCATTGACCAACGGCTCGTTGACCGACCTGGTGGTCGAATCAGAACGAAAAACCACTGTCGAGGAGGTCAATGCTCTCTTCATGGCTGCTGCCGACGGCGCGCTGAAAGGCATCCTGGGTTACGAGGAACGTCCGCTGGTATCGATCGACTACACAAATGAAAAACGCTCTTCCGTGGTCGATGCGCCCTCCACCATGGTCATCGACGGCACCCAGGTCAAAGTACTTGCGTGGTACGACAACGAGTGGGGCTACGTGAACCGCATGATGGAGTTGACCGCACACGTCGCCAAATCACTCTAAAATCTGAGCATGCAGGATCAGCTCAAACACTACCTGACCATCACTGGCGGTTACTGGGCCTTTACGGTCACGGATGGCGCCATACGTATGTTGGTGGTGTTGTACTTTCACCAGCTCGGTTATTCACCTTTCGAGGTGGCCATGCTGTTCCTTTTCTACGAATTCTTCGGCATCGTGACCAACCTGGTTGGCGGCTGGCTCGGTGCGCGCATCGGGTTGAACAGGACGATGCACATCGGCATGGCCCTGCAGATAGCTGCGCTGGTGATGCTGACCGTGCCGGATGCCATGCTCAGCGTCGTCTATGTGATGCTGGCGCAAGCCATTTCAGGCATCGCCAAGGATCTGAACAAGATGTCGGCCAAGGCCAGTGTCAAGACCATCGCAACAGATTCCGACGGCAAGCTTTTCAAATGGGTGGCCGCACTGACCGGGTCAAAGAACGCCCTCAAAGGTGCGGGATTCTTCATTGGCGCCGCCCTGCTGGAATGGACAGGCTTCCGTGCCACCTTGTGGATTCTGTCCGGCGCGTTGGCAGCTGTCTTCGTGATCACCCTGGTCCTGCTGCCCAGTGATATTGGCAAAACCAAGGCCAAGGCCAAGTTCACCCAGGTGTTCTCCAACACGCCGGCAGTCAACTGGCTGTCCGCAGCGCGCTTCTTCCTGTTCGGCTCACGTGATGTCTGGTTCGTGGTCGGGTTACCGGTGTTTCTCTATGAAGTGCTGGGGTGGTCTTTCACCCAGGTTGGAGGCTTTCTCGCACTATGGGTGATCGGTTACGGCTTCGTGCAGGCGGGCGCCCCGAAGCTGATGCGCGACTCGCATCCAGGTGGCGCCAGCGCACGCCTACTGGCGTTCGGCATGGCACTGATTCCGGCCGGCATCGCCCTCGGTCTTTCGGCCGGCTACCCTGCCGACACCGTGCTGATCGTCGGCCTATTGGCATTCGGCGCCGTATTTGCCATCAATTCCTCCGTGCATTCCTACCTGATCCTCGCCTACTCGGATCATGACAAGGTTTCGATGAACGTCGGCTTCTACTACATGGCCAATGCCGGCGGGCGGCTCGCAGGCACGGTGCTGTCCGGCCTGATCTACCAGTACCAGGGACTCGAGGGTTGCCTATGGTGGTCAGCCGGCTTTCTGATAGTGGCGGGCCTGCTGTCTTTCAAACTGCCATCGGAACACCTGTCTACTCGAGCGTCTTGAAAAAGATAGCCGCGAGAAAACCACACAGGGTCGACATCCCCACCACCGAGCCGCCCTTGAAATAGGCCTCCGGCAACATGGTTTCAGCGATCATGGTCAGCATGGCGCCTGCAGCGAGCCCCTCGATCAGCGCGAAGGACGTTGGTGACGCATCGACGAAAAACAGGCTGCCAAGTGCCGCGCCAATACCAGTGAGAATCATCAACGAGGTCCACATGAACAGGATCCGTTTGTAAGACATCCCCTGTTGGCGCATGCCCACGGAGCTTGATAGCGCTTCGGGATAGTTAGCCAGAAACAATCCGGCAATCAACGAGACACTGACATGCGCCTGGGTCATGCTGGCCCCGATAACCAGCGATTCGGGAATGCCATCGAGCGTAATGCCGAGCCAGATGGCTAGCGGCGCCCCGTGGTTTTCCTGCACTTCGAGTACCAGATCGGCTGCTAACGGTATCGATTTACCCGACTCCATGCTGCGCAATGCCTGCCGCGTCCAGCGCGCGGCTTTTTCGGCATCAAAATGATGTCGTCGTTCTAGATAGTCGCTCGCCTCACCCCGCTGCAGGTAGGCCCGCACCCTCTGGGCGAATTCCGGGGCCTGTTGCAGCAGCAGTTCGAAATCCTGCCGGCGTAGCTCCCAAACCGTGGTATCTGCGGCAGCGATCGCGGTGTAACTGTGGCGGGAGCCTGTCAGCATCGAGAGGGAACCGAAAGCCTCTGCTTCCTGCAACACTGAGGGCTTGCGTCTCGGCTCGGTCGGGTCAATCAGATGCACCTCCCCTGATTCGATGAAGAACATCCTCTGGCAAGGATCGCGCCGATGAAAGAAGGTGTCTCCACGAGGGTAGTGTTTAAACACCAGGTGCTCGGCAATCAGGTCTTGCTCTTCGGGAGGCAGACCATGCATCAGGGGAAAGCGGCGAATACGCTCCAACTGCGCCACAAAGGCCTCTGCATTGCGGCGAACCTGCTGGGCGGGAGGGATCACGCCGCGTTTGTTCAGGCTCTGGGCAGCCTTGTCCAACCACTGAGTTGCCTCCTCGAAAGACATATCCTGATGGTTACGCAGGTAGTCCAGCATCTCGTCGCTGCGCAGCAAACGATGCACTCCCTGCATGAAAACCGGCTGATTAAGCAGTAGCGACTCGATCGCGTTTTTCGGTATGACCCACACCACGGTATCTGCCGAGGCAATTGCGGTATAAGCAGTCGGAGCCCCAATGACGCAGGCCTTCCAGCCAAAGACATCGTTCTTGCCCAGGCTTTCGACCGGACGTGAATCATGTTGGGGATCAAACAATTCGACCACGCCGCTCTCCACGATGTAAACGGACTCCGGGGGATCACCGGCCTGATATATGGTGTGCCCCTTGCGATACTGTTCCGTGCGCACAGAAGCAGCCAGTGCTTTGAAATCGCGGGTTTCCAGGTCTTCGAAAAGGTCGACCTGGTTCATCTGCCGCGTAATCTGGCGGATGCGCTGATGTTGTTTCCGCCGAAGGTAGTAGATCGTCGTGGAGGCCTTGCGCAAGAAGCCCCCGTAATCGTTGACCACTTGGTTGAGAAACAGAAATAGCCCACCGCCAATCAAGGCGCCGATTGCCAAGGCGTAGAAATAACCCCTCTCAACGGCAGATCCAACCAAGTCAATGGTCAGTGCGGCAAGCAATGCGCCGCCCCCAAAGGCCATCAGCACCGCCATACTGCGGTCGGTCGGACGCCAGACGGTACTGGTCAGAGCACCGAGCGGCAACGACATGGCGCTGATCAAACCCATTAGCAGGGCGGTGGCTACGATGGACTCAAACATGCCTTTGTGAGGATCCCGGATGTAATAAGAAAAATCTACCGCAAAAGGCGGCCTCACTATTATCTTCTCTTTACGCCATTCGAGCTGCAAATGCGGCGACCGAGAAATCGGCTAAAATCATGGGCTTTCCAGCGAAAAACCGATATGCCACTAACCACGCCAGTCAAACGCCAGTCCATTCATACGCGCAAGATTCATTGCCAGGGTTTTCGCCGGGAAGACGGCCTGTGGGACATCGAAGGCAGTCTTATCGATACGCGTGACCACCCAATGGAAACCTTTGGAAGGGGGCGCATTCAGCCTGGCGAACATTTACACGAGATGTGGCTACGCATGACCGTCGACAATCATCTGACGGTCATAGCCATCGAGGCCTGTACGGAACACGCGCCCTATCCTGCCTGCCCAAATTTTCCCGATTATTTCCAGAAGCTGGTTGGTGAACGAATCGAGCCAGGCTGGACCGCCAAGGTCCGCCTGTTACTCGGTGGAAGGCGTGGCTGCACCCACCTGGTCGAACTGCTTGGCCCCCTTGCCACAACAGCGGTCCAAACTGTGTACGCATGGCGCGGCGAGGTTGGCGAACACCTGGCGGACGATGTCAGTCCCCCCAAGGAATTCATCGACAGTTGTCATGCGCTAGCCGGAGACAGTGAAGCGACGCAACACCTTTGGCCAAGGGATTCCGAGTAACGATCGCTCTCTTTCGGAAGGGCCGCTATTTTTCAAGTCAGAAAGTGACTGAACTGCCGCCGACCATGTGTTCGAGTATCGAAGCCAAACCGCGTGGCTGAATCGTCGGATGACGTTCCAATATGTCACCACCTGACGACTCAGGCACTGCGCAAACAGCGTCACAGGCTGAACACAGATAGATCTTCCCTTCCATCTCCAGGAACGACTCGATTAGGTCTTGCAGTGCTGGAAAACCCAGCTGATGGACGCCCTCGGTATGCTTCTTGTAAGCCCAGTGCGCTCCGTCACCAATCAGAAACACTTGCGTATCCAACTCCATTGCCTGCGCTGTACATGCCGTTGAGAAAGCCAGTGTGGCCCGCTTGCCCGCATCCTCGTCACCTGAACTCAGTACCACCACGTAGTTTTCAATGTTGCCGAGCAGCGGGTGCAATCCGGCCACGCCCTCTGGCAGATCACTCGTCGAATCACTGGTTGCTTGTCTGATCATGTCCTCTCTCCTTGCGAATACCGCCAACTCACTGTGCTTTACCCGGGCCCTCGTGACCCCAAAAATGCAGTGGTGCATCTCAGATTAGCCTTCCACTTTGGTTTGCCCATACGATTAATGGGAAAAACACGTCAGATTATTCTGATCCTTAGTTTGTAAGATACTTATTCACTGCTTTACCAATCCTTCAGCGTCAACAAGTTGATAAGCTTACGACCCGAATAAAGTGTGTTGGTACATGTAACCGAGTTGACCCTTGCCCGCAATTGAGCATAAACCTGAAATTCTCGCCCCGGCCGGCGGCATGCCCCAACTCGAAGCTGCCGTACACGCGGGCGCCGACGCGGTGTATTTCGGTCTCGATCGCGGGTTCAATGCACGCGTGAGGTCGGCCGGGTTTTCGACCGACGAACTGGCAGAGGCCATGGATTTCCTGCATTCGCATGGCCGAAGGGGTTATCTCACGCTCAACATCCTGCTTTTTGACGAGGAGCTGGAAGAAGTCGAGCAGTTGGTTCGACACGCGGCAACGACTGGGGTCGACGCCCTGATCGTTCAGGACATCGGGGTCATTAGGCTTGCCCGCACCGTCGCTCCCAACTTGCCGTTGCACGGCAGTACCCAGATGTCAATTACCGATGCCAACGGTGTTCGTTTTGCCCAATCACTTGGTATCGAACGTGTGGTTGTCGGGCGTGAATTGTCCATAGACGAAATTGCCCGCATCGAAGCGGACACCCCCATGGAAATTGAAGCCTTCGTCCACGGAGCGCTGTGCGTCAGTTACAGCGGCCAGTGTTTCTCCAGTGAGGCCTGGGGTGGTCGCTCCGCCAATCGCGGGCAGTGTGCTCAGGCCTGTCGCCTGCCCTATGGTTTGTTGGTCGACGGGCAGATTCGTCAACAGGGTGACTTCAACTACCTGCTTTCACCGCAGGACCTGATGGCGCTGCAGAAGTTACCGCGCCTGATCAATGCCGGAGTCAGTTGCTTCAAGATCGAAGGGCGCCTCAAGGGTCCCGAGTATGTACTCAGGACCGTGCGCGCCTACCGCGAGGCATTGGATACCGCCTGGGCCGAGCACCAGGCAGGTCTGCCGCCGCAAGATCTGCCATTGGCGCAAGAGACCCGCCGACGCCTGGCACAGGTATTCTCTCGCGGCCAATCATCACAGGCAGACGGGCTGACCCCGGGGTTCCTTGAAGGACCGCGCCACCAGGAACTGGTTATCGGGCGAAACCCCAGACATCGCGGCTTATACCTGGGCTGTGTGTCTGGGATCACCCAACATGGTGTAAAGCTGAATCTACAAAACCCGGTGAAAGCTGGCGACGGCATCGTCTTCGACAGTGGCAATCCGCAAAGTAAGGAACCCGGCGGCAACATTTACCATATCTTGAAAAGCGGCAAACCGGTGCGCGGTGAAATCCGCCAGGGGCGGGTCGAACTGACATTCAGTCCAGCGTTCCATCCCGACGATGTTCACGAGGGCGACCTGGTCTGGCGCACCAAAGATGCATCCATGGACGCCGGTCCTCGCCTGCAACGCCAAGAAGCCGCTGGAAAGGTCGGCTTAACAGTGGAGGTGGCAGCGAAAATCAATGAGCCACTATGCATAACCATGAGCACTGACGATGGTGCAACCGCCTTGGCGAGGAGCGCTCACAAATGTGAAGCGGCAGAGCGCTCATCGCTGGACGCAAGGGACATCCGCAAGGCAATCGGCAGCCTCGGCGATACACCCTTTCAGATCGAACAACTTGATTTTCTTCTAGACAAGGGACTGTTTCTACCGCTCAGCGACATCAAGCAGGCGCGGCGCAAGGCCTGTGAAACACTGCACACCAAATTATTACGACATGATCGTGATGCAGGTTTGGGCAGTGAACCGGTCTTGCCTGTACTGCTCCCCAAAACGGAGCCGCCTCACCGGGTTGAGACACCACATCTGTCTATCCTGTGCCGCACCCTCGAACAGGTGGGTGCTGCGCTTCAACTCGATGGCCTTCATGAAATCATCGTCGATTTTCTTGAGGTGCATGGGCTCAAACAAGCCTGCGATCACGTCAAGCGCGCCAATCGGCGCCTGGTCGTTGCCGCCCCGCGCATTTTCAAGCCAGGCGAAGGTCGTTTGGTCCGTTACCTGTTAAATCTCAATGCTGATGCGCTGCTGGTCCGTTCCAGTGGCCTGCTGCAAGAACTCGCGGAACTTGGAGGCACGGGCGGCTCATATGATGATGAGATACCGATTCCAGAGTTACTGGGCGATTTTTCGCTAAACGCCTCGAACGTGCTCAGTGCCCAGATGCTTCTCGATATGGGCCTTTCGCGCCTCGCTCTGACACATGATGTCAATGCCAGACAGCTCCAGAACCTGGCCAGGGCGCTGGCACCTGAGCAGCGCGGAAGAATCGAGGTCATTGCGCATCAGCACCTGCCCATCTTCCATACTGAACACTGTGTCTTTGCACGTTTCATGTCGCAGGGCAACAGCTTCAGGGATTGCGGACGGCCCTGTGAACGTCATCAGGTACACCTGCGCGACCCTGCTGGCGCCGACCATCTGATTCAGGCCGATATCGGCTGCCGCAACACAGTTTTCAATGCCCAGGCACAGTCTGCTGCGCCTTTTATTCAAGAATTGCTCGATGCCGGCCTGAAACATTTCAGGATCGAACTTGTGGATGAACCTGCAAAACAGGTCGCTCCAATTGTCGAAGGTTACCGAAAACTTCTTCAAGGCGGGCTGAGCCACGAAAACCTGTGGTCAACCTTGCAGCGGGTCCCCGATGCGAATAATCGACCGCAAGGCGTCGGGCTCGGCTCGTTGAGCGTCAGTATCGAAGCACCAAAGTCATCCATGAAAAAACCCACATCGAGGTAACCTCTCAGGCCCTACGGTTGCATCCGAGGATGCAAATCAGGCGATGGCGAAGTCCTTCGGTTGCTCAATGTCAACCTGGCTACAGGTCACCCTGGCAACTTCGGACATGGGCGAACCCTCCCACAACCAATCGCACAGCGCGCCGACAGCTTCAGCCTCACCGCAGGCCAATACTTCGACGGTGCCATCAGGCAGGTTCCTCGCATGGCCTTTGACCCCCAGGCTTGTCGCTTTGTGTCGGGTGGTATCCCGATACCAGACCCCCTGTACGCGCCCTGTAACGATGCATCTCTTGCAGATCAATTTTGAACTCCCACTTCGTTCTTTCACCCAGACTTTTTCGTTGTCTTCGCCTGAAGAATACTGCCATCGCAGGGGCGAACGGCTGTAAAGATCCCGCGATTTTCGTCGCTATTACTCTAGTTGGCTGCACTCAAAAAAAACAATGCCACCTACGGAACAGATATTGCGGCGGGAAGCCGACAAACGAGGCAATGCCCCCGATTATGGCGAAAGGTTCACCCCCTTTGTCTGCAAAAAAAGATGACGTGAGATCGCTGAGATAAGCGTTGCGTGTATTTACAGGTCCAAATTTTGGTCGGAAATCAATGCTAGGTTGGCTCAACAATTGGCGACTCGCACAGAATTCTGCCAAGCATCTGGCTATGATGGCTACCATCGTATTGGTACTTTCGTATCCTTCTGCCTGGGGAAAAGACGCATCCCGTATTCTGATCGTTCACTCCTACCATCAGTTCTACCCTTGGACAGAGGGTCAAAACGAAGGCTTTATGGAGAGCCTGAACGGGGCACTGGAACTGACGCCTCAAGTTGAGAGTGAACACCTTGATACCAAGCGCTTGGCCTTTACCGACGTGTATGCCGAGCAGTTTGCTGATTATCTCGCCGCAAAGTATCGCACCTACAAACCCGATGCCATCTATGTCACCGATGACAATGCGCTGATATTCGGACTGGAGCACCTGTCCAGAGTGTTTCCAGACACTCCGCTATTTTTCTCTGGCGTAAACAATTTTGAGATCCAGACGAGCTTAGACCCCAAAAGACAAACTGGCATATTCGAGAAAAAGGACCCGGCTACAAATCTTGACCTGTTGGCGGGACTTACAGCCGGCTCCAGCCAGCTTTGCATCGTGGGAGATGCATCCCGAACGCACGCCCTTATTGAACAACAGGTGCGAGAAACACTTTCAAAAAGGTCTCGAATCAGTGCTCGATACATTGGCCGCAAGAAAATAAACGCCTTGGAAAAGGCGTTGGAGAGTTGTAGCGGAATACCAGTGCTATTGACCACCGTCGGATCGGTCAAGAATGCTGGCGGTGCCATATTGCCACTTCAGGAAATCATTCGGCGGGTTGTCAAAACAACCTCTTCCATCGTTCTCAGCATGGAGGATGCCTATGTCACCGAAGGCGTACTCGGAGGATTCGTAACAAGTGGGCCCACCCAGGGGCGCGCCGCAGGAAATTTGTTGGTCCAGTATTTGACCGGCACGCCGATGGAGCGGATCGCTCCTGTCACCGAAAGCCCAAATACTTACCTTTTTGATGATCGTGTAATCCATGAGTTAGGAGTTCATCTCCCTGCAAAAATTGCCCGCGCATCCACATTGCTGCATCCGGTACCCAGCTTTTACCAAAAACATCATCGTTCCTTTGAGACCTTACTCGTCGCTCTGATCCTGGTCCTGCTCACCTTATTGGGTATCTATGCGATAAGAGTGACGCAAAGCAACCGCCTCTTGCATCAGCAGTCGAAAACACTTCGAAGCCAGGGAAAACAGCTGGAAGAAAGCGAGGAAAAATATCGCCTGCTGTTCGAACTTTCAGAAGACCCTATGCTGATCATCAGGGGTAAAGAATTCGTTATCGCCAACAAAGCCACTGTACGACTGCTGGGATACAACAACTTGGAAGAGTTGCAGAAGGTTCATCCCTCCCTTCTGTCACCCGACTTTCAATCGGATGGACGGCCTTCTTACAAGAAAGCCGACGAAATGATGCAAATTGCCTACGAACAGGGTTACCACCGCTTTGAATGGACTCACCAGAGGCGGGATGGCACGCCGATAGAAATGGAAGTCTCACTCACGCGGATTCCATATGCAGGGTCAGAAGCGTTGTTCTGTTTATGGCATGACCTCACCAAGCGGATCCAGGCCGAGAACAAACTGCTCGAAAAGACCACCTACCTGAACAGTGTTCTGAGTGCGTCGGTCAAAGTAGGGTTCATCGCGACAGATATGAATTTGAAGATCAACTACTTCAACGAACGTGCCGCGGAAATTTTCGGTGTCGCTCCGCAGGAAATGGAGGGCAAAGATGTTTTTTTCTTCCACGAGGGGCTCAAACATGCAAAGGATGAGCAGGTATTCGCAGCCCTGGCAACCGCACGCAAGCAAGGTGAATGGCGTTTCTCTTTGAAACGCACCGATCTGGGCGAAATCCGTTACATCGATGCCAGGATTTCGCCAATACAGACGGAAGAAAACAAACTGGCCGGCTATATGCTGATGGCGGAAGATGTCACCAAGCAACATCAGGCAGAGGAATTGATCAAGCGTCAGGCTGCGTACGACGAGCTCACTGACCTGCCCAATCGGCGCACTCTGCTCGAACGCCTTAACCAAGAGTTGGCCAATTGCAAACGGCACCATCACAAAGGGGCTTTGCTTTTCCTGGACCTGGATAACTTCAAACATGTGAATGATAGCTTCGGCCACCCAATCGGAGACGCCTTGCTCAAGCACATAGCCAATCTGATGAAGCAGGAAATGCGCGACGAGGATACCGTTGCACGCCTTGGTGGCGATGAGTTCGTGATCCTCCTGAATGAACTTGCCGACAACATTGAGAATGCCTTGAGCCGCACACAGGTTGTCGCTGACAAGCTGCTGCGCGCAATCAACAAGCCCCTGCACTTTGAAGGACACGAGCTACGTGTGAACACCAGTATTGGCATAACGGTTTTTCCACGTGAAGAAGAATCAGCAGATGATCTTTTGCGACAAGCGGACACGGCGCTTTATCAAGCCAAAGAGGCTGGTCGTAACACTTTCAGGTTCTTCTCACCGGAAATGCAGGCCCAGGCTGAAAGACGTGTGATGTTGGTTAACAGCCTCAACCAGGCCATTGAGAGGCAGGAATTCGAGGTCTATCTGCAACCGCAGATCGATATTACCGGCAAGCTTTACGGAGCAGAGGCGCTGGTCCGTTGGCAGCATCCGGATAAAGGCATTGTTTCTCCCGATGAGTTCATCCCGCTGGCAGAGGAAACCGGACTGATTGAAAGCATTAGCAACCAGGTTTTAAGCCAGACGCTCGAAGCACAAAAACGGTGGACTCAACAGTACCCTGGGAACCCACCACCAAAAATCAGTATCAACCTCAGTGCAAAGCAGTTCGAGCAAGCAGATTTTGCTGAAAAGATGATTCAAACGTTTCAGGAACTCGAGGCCAGAACCGATCTTCTTACGCTGGAACTGACCGAAAGCATGCTGATTGGACTGGTTGATCCCACCATAGAGAAAATGCGTGCGCTAAAGAATCTGGGCGTGCGGTTTTCGATAGATGACTTTGGTACCGGCTACTCATCGCTGGCCTATCTCAAGCGCCTACCGCTGGATGAAATCAAAATTGACCGGTCATTTATCCGGGATATTCCAACGGACACCAACGACACAGCCCTGGTGGATATGGTGCTCGGCCTGTCCGAAAAGCTGAAGCTGGATGTGGTTGCAGAAGGTGTGGAAACACAGGAGGCTTCGCACTTTCTGCAAAGCCGTGGCTGTCGGGTCATGCAAGGCTATTACTTCAGCAAGCCGATACCGATATCAGAATTTGAACAGACCTATATCGCCAACAGAAACTGGGTATTTTTATAAAGACGTGGCGCCTTAGCCGCACCTAGAGAAGCCTTCACTGCGAAGTGGTCTTGTCCCCAGAGGCCTCTGGTTGCCAACCCGACAAACCAATTGAGGATTGGGCCGCATCGCCACCCATCGAAGACATGATCAAACTATGAGGGTTGGTTTTTTAAGGCGGCTTCTGAAGCCACCTAGAAATAGTGCCGCATCTGCAATTCGATCTTATAGTCGTTTGGCTTTTCGCCCCACTCAGTCAGGTTATCGCCGATTGGCATAGTGCCGCGCAGACGCAATTCCGTATCTTTGAAACCTTCGTAGGTCATCTCAGGCGTTATGGAAAAGCTCTGGTCGTCCAGATTGTACAGGGCGCCAAGGCCCACTGTCAGATACAACAGATCACCCGGTTCTTCCCACCAGCTACGAAAACTCATGTATCGCCGCATCGGGTTGGGGCGACTGAACGGTCCCTTGTCAAGATCGCGCCCCACCGGTAACTGATCAAACAATGCCGGGTCGCCGCTCTCCCAGGCCTGTTGTACACAATCGTAGAACTGCCGTTGCTGGCTTTCGCTGTTACCTCGGCCGTTGTAGTAGTACTCCAGCAACAGCGTAATGTCATCATCGGTACGGTAGCGGGTGCCCAGCAGGTAGCTGACCTCGTCATCGATGCGTACCGACCCAGTGCGGCAGTCTGCCGTCACGGTGCGATGCACGACATCCTTAAAATGTGCGAACTCGCCATGTATCTCGAAGTTAGGCGCGATATTGTAAGAAAAGTCCATGCCTACCTGGGTGCCTCGGCTTCCCTGACTGAGAAACATGAAGTCCAGATCAATGTCACGGTACAGCAGGTATAGTTTGGCACCGAGATGGTTGTGGCCGGCGGGGCCGAATTCATCGTTGACATCTTCGGTTACCGGCAAAACCAGCGCCGTCAACGCGAGTGTCTGTAAGGGGCCGTCAAAACGAGTGATCCAGTCCACCGCGCCAATCCAGTAGCCCTCACGTGCAAGATCGGGATCGCCCGCATCCTTGGCACGCTCCACGAAGGCTACCGGGTTCCACGCATAACCCTTGCCCCAACGCATGGCCTTCTTGCCAATATCGACGGCGAGTACTGGTTCCGGCTGAACACTCACGAATGCCTGAAACAGCGCATGTTCCTGGGTTTCACCAAGGTGGTCCCACACGATCTCAGAGTGGGATTGCACTTTGGCACTGACAATACCCTGCCGCAGATTCGCTTCGAGTTCTACCGTGCCGGTGAGGCGCTCGATCTCATCTTCAGGCTCGATGTCATAAAACTGCAGCTGATACAGGGCGCCCGCCTCATTGGCCTTGGCATACTCAGGTTCCAGTTCGACATAACCGGTCAATTCGAAGGCCTTGCGTTCGAATGCGTCGACGTCGAAAGTGAATTCATCCTGCGCAAACAGGCTGCTGCTACATGATAGCCATGCACAAAAAGCAGCAATACTCCCTGAACGGATCAGGTCCATCGCAGGCTCACCGCAGTTCCTGGGCCCTTGGCATGTAGTTGAGACTGAACACCTCATCGGCAAATTCGCGCGGAAGGATCTTGGCAAACAACATCACCGCCTTGTAGCCCTTGTACAGCGGGCTTTCGGTCTCGAGCACCGAGGGCCTGACCACCCCATTGCCATAGTCCTTGATGTTCTTGTACCGCAGCACCTTGACCAAAAGGCCACTGGCGGCATACGCCTCGATTTCGGTCGGTAGCAATAGTTCCCGTTCGACGCGCATCTTCAACCTGTCGTAAGCGACCGTTCTGCTCTTGGCCTTCAGCTCAAGAACGTACTCTCCCCCATCCTCGACGATGTCTTGCACATCATATTCGGCGCCAAATTCCAATCGCATCAGGTCAGAGTTGTTAAAGATGCCGCCGACCACCGACTGCAGGCTTGTGATGCGCAAGGGCTTGCCGACCTTCGGAATATACAGCCACATATTGTCGCCAAGGCGCAGGGTGGTACGCCCCAGATCGCTGGCAGGGGCCAGGAACAACGCCAGCATGCTCTCGCGGCCCTTCTTCACCGTGTACAGCACGAACTCCTTGCGCGTACCGTCCGGCTCCTGGTTGATCAGCTTGCGGTACATCTCGTAGGAGTCGGGCGCCAGGTTACGATCGACCTGGGCAAGGATGCTATTGCCGTCCAGCGCCCATGCCGGGGCAAAGGCCAGCGTCAACCAAAACCCGAGATAACGCAGCAACATCGGCTACTCCTTCAACTCGTTGACCACATCCTCAACAGTGCCGTGGCGACGCACCATGCGAACCCCTCGTTCAATCAACACCGCTTCCATCTTCGGGCCAGGGATACGCTTGGCGACCAATACTGTTACGCCCTTGTCAGCCAGGGTTGCGGCAGCGGCCGGACCGATGCCGTATTCCAGATCGAGATGCGGGTTGGCCAGCACCTCAAGCTGATTCCCGTTCACGTCATAGATATGAAAGTAAGGTGCAACACCGGCCAGCTTGACGATGAGAGCCATCGGCTGGGCACCATCTGCCGCGATTGCGAATTTTTCTTCCGCCAGTAATGCCTGGCTGATGCCACTTAACAACAATGCCAGCAGCAGGGCGGAAGCTAGTTTGAACTTGATCATTGCTCTTCTCCTCATTCGGCGGGGAACCGTCCCCACGCTTACTTCACCAGACAACCTTCAGACATGCCGCAGCGCCCTGATCGGGTCCATGCGCGATGCCTTCCAGGCAGGCTGCAGACTCGCCAGCACCGCCACCATGATCGTCAGCAAGGCAGTCGTCAGCACGTCTGCTGCCGCGATGGTAGGCGCCAGGACAAGCCCCTCCTGGCGTCCGAAAGAAAACGTCATAGTCATACTGTTCAGTGCCCATATTGCGCCAACGCTGATCACGACGCCCACCAAAGTTCCGGCCAGGCCAAGCAGGAACCCCTCACTCAGGAAAAGTGCCAGGACCTTGCCTGGCTGTGTCCCGATGGCAGACATGGTGCCAATCTCGCGGATCCGCTCGTACACGGCCATGACCAGCACGTTCATGATGCTAATCAGCACCACCGAGATCAGGATGATCTTGATGAACAGTGTCATCATGTCGATCATGTTGGCAATCTTCGAGAAAGGCACGAATTTTTCCCATGGATGTACCTGGAAGATGCTCAGTCCACGTCGGTTCTTCAAGTCGGCAACGGCTGCCTCCACTTCCGTCAGCACTTGTGTCTGCTGTTGGGGATTCTTAAGGCGAATGGCGATCTCGCTGACCTCGGCCGGTGCGCCCCAGCCGCGATCACGGTAAAGCGCGCGGGTTTCCTCGATCAGACCGGCACGTTCCGATGCCCCGGGTTTGATGCCAGCCAGCATGGCATCCACGTCAAATTCTTGCTCTGCCGTCTCAGCAGAAGGTTGCGGTTGCTCGGGTTTGGTGGACGCTTTCAGCGGATCGCTCTGCTTGAGCTTGTCAAGCTTCAGTGAATCCGGTTCGGCATCTTCGGGCGTTGCTTTGACATAGCCGAGTCGCTGCAGTACCTCTTTTTCCACCTCCTCTTCCTCGATACGTAACAGCTCGCGCGCATCGTCGATATGCAGGTAGCCGTCACGTCCACCCGGGCCGGAGATGCTCTCGAGGATCCCTTGCACCACAAAGGTCATGCCATTCACCGAACCATCCTTGTTGGTCGCCACCAGTACCACCGTATCGCCTACTTCCACCTTCATGCCCTTGGCGATCAGCTCCGGCACCTGGATCATGCCGCGTTGCACCAACGGTGTGACCTCGCCGCCCTCGAGCACACGATTCGAGACCAACGGCACAGTGGCCGCCTCGCGCTGCGGGTCGATGCCGTTGAGGCGAATGCTGGTGGTACTGGTGAAGTTGGAGAACATGGCCATCAGTTTGACCCGCGGCGACCAGGCGTCTATGCCCTCCACCGAGTCGAGCGTTTCATAAAGCTTGACCAGCATGCGGGTGCGCATATTGCGATCCACCGGCAGGCTCTCCATGGCGCCGACGTAACCGCGACGATGCACCTGCATGTGTCCCACCATCGAATCCGTGAACTGGCCGACCATCATCGACTTAAAAGAACCGGCCACCGCGATGAAGAGCAACACTGCCGTAAGTCCGACAGTGATCAGCAGCGAAGTTAGCAGGGTCCGGCGCTTGTAGCGCAGCAGGTTGCGTGCAGCGATCCGGAGAATATCAATCATGACTCGACCTCCATGCGCTGCTCTCGCAACTGGCCGTCTTCCAGTTCGAAGGTAACCTCCGCCTCGCCCATGATCTTAGGATCATGCGTTGAGAAGACGAAACTGGTACCGAATTCGTCCCGCAATTCACGCATCAGGTTGATGATCCGGTAAGCCGTTTCGTGATCGAGGTTGGCTGTTGGTTCGTCCGCCAATACCAGCTTGGGGTTGGTCACCAGGGCACGTGCCACCGCCACCCGTTGCTTCTGCCCCCCGGAAAGCTGGTCCGGTCGCTTGCCCGCCTGCGCTTCAATACCAGCCGCAGCCAACAGGCTACGCACCCGTTCATGTCGTTTTCTCGGCGACCAGTGCTGCACCATGATCAACGGATACTCGATGTTCTCGTACGCCGTCAGAACCGGGATCAGGTTGAAATCCTGGAACACGAAACCGATGTGCTCGCCACGGAAAGCGGCCGCTTTCCGCCGATCGAGATCGGCCACCTGGGTATCCAGCACGCTGAGTATCCCGCTGCTGGGCCGGTCCAGGCAGCCGATCATGTTCAGCAGGGTCGTCTTACCGCTGCCTGAAGGGCCAACGAAGCACACGAACGAACCGGCATCGATGTTGAAGTCCACCCCGCGGATAGCGGGAACGGCCACCTCGCCCACCTGGTAATCCTTGTGCAGCTGCTCTGCCCTGACGAGGTTCATCGTTTTTTGCTCCGGGTATTCAGCGGACGGTTACTTCAATTTCAACGGATCGGTTTTACGCAACACGCCAGGCTCGGGTTCCTCGTCATGTACATATCCAGGTGGCGGATACACGGTGTTACACCCCTCGGGGTGGAAGTCGCCCATTTCACGTTGCAGCATGCAGACGTCATGGCTACCTGGTCCCCCGTCGAGATTGTCGAAACCGGGGCCACCCCAAAGCACGTCATGGTCACCCGGGCCACCGCGCAATATGTCTTCGCCCGGTGCACCGAATAGCCAGTCGTCACCAGGTCCGCCGATCAGCGTATCTTCACCACGTGCACCCATGAGGGAATCGTTACCGGGTCCACCGCAAACGGTGTCGTCCTCAGCATCGCCGTGTACCACGTCGTCACCGGCACCGGCAAAGATGACATCGTCATCTTCCGTCCCCAGGATTAAATCGGGGCCTTCCGTCCCCATACAGGTCGCCGGCTTGCCATCACATAAGGGCACCTCAGCCAAGCCTGGAGGCAGATAGGGACACTTGATAACAGTATGCGCCGGGTTGTAGTCAGGAAAACGTTCCTCGGTGACATCCGGCCCCATGGCATGTAGTGGCCCACCCAGAAAAAATACAGTGGGCAAGGCGACAAGCATTGGTAATTTGGAATTGATCTTCATCTGCAACCTCCCGTTTTTAGTAACCGTCCCTTCGCAGGCTCTTTTTCCAATTAAGGGGGGCGCATTAACAATTGTCAATGTAGGGTTATTTTTTGGCTGATCATGGTCAACTTTGGTGCAAATACCCGATTTAAAGGGGCTAAATGACTAACCAGCACCCATATTTCAACTACCAAAACAGTGATTGAGGCTGCACAAGTATGCATAAAAAAACCCGGCCGAAGCCGGGTTATGATGCTTAGAACCGCGGGATCGTCTAACAACCCCGCCACCGCGAGTCGACGATTGCCTTCAGATCG
>Ga0180429_10001308_pt1 | contig 21223 bp, 27 predicted proteins | sample SS_ome_FD_132428 | JGI IMG/M metagenome (GOLD analysis project Ga0180429, IMG submission 132428) | Hypersaline lake sediment archaeal communities from the Salton Sea, California, USA - SS_1_S_1 metaG | ecosystem: Environmental > Aquatic > Non-marine Saline and Alkaline > Hypersaline > Sediment ...
CACGATGTAGAGCTTGACCTCGTCCTTGTGGACCGTGCCGTCGCGGCCCTTCCACTCGGAGTGGTCGATGATCGTGTACGCCGCCGCGAGGTAGGGCTTGTCCCCGGCCTGGCAGAGCGGACAGGGCACCGCCGGGCTGTCGCCCTTGGCCTCGCGCTTCGGGCAGGTGAACCAGTTCTTCCAGCTGCCGTCGAGGTGCAGGTTGTGCTCCATGTACACGAAGGGAAGCTTGAAGCCACCCTCGGGGTGCACGGGCGGGTCGACGAAGGTCAGATGGTTGATCGACTCCGTCTTCTTCCCGTCCTTCATGCGGGGCGGCGGCATCCAGAACCGGAAGATTCGGTCCGAGCTCTGCCGCCTGCGCTCGTCCTCCTCGTCGTGGTACTCCTCGGCCTCTTCGCCCGACATCCACCATTCGTCTGACATCCTCTGTTCTCCTTCCGTCTCTTCTCTCGAGACATGCTCTGCCTGCCCCCCACCGTGGGTTGGTGGTGGGGGCCGCAGGTGATTTGAGAGTAGTAAGTTACAGTGGGTTTGTAAAGAAATTCAGAGAGAAACTTTAGTCGGCCAGATCGCCTCGCACTCCTCGTCGCCGACCATCCTGGCGAGGATCTTCCGAGCCCGTCTCGACGGCCGAAGCTGCCGCCCTTCACCCGGTTCGGGGCACCTCCTCATGCCGTAGGCCGACACGTACTGCCACGGGTCGTCCGTCTCGCAGTGCCCTCTCACGTACGACAACCAGCACATGGCTGTGTCCGCGTTCGCTCGGGCGTTCCCCATGTCCCTTCCCTGACCGCAGACCCGCCTCACAGCACTGTTCGGCATGACCTGGAAGTAGCCTTCCTCACCGAGCTCCCCGGTCACTCGCAGCCGTCCGATACCCGGAGAGAAGGACGACTCCTTGTAGGCGATGGCCAGGGCTATCCACGGATTCTGGTCGTGGTCGATCGCAGCGTCAAGGATGATCCTCGCCAGCCGCTCCGCCCGTCGTGGTCGGTTCCTGTACCACGGGTTCTCCTGGGCGATGGCCTCGCTCATCCGAGCCTCGAGGTCGGCGTACGGGTCAGGTCTGGAAGGAGGCATGTGCACCTGCTCCTCGGCCCGAGCCCTCTTGATCGCCTCGTCCATGTCCCAATCGTCGACGTCGTCGTCCTCGGTCGCCGGCGGCGAGCTCCACCGCCTCGTCTCAGCCAAAGCCGGCGTCTCGCACATCGACCACACGACGGCCACTGCTACGAGGACCGCGACCGTGGTCACCATCGCGATGATCAGCTTCTTCATGTTCACCTCCTACACCACCATCAGGTCGGCGCCCTCCACGATCGGCGCAAGGTCAACCCCTTCTTCGACGAGGGACGCTGGGTCTCCTCCGACATGGGCCGGATAGTTGACCGCCTTGGTCCGCACCTTGTTGCCCAAGTACCTCGCCGCTCCCATCTGACCCGACCACCCGGCCGGGTCGTTGTCCAGGAACAAGATGACCTCGTCCGTGAGCTTCACGAGCTTCCTGAGCTGATGCCGTGTGGCAATCGACCCGAGAAAGGACGTGACGGAGTAGTCGTCCAACCGCCCGGCGTGGGCCAGAGACTGCCACGCAGCCAGTGCATCGAGCAAGCCCTCGCACACCACGATGGAGGTCCCCATCTTGACCATGTTCTCGCCGTACAGATAGCGGCCCTTGTCGAAGTCGAAGTAGTTCAGGTACTTGGGGCGCGTCCTCTTGGAGATGGCTCGGCCCACCATCCCGACGAGATCTCCATTGGCCCGTCGCACTGGGAAGACCGCCCGTCGCTGCTCCTCGTCGTAGCCCGCTCCCCACGCCTTCAGGGTGGCGATCTCCAGACCTCGGTCTCGGATGATGTACGGGTGAGACTTCCCCAGCATGTGGGCGATCTCCTTCTCGTCGATCACCTTGGCGGTGTAGCCCTCCCTCGGAGCCTCCCAGTCCCCGAGCGTGTCCGCGAGCCACTCCGGGTCAGCCGTCTCCATGTCCACGATCTTCGCGATGAGCTTGGTGTAGTCCTTGTCACCGTACTCGTGCATGGTCTCGACCAAGGTCTGGATCGTGCCACCGAACTCGCAAGCGAAGCAGTGGACCAGCGACTCCTCGTTCTCGTTGACGAGGATCCCCATCGACGGCTTCCCGTCTCGGGCGCTCTTGTGTCCGTCTCGCCACGGGGCCAGAGGGCAGGAGAGCTGGACGTTGCTGCCGTGGGGCAGAACGTTCCTCGCTCCGATCTCCTCAAGCACCCACAAGATACCGTCTCGGTCCATCAGTTCTGTGCCCCCGCCAAGTCGAGGCCCGTCCGGCAAATGTGAACCGCCATCGCCACGTTGATGCCAGCCGCCCGACATGCATCAGCGAAGCGGTCCTGCCGGTCGTCGTTCTCCGGCGAGGCGTCGAAGTGGAGCACGCTCCAGCAGAGGTCGACCGCGAAGGCCATCCTCGTCATGGGGTGCAGAATCGTCGGCATCAACGCCAGTCGCTCCTCGAACTCAGTCTCAGTCAGCCGAGTCACCTCGAAGTGGTGGACCGTCGGCTTCGTCATCTCATCCATCGTCGTCATCTCCTATGAATGCCAGTACCGCGTCTATCTCTTGGGCTATGTCTGCTCCTCGGTGTTCATTCTCGATGTGCTCCAGCACCTCCGTGAGCTCGGCGTCGAGGTAGTCGGACAGAACGCTGCCACCAGTCTTCGTGATGGCGTAGCGCAGTGCCTCCACCAACCGCTTCAGATCCTCTGCGTCTATGTCAACTCGCTGTGCCATCAGAACGGAATGTTATCCTCGTCGCCCTCGTCGACGCCAACATCGTCGAGCTCGTGGCCCTTCTGGTCGAAGATCATGTTCTCCAGGTCCCACGTCGAGACGAACTCGCACCGCTCGCCCTCCCTGTGCTTGAGGAGCTTGAACAGCATCTCCAGATTGAGACGCAGGTCCTCCGTCTGGTACATGCCGATGATCCCGTCGAACCACTTCTGGATGTCGCCGTAGGCCAGGGTGTCGGCCGTCCCCTTGTCCTCCTTCCCTTCCTGGTTGAACTGGTGCGAGACGATCACGGGGATGCCCTTCCGACGAGCGACGCCCTTGAGGTCACCGGCGACGTTCTTCAGCCGCTCCCAGCCCGACGGTCCCCGCCTCTCGTCCTCCACGAGGTACATGCCGTCGAGCCACACGACGTCGGGCTTGTAGCGATCAATCTTCGCCAGTATTCCGCTGATGCCGCTGGCGCCCTCATCGTCGCCAGAGACCCAGAAGGGCAAGGCTCCCTCCATGGCCGACAGCGTCTGCCGATACCGCTCATACTCGTCGTGAGTCAGCTGGCCGGATCGGAGCCTGGCGTGGGCGACGCTGGCGTGGGTAGCGTCGATCCGCTTGATGATCTGCTCGACGCTCATCTCCTTGGTGAACAGCAGCGGCGTGTAGCCCTGCAGCCAGTGGTAGCGAGCGCCGACCACCTCCGCCCAAGTCTTGCCGACCCCGCCTCGGGCGACGATCATCCAGAGCTCCTCGGGCTGGAACCCCATCGTCACGTCGTCGAGGATCGGCCACGGCGAGGGCAGCCCGAGCATGCCGCCCGTCTCCACCAGCTTGTCGTACTGCTGCAGCCGGGCGATCGGATTCTCCGCCACGTTGACGTCCCGTGACGGCCGCGCCTGCATCTCGGCCTCCATGATCATCTCTCGGAAGATCTCGAGGGCCTTAGCGGGATGCTTCCCCTTGAGCTGCTTCGCGGCGTCCTTCATCGCCGTCGTCGCCAGGTTGTACATGCGACGGTTGCGCAGCTCCTCGACCAGGAAGCTAAGCGGAGCGGTCCCGCCATCGAACTCGAAGTCCGGGAACATCTTCTCGAACTGCTCGACGGGCGGGCTGTCGCCGTGGTTCCGGAAGAACTCGGAGACGTACTTCCACTCGGCCTTGCTGGTCGTGAACAGCTCGGGCTGCAGGCCGAAGTCGACGACGTCCAGCATCTTCCGATCGAGGACCAGCTTCGTGATCAGAGCTACTTCATAGTCCATGACTCGGCACCTCGTGCCACCCCTGATGCTCTCTCACCACACTGTCGAGTCCGAGCAGGGCCGGGTCATTCGTGTACAGCCTCATCACCTGGGGAGAGCGCCGGAGCCAGGTCCGGACGTCGGCGGGAGTGACGAACCACTCGAACTCCGCGGCGAGATCCTTGACCATCTCCTTGACCCTCACCACCAGGTGCTCGTCGCCGGCGATGATGACGCAGAACCGCACTTGCCAGTGCTGCTCCAACCACCGCCGAGCTCCCTCTCGCATGGTGAGCTTGGTGCCCAGCCCGAGAGGTCGGCGCTTCGCGTCGACGAGGATCTTCCAGTCCAGCGCCACGACCGGCGCTGGCTCGTTGCTCAGCTGGCCCCGCCGCATCAGGAGCCGCCGTGCTTCTGCTTCATGAAGTCGGCGAGCAGGTCGTGGGCCGTGGCGTAGGCGTGCTCCTCGTGGGCGCTTCCTCGGTAGGCCTCCTCGCCGCGGAGCAGTGCCGTCAACCAGCCGCTCTGGAATCCGAGGTAGCCGCCGAGGAACCAGAGCGCCCCGCCGGCGACGAGCCCCCACTCCCACGACCCGACGGCCGCGAGGAATCCTCCGACGAGAAGCGCGAGCGTGAACCCGAGCAGCGAGAAGACCTCGTACTGCTCAACGTGCACGTGCTCGTGGAACTCGCAGACCGTGTTCATGTCGGGGCCGTCCGGGACGCCCGGTCCGTAGAAGCCACCGTGACCAAGAGTCGTCCCTCCCCACGTCCGCCACTTCCCTCTGGTCGCGTGGAGCTTCTCTGGGTTCTCCACGTACTGGCCGTCGATCTTCCGACGGTACCAGCTCCTCGAGGGCCAGCTGTCGGGGCGAAGCTCGGTCCATAGAGACCACTCGCTCCACCACATCTTCTTGCCCCAGAACAGTCTGATCAGGGCGACTGCCAGCCACACCACCAGCAGGTTCCAAGGAGCAGCCGCCACCATCAGCACGGCCCTCCGCTTCGGGTACTTCCTCTCCGACACCATCCTCCGCCTCCTCTCAAGCTCTCATCTCTGATCGCTCGGGCTCCACCCACACCGGCGTGCTCCCGAACGAGAACGTCCCAGCGGCCGCCTCCGACAGGGCAACCAGCATCTGTGTCGCGATCGCCGTCGCCGTCTGCACTGGCACGGCGTTGCCGATCCTCTCCCGCCACCGACTCGACGCCGGCCCCTCGAGCTTGAGCGGTGCTCCGTCGAGCTCCACCGGGAGCCCCTGCAGCATGGCCAGCTCGAGCGTCGTCATCGGCCGGTGCCAGCAGCCGTCGTCGGCGATGATCACCGGCACAAAGGGCGGCGGTCGCTTCGGGTTGCCGTCCCACGCTCCGATCAGGTCCTCGAACGTCAGCTTCTCCGGACGCCCTCGCACCCGCTCGTCGGCCACCGAGTAGGCGCCACATCCCGGCGACGTCTTGCCAGCGACGGTGAAGCTCGGCTCGCCCCACCGGAGCACCCGGTAGGCGTGGTCGTACATCGGGTTGTTCGGCCGGGGGTCGGCCACCGAGAACCGGCCCGTGCTCGGATGGGCTCGGCCCGTCACCGTGCCGCTCGGCTCCTCCCAGTCCCGGACGCCGAGCGAGTCGTTATGCCAGGCGATTGCCGGCCGTGGATCGCAGATGCTCAACGACCCCGACCCGGGCCTCGTGGCGCCGATGATCGTCGACGTCGGATCGCCCCAGCGGAGCACTCGGTACGTGTTCCGGAAGCTGGTCTTCTCGTCGAGCCCCGCCGGCCGGGGATCCGCCACGGCCCCGACGCCGTTCGACCCGACGCCGGCGATGACGCCCGTGGGCTCGTCCCACTTCGCCAGCTCGTGCCGCTTGTACACGGCCCGTCGCTCCTGCCCCTCGGCCACAACGCCCGGCAGATCGCGCCAGTCCCCGCCGGCCGGGATGAGCGCGAGCCGAACCCAGTTGAGCCAGCTGATCTTCGGCAGCTGGTGCATGACGCCTGCGGCCGGGTCCTCTGGGAGAGGTAGCTTCCCTAGCAACTCGCCGCAGCCTCTCACCCGCTTCGCCGGCGGCTGGTACAGGAGCGGCGGACACCGCCTCGGGAGCCGGGCCACCAGGAGGTAGCGGACGCGATGCTGGGCAAGGCCGCCGACTTCCCCGCAGTCGTGGGTCCGCTCGTCGAAGACGTAGCCCTCCTTCCGGAGCAACCGCTTGATCCTCGTCAGCAGGCCCTTCCCTCGCGTGGTGATCCTCGGCACGTTCTCCAGCAGGACCAGCCGAGGTCGCTCCGTCCAGGTCGCCATCACCAGCTCCAACCACTGCATCACCAGCCGGTTGAGCGCCTGGTACTTCTCCTTCCTCGCCGCCTTCTTCGAGAGCAGGCCGCTGAAGCCCTTGCATGGTGGGCTGCTGAACACCACGTCCGGGACCTCCGGACCGGCGAACGCTCGGAGCTCGTCCGGCTTGAGCGTGGCCACGTCTGCATGGAGCGCCGGCGATCCGGTCAGCCGCTCGAAGTCCCGGCATGCCTCGGCGTCGACGTCGATACCGCCGAGGGATCGGAATGTGGTCTGCTCTCCGAGGAACGTGATCTCGGCGTCGAGGAATCCCCTCGCGCCGGCACCGAGCCCGCAGAAGGGAAACAGCGCGGTGAACTCAGCCATGGCCACCAGCCCCCTCGTCGACATCAAGCGCATCGAGGTCGAGCTCGCCCTCCTCGGTCAGGAACAGCGCCATGTCGAGCGCGTGCGGTGATCCGTTCTGAAGCTCCCACCGTCGCAAGTTCCTCACCGCCGTGTCGGCCTCGACAGCACCGGCGCGAGGATCGTGCGCTCGTGGTGCGAACGCGGCAGCCCACACGGCTCGCTCAAGGTCATTGCGTAGCACGACCACCCTCCAGCATCTGCACGATGGCCTGGCCCCTCTCGGCGTCGCCGTCGCAGTCCCACTTGAAGACCACAGCCCAGTCCTCGTCGTCGCGATGGGGAAAGTACTCCAGCGAGTCGCTGCCACCGTGACGCCGGAATCCGTCCCCACCCTCACAGATGTTCCGGACCGGGTCGTCCAGCCGCACCTCAGCAGCCGACATCGGCATGGGAAGCACCTCACTCGCCGGCAGGTTGCACGCGAAGGCCCATGCAAGCAGGTCCCGAGCGTCCTGGGAGAGCTTGTCCTGCCGGATGCTCTTGGCGTGGTGGCTCGGAGCCAGGTAGCCCGCGACCATCCCGGAGCACGGCAGATGCTCGACGTACTCCTCGTGCGTCGAAAACGTCTTGCCGCAGTAGCTGCACTCCATCACGCCACCTCCCGGAGAAAGTTCGCGAGCGACTCGCGGTCCGCTGCGTTCCCCTCCTCGGCGATGGTCGCGAGCACGGCGAAGGCCACCTTCTCGGGCAGCTCCTGCAGGCCGGCGAGCAGGTCGTGCCGGTTGCCGTTGGAGAACGTGAGCCCGAGCTCGTCCGCCTTCTCCAAGAGGAACACCATCCGATCACTGCATCCGATGGGGACGGGGTCTACTCCCGTCGTCCGCTCCAGCTGCTCGAGCCGGTCCCGAGCCTTGCTCATGGGCACGGGGTCGTTCTGGATCGTCGTGATCAGCTGGTACGACTCGATCGTCCAGTCGGTCACTCGCTCGTAGAGCTGGAAGCAGGGCGTCCCCGCCCCGTCGGCGAACCGTCCCACCTCCACAATGATGTAGGGTCTTCCTGCCATGTCTCTCTCCTATGTCCGTGTCTCTCTGCAGATCGCCTTGGCGGCGTCGTCTCGATGGTCCCTGTCCTTGAGCAGCACTGGGAGAGCGCACTCCTTCAGGAGCTTGGCCGTCGAGGCGCCGTACACCTCGGCGAAAGGCTCGGGCTTCAGGTTCGTCGTCACGATGGTCGTGAGCACGTGGCGACTTCGGTGTCTGAGCAAGGCCCCGACCTGGGTCTCGGCGTAGCCGCTCGCCGCCCGGTGCTCCTTCCCGAGATCGTCGATGACCAGCAGCCGACAGGTCTCGACCCGGTCTCGCATCAGCTCCCCGGAACCCAGGTGAGCCAGCACGTCGTCGATCCAGCAGTGCTTGAGCTCGGCCGCCGTGACGCAGTAGCCGGTCACTCGCCAGCGAGCCCACGCCTCCTTGAGCAGTGCCGCCGAGATGAACGTCTTCCCGGAGCCGTTCGGCCCACACAGGAAGAGCCCCGTCCCCTTGGCGAGCATCCGCTTGAACCGGGTCACGTAGCCCCTCAGCGCCTTCCGCTGTTCGTCAGACGCGTCGGCAAGCTCCGCTCCCCAGTATCGGCGCCCGATGTTCATGTACACCAGGTGCTCTGTCGTGAGCTCGATCACTTCTCTCCCTCCCTCAAGTCCTTGGGGTAGCGCCTGGCGATCTCCCGCATGCGACGCGAGAAATCCACGTCCCAGGCGTGGTGGTCGACGTCAGCGAGGAGCCCTGGCCGAGTCGGAACCTCTTCCTCGAACCACCTCGTCAGCGGCACCGCTTGGATGCGCAGAACACCGCCGCTGTGCTGGTCAACGAAGTGGCCCCGGTGGAGACGCTTCCACCGGGGCTCCGTGAGGCCGCAATGCTTGACGAGCAGCGCCTCGACCTGGTCAACGAAGCGGTCAGCGTGGACGACGTAGACCGCCTCGTACCTGCTCGGGTGCGCCTTGAGCTCCTTCACCAGGCGTTGGAGCTGGCGCGTGGTCCGTCCGCTACCCTTCCGTGGGTCCTCCATCGGCTTCCTCCTCGGTGATGTTCTCCGGCGGGATGCGATACTTCGCCATGTAGGAGCGCTTCACACGAGCGAGGTCTTGGGGCGTCCGGACCACGATGGTTTCCAGCACGCGATCGTCGGGCGACGGCGGATGGACCATGAGCTCCTTGCGGAACGGCGAGTCCTCGTCGCTCACGTCGGTGATCGTCAAGCGACGGCAGCGAGCCAGAGCGGCCTCGCTCATCCCGCCCTTAGGCGGTGTCACCTGCACCGGCTTCTCCGGGTCGGGTTGCTGGGGGAGAGGCTGCTCGTTCAGGGCAGCGTCCACGTCCGTCGTGTACCTCGAGGGCTTCTTCTCAGCCATGTCGTCCTCCTGTGTCGCCCTACCGTATCAGAGACCGCCCCACCCGGTCTCGTCGAGGTCGTCGCCGTCGGTGTCGCCGTCCCACTCGGCCGGCCCCTTCGGCTTCTCGTCCTTCGGCCCCTCGAGGGCCTCGGGCAACCACGACCGACGGAAGCCGTACATCGCCGCCGGCGTCGGGGCTCCGGTCAGGTTGTAGCGGCGCTTCATCGCCGGCCAGTTCCGGAGGACGTAGGAGATCATCTTCGCCACGGCCTCGGCCCCTTGGTCGGTGATCATCCGCTTCATCTGGCCCCGGTCCTTCGCGGTCCAGCTGAACGGACGGCCCGGCAACTCGGCCGCCTCCCACTCCTTCTTGAACAGGATCTCGAGGTCCGGGACCTTGTACTGCTTCGGCTCCTTGGCCTCGAACCTCGCCACGGCATTCCGCCGCTTGCTCTTGGGGACAGTGAACCGCTCCTTCACGGGGGCTCCCTTCTCGCCGTCGGGCGGATCATCCAGCTGCGCGAGAATCTTGTCGAGGATCGCTTCGTCTTCTGCACTTGCCACGTCTTCCTCCTGTGTCTGGCTGGCGGGGTGATCGGTCACGGCGCTGGGAGAGGATACTTCTCCATCCTCTCTCTGACCAACTCTCTCCCCAGTGAAAAGATCGAACACATTCTTATAGGGTGTAGGGTCACTTTCCGAGTGACCCTGCTGTAGGGTCACTCCATCGCGGGCCTCGTCGCCTCCCAGCCCCCAGTCGGACGCGATGAAGTCGTACCGCCACTCGTGCGGCCCGACCCGCTCACTGTCAATGATTCCGCGCTCTCTCAACTTCCGGAGACGCCGAGCGACGCTCGCCGGCAAGATCCCGATGAGCTCGGAAAGCCGGTCGTGAGTGACCCTACACCCCCCTGCCTGCTCCGCAGCGATGAACGTCAGGAGGAGCTTGTCTTCCGAGGCCAGGCTGGCGTCGCGGCAGATCGCTGAAATGACTTGGAGATCATCGGACATCGCGCACCTCCAGGCAAAAGAAAGCCCCGTTGAGTCGTCCACGGTCACGGAGATGGCGGATGCGTGTCGCCAGAAGGGCCGTGACCGTCTCAACGAGGCTTTCTGCTGCCCGGAGGCTGTCGCAATAATTACGCATCATGCTATCACCGTCAACCGCTACGAGGGACGAACTCGTCGCGGCCTTCCCCCCAACCACCCGAACCCGCTGGGTGTGGGAAAGGTAAAGGTAGTAGAGGTCCGAGAGGACGTCAAGCAAGAGCGAGTCGCTTGATTCTAGCCCGGCACAGCGGGCATCTTCTCCGCAACTCGTTCAGGTTCTCGAGCTCGTCGACGGCCCCTGCGGTGTACAGCTTCTCCGCCAGGCCGGGCGGAAGCGGACTGCTATGGTTGTAGTCTCGGCGCCTCATCTCCCTGACCAGCTCGGCGTGCCGCTCGATCAACGTGTGGACCTCGACCAGCCCATCGTCGATGTAGCCGGTCAGTGACTTCCCCTTCAGGATCGAGCCGGCGAACATGTGGTGTTCGACGTGCTCTCCGAGGAGATGCTTGTGGCAGAGCAGCTTCGGGTCGACGTGCCACTGCCTCATCGATCCGCCTGGTACTCCTCACAGGTGACGTGGTCGAGGCCCATCACGTGCCCAACCATCTCCGCGACGACAATCTGGTCAGAGACGCTGGGGAAAAGCCTCTCGAGCCGGCTCCAGTGCAGCAGGCCGCTCGCACCGGCCACGACCGCTCGCTGGTTCGACGGGTCGGTGAGCGTCGTGATCAGGATCGAATCCGCCGAGCAGCCGATCCGCTCGTGCGCCTTCGAGCTCAAGCAGTCGAGGTGCTGAATCAGGACGAGGTAGCGAGTGCCGTTGCCCGGCTGGTACTCGATGACCCGTCCGATGTCGCTGGTCTCGTCGAGGACAATGCCCTCTTCCACGGTCGTCTTGGTGCGCAGGTCCATGTCTTTCTCCTGTGTCTCGGCATGACTCCCCTCCCCGCCGGGTGTAGGTGGGAAGGGAAACGGGATGAGAGGAAAATATAGAGGAGGGCAGGGGAAGCTACAAACAGGATCCGGTCGTGTCCCAGCTACCCAGGAGACACGTACGCGAGCACCGCCACAGCCGCCACCTCGAGCAGAACCGTCACCACGACGCCCACGGCCACCCACAGGGCCGGGTTGCGCCACCAGACGTCCCGAGACGCCTCGGCCTCTGACGCCCGTCTCTCGGCCGCCTCAACGGCCTCCAGGGACCTCTCGACGGCTTCCCGCTCCAGCCCGACCATCTCTCGCAGCCGCTCCACCTGCCCCTCCCTGAGCTCCAGCTGCTCGTTGAGGAGGGCAAGCTCCCGCTGCCGGATCGGTAGCTCCCGAAGGTCCGCCAGCATCTCCAGCGCCACGTCGCGGCGGAACCAGAAGCCGGGCGCTCCCTCGTGGGCGATCACCGCTCGCCTCGGAGGCTCGGGCTCGGAAGCCTCCTCCCCGAATGCCTGGGAAGGGCAGGCCGCCAGGATGACCACGAGCACAAGCGCCACAAGAATGATCCTGTCGAGTGTCGCTGCGGCTTTCCACGGTGGGCGCTCGGTAGGCCCACGCATGATCTCGGGCAGGTTCGTTCTCCAGCTACCGGGCATCGGCGTACCTCTCTCTCAGCAGGCCCCGGTCGTAGTCGGTGAACCACGGCGGAATCTTCGACGCCTCCATCTCACGCTGGACCGGGCGCATGATCGACAGCTCGAAGTCGTCATGGGCCAGGCCGAAGCAGTGGCCGAAGCCGTGGTACAGGACGAGCCAAAGCATGGTGTCGCTGCCCGTGTTGCTCGAGCGGATGACGCAGCGGCTCGCCTTCCCTCCCACCGAGTAGAGCCCCGTGTTCTCGCCGGCGTGGTACAGGTTCCCTTCGTCGTCCTGCCCGTCGCCCGTCGGATCGTCTCCGACGTTCTGCGGGACACCGATGATCACCTCGACCGTCGTCGTCTTCGTCGCCGGGCTGGGCTCGTAGGCCAGGGCCTTGAAGCCGAGACGCGAGTTGGCTACCTCGATGACGTCGAGGGCAACGGCGCAGTCGCTGTCCCTGTCGCTGGTGTAGCCTCGGCAGGTGACCTTGAGCGGGATGTCCTCCCGGTCCCACGGGGCTGCGTCCTCGTCGAAGCCCGGCTCGGTGTGCGTCGAGATGCCGTAGATGAGCCCGGCGATCGCTCCGACGGCGATGATGCCGGCGATCACCAGGGTGACGATCCATTTCCTCTGCATGGTGCCCCTCAGTAGCCGAGGGATGCGAAGGCGTCGAGAGCTTCGTCGTCTGTCATCCCGGCTATGTCTCGTGCGGTTTCTACTTCCTGGCGCAGGACCTCGCGCTCCTTCTCGAGCTCCTCGACGACGGCCTCATCCTTCAGGTCCTGCTCCTCCAGCGCCTGGCTCCTCGCCTGGAGCTCCTTGACCATCCCCTTGACCATCGCGATCCGCCCCTCGTCCCGGGCCTTCTGCGTCGCCCTCCGCTGCACAAGGAACGCCAGGCCGAAGATCACGGCCAGGCCGGCGCCGAAGGCTGCCACCGTCTCCCAGACGTGCTCCTTCATCCACCGACCGATCGCCTTCAACACCTTCATGGTCCCTCCCCTTGACGGGACTCCCGTCGTGCCACGGTGGCCACGGCATCAGGCTTCTCCTGCAGCAGCTCGTTGAAGCGCTCACCGAGGCGACGCTTCTTCTCGGCCTTGGTTCGCTCGACGCCCTCCTTGAACTTCTCCAGCTGGCGCCGACGCTTGAGGAGCGAGTCGGTCATTCGCCCTTGGCCTTCTTCTGCTCCTTGGGCGTCAGGTCCAGATCGATGTCGATGCCCCTCGCCTCGATCACCTGCTTGACGCCCTTCCAGATGCGCTCGTACAGCGCCCCGGCCACGATCCCGAGGAGGATCATCGAGAAGTACTGGGGAGTCCAGAAGGCGCCCTCCTCGGCTGGGAGAGCAAGCACCGCTGCCGGCCTGGGCCAGATCGGGATCGCGCCGAGTCCGCCACCGATGAGCCAGGGCACCCACGGCTTCAGGGCGTTGAAGAACCTGACCACGCCACGGAGCTTCTTCCGCTTCCACATCGCGGCACCGATCTTCATGAACAGCGCGATGATCAGTGCGGTGATGACTCCGAAGGCAAGGATCTGCCAGGAGAAAACGAGAGCGACGATCTGGTCCATCGGAAACCTCCGATGGAAGTCTACCACAAGGGGCTCCACCAGACCCGGGCCGATGGAGCCAAGGAAAGCAGAAGCCGGGAGGGCTTCGCACCCGGTTGCCGAGGCGTCCGGGGGGATCTACGGGAGATGATCGGTGACGATGGAGGCCGTGGTCGGGGCGCCGGTGGCCTGCTCACCCTCCGGGTAGACGAGGATCGTCAGGCCCGCCGCGGTGGCACCGTCGAGCAGCTCCTTGGGGAGCTTCTCCATGAGCCGCGCCTTGGACGGCTGGATGCCCCGGTCCGAGACGCTGCCCCGGAAGTAGAGCTCGTCCGCCTCGGCGGTCGCGCCGGCCTGAAAGGCGCCGGTCGTCGCGTTCCAGTACTGGTTGTCGCTGTTGCGCTGCACGCGGATGCCGTGCTTGCCAGCGACCACCGTCTCTGCCTGCAGGTTCCCGGGAACCCCTGCGTCCGTGCCGGCCTGCGAGGTACCGGCGAAGATGTCGAAACCAACCTTCAAAGGCATCGTGTCTTCCTTTCTTGGCCCTCGGGCCTACTCCTCGATCAGTGGCGTCGCCATGACAGCCACGATGTGGGCGTTGTAGTCGGCCTTGATCTCGTTCGCCAGCGTGAGGCTGGAACCGAGGTCCGTCGCGTCCGCCGACGTCACGTCGTTGGTGCCATCGTTGTTGACGTGTACCCCGGCCTCCGTCAGGTGCGTGTTGTAGTCGGCCTTCAGCTCGTTCAGGAGCGTGTAGGACGACGCCGCATCCGTGGCGTCCGCCGCCGCGATCGTCTCGGCCGAAGCGGCCATGTGGACACCCGACAGGCCCGTCGAGGCCAGGTGGATGTTCATGTGGTCCTTCAGCGAGTTCGCGAGAGCGATGGCCGAGGCCAAGTCCGTCGCGTCGGGCGTGGTCTCGAGAGACGACGCGAGCTGGTTCTTGTGGAAGACGGTGGCGTCACCACCTCCCATCCCAGCCGCGACATCCTCGCGGAGATTCTGGAGCCAGTTGCGAAGCTTCTCGGCGGCCGCGCCGCTCGAGGTCAACGCAATCAGGTCCAGCTTTCGAAGCGTGGTACCCACTCGTCTTCCTCCTTCCGCTGGGTCAGGTCCCCAGCACAACCGATTGCAGGGGCGGGACTCGAACCCGCGACCTCCGGGTTATGAGCCCGGCAAGCTACCGACTGCTCCACCCTGCGGATGATAGGAGCTTACACGCTAGGTCGCGTTTGCGGCAAGGACGTTGTCGCCAGTGACGGCTCCAGTGCCGGAAGCGGTGATGGTCGGGGCAGTGGTGTTCGTGGACAGGACGACGTTGCTGTCGACGAGGGCTCGAGCTCGAGACCCCGCATCCACTGTGAGGGCAACATTGCGGTTGGCCTTGTACGTGTTTCCGACGAAGGCACTCTGGATGCCCATGAGGAATTCCCGTGTGGCGGTCCGAAGAGCGCCCGGGTAGAAGTGGCAGTTCGTCACTCGGGAGTCCAAGCCGATAGCGTTGTCGATCAGGACCTCGTCCGCATGCGGATAGGCGGTAAACGTCAAGCCGTCGATCGTGCACTGACTCCCGAGCTTGATGATCGCGTCGAGATTCGCGTTCGTCGCGTCGACGTTATGGATCACTCCACCGCGCATGTGGCTGTTGCTCTGGACGCTGATGACGCCGTCGCCACTGTCGGTGTCGATGACGAGAGACGACGCTCCGCGGAAGAGGTCGAGGTCGTAGAGCTCGCAGTCCTGGACGAGCTCGATGAGCGAAGCGCCATCACCGGAGGTCCCCGTCCCACTGATCGGCCCGGCCGAGACCAGAAGCCCCCGAACGATGGACCGTCGCATGATCACGAGACCGCCGTCGTCCGCCACACCGCCAGCGGGGTTGTCGCATCCGATGAGCTGGATGTTCTCGGCCACGAGGGGCGGAGTAGACCCGGAGATGTCGCCAGCGAGCTCGATGTGCGCAGCCCGGCCCAGGACGCCACTCGCACCGCGATCCGCAGCGGCCCCTCGACCATCGACATCGAGAGTCACGTTGCGGTAGATGCAGCGTGCGCGATTCTCGTTAGGCCCCCAGAGGACCATCGTCGTGTAGCGATGGAGTGCAGACCCGCCGACGTACGTGGCCCTGAAGCCGTCGACGATGACGCTGCTCTCGTAGGACGTGGGGGCGATGGCTCCGGCCTGGCCGTTGAGCTCGATGATCGGGAGCGTCCCGGCGATGTCGATGTTCGACGCTCCGATGAACGCCTCGCAGTCGCGGAAGACAAGGGGCGTCTCCTCGCCGATGCCGATGTCAGCCGCCTCGGCCGCGATCATCTGGGGAGTCACCGACGGGATAGTGTCGCCGCTGCGGAAGACGCAGTCCTCGAACGTCACGCCCGAGATGTTGTCGAGGACCTTGCCGTACTCCGCGTAGAAGGTGCAGTTGCGGAACGTGACGCCGTAGCTGCGCCTGATCTCGACACAGGTGTCGCCGTCGCCCTCGACTCGGAAGTGGCAGTTCTCGAAGACGACTGGGAGACCCCTGACGTTGTACACGTACAGAGCACGACCGCCGTTCTGCCCTTCGATGTGGCAGTTGCGGAAGACCAGCGGGTCTGTGTGCTCCGTCGTGATGGCGATGTCTACGAGGCCGAGAGCCGCCTCCTTGGTGCCAGCTCCCGTGCCCGGCCCCTTGAAGTCGACGTTCTCGACGATGCCGCGAGGCGGCACCCCGCCAAGGTCGTCGAAGCGAAGGCCGTAGTCGTCGGTGGGCGTGTTGGAGAAGGCCTCGACCCGGCCGTTCCTCATCTCGATCCGAGCACCGCGAACGATGGCCGCGCCAGCGGTCAGAGCGAAGTCTCGGAGCACGACCCAGTACGAGTCGTCGAACTGGTACTGGAAGGACGCGTGGAGCGACTCGAGATGGACCTTCTCCCAGATGCCGGTGAGCCTGAAGTTCGCAGCAGCTGCAGCTGGGATTGCGACTCGTGGCATGCCGACCACGTTGTCGTCGCCGGTCCACCGCTCTCCCAGGACGTGGATCTGCTGCTCGGTCAAGGTCGTGACCGAGCTCCACTCGTACTGCCCTCGACGGAGCATGAAGATTCCGCCGGTGAACGAGTCGATGTCGTCGACGACGTTGGGCCCACTGAAGTCGCCGCCGTCAGAGTTCGCCGGCTGGGTGAGCACGGCCGTGAAGGCCCGTCGCCGAATCAGAGCTGCGTCGACCGCATCGAAGACGTCCTCGAAGGTCGTGAGGCCGGTCCCGATACCGCCTGTCGGGCTCCCGCTGTCGTCGACGACTTCGGTCGTGTAGTTGCCCAGCAGGCCGTGGGCTCGCTCCACCTGGACGTGATCCTTGTAGGTCGGAACGATCAACGAAGGATCGCCGCCGACCTGCCCAACTCCAATGGTGGCCGAGGCTGACCTGACCATGGTTCCGATCTGCAGATACCGGACGCCGAAGCCGTGGTCGGAAGTCGTCACCGGAGTAGTGCCGTTCTCGGCGACCCTGACACACCAGCGCCGACGAGCTCGATGCGCCGTCTCGACGCCGAGGCCGGGATGCTCGAGGACGGAGTCTTCCTCGGAAGCGATGTCCTCCCACCAGGCCATGATGTAGATCTCGTCCGTGCGAGCTCCGCCTGGCGTGGTCAGCTCCGGAGGCAGCACGACGTAGGTGTCGCCTGGGGACGGGCTCCCACCGCTGATCGTCAGCGAGGTGGCCGTGTAGGCGGTGATCGTGTACTCGTTCCCGCTCTCGGTCCCTGACGTGAACCGGACCCGGCAGGCGCCGTGGTTGGCGGTGGCCAGGAGATCGTGGAACGCCTGCCAGTTCTTTGTGCTCTCGGTGAGGAGGCTCCCGGCGAACGTCTCGACCACGCCCTCGGCGATGTAGTTCTGCTGCGACGCATCGTCGTAGGTGATCGCGGCAGGCGGTTCGTCCATGGTGGTCATGGCGAGCACGCCGCCGACGAGCATCACGCCGGCCGAGATGTTGAAGTCGTTGGTCAGGCCAGCCCCGACTGGGTAGAAGCCGGGGAAGGTGCCGCCATCCGGGATGATCTGCATGTCCTCGCCGAGGACATAGATCGCTTCCAGGATGTCCATCATCCGACGGATGTCCTGGAGCTCGTTCCAGTCCGAGTCAGGGATCGGAACTCCCTGCTGCAGCACGACCGAGTCGTACATCTTCGAGAACTGAAAGCTGTCTCTGCTGGTGTTTGGGACGTTGCCCGGCATGGTGTCCTCCTACCGTGTCACGAACTCGATCCGAACGATGCGCTCGATCTCGAGGCTGGTGTCCTTGTCGATGCGATCGTGGATGACCCAGTTCACCATCTCGCCGGTGTCGAAGGTCGCCGTCGCCGTCCCCCCGAACAAGCCGAACTCTCGCATCGTGCCGTTCGCCTCGGAGGTCCCCAGCGTCACCGTGATCTCGATCTTCGAACTCGGCACTCCGCCTGTCGGAACGCCCGTCACGGGGTCGACGTAGACGATGTCCGCCTGGGGGATGGCCTTTCGAAAGTACTCATCTTCGAGCGTGGTCTCCGAGTAGGGCTGCGGCGGGGTCGCCGAGTCCCATGAAACCAGGCCATGGCCGATGCCCATGTAGGCGATGCGGTCGTAGCCGACCTCTCCGCGACACCATGCCGCGAGCAAGTCGGAGAACGAGTTCTGGATCTGGTTCGGCTTGATCGGTCCCTTGCGAACCTCGTCAGGTCGCCCGTCCTTGTACCGAATCGTGTCCTGCCACTCGCCGTGGACTTCCACTGTGGGCTTCTTCGACCTCACGGTGGTCTTCGTCTCCTCGACGGGGGTCTCTACTTTTTCTTCAGTCATGTCTGGCTCCCATCCTACACGTACACGATGTCGTTGTGGAAGGTCCGGTCATCAACAGTGTTCGTCGTCTCGTTGAGATCGTTGCTCGTGAACAAGCTCCATGAGCTCGTCGTCCACGGCTCCTCCTCGATAAGCGGCGCGATAACTGGAGTGTAGATGACGAGAAGCTCCTCGATGACGAAGTCCTCCAATGGGAAGACCTCCTCGGTCACCGGAACCACGATGAGCTGGTAGTTGACGTAGCTCGCTTTGCCCCACTCGATGAGCTCGAGGAACCTGTCGACCATGGCCGAGGTCAGCCCGGCCGAGATGCCGGGGATCTCTTCGAGGAAGAACCCGAGGCCGTTGACCGAGTGCCAGCCGTCGGTGTCGGGCGTGTACTTCAGGATGTCGTCGATCCTCCCTCGCAACCGGATGTTGTCGGGGTCGCTCATGTCGGGCGTCTTCGACTCGAACCGCCCGTTCGAGAACATCACGTACTTCCAGCCCTCGGCGATCGTGGCCTCCCAGTCGCTGACGGCCTCCAACATCTGGGCGTAGCTCGCCTCGCGCCCAAGAATCTTGTATAAGTCGACGGCCCTCGCGGTGTCACGCCGCCTCTGCAGGCCGCCGGCTGCGAACCACGTCGGCCACCCGAGCTTCATGTCGAGAAGGTAGATCAGGTCGTCGTGGATCGAGCCGATCTCCATCAGCGTGAGCAAGTGCTCCGCGTCCGTCTTGGCGTTGTCCACCAGGGCGCCGAGGATGCCAAGGAACTGGTACAGGTGCCCAACACTCGCGTCCTCCGAACGATAGCCCCTGGGGAGCGTGTCGAACATGTAGTCGACGGCCCCCCACCTGTCGTACGGGTAGGCCGAGCCTCGATTGGCGATCCGGTCGTTGACCCATGATCCGTCAAGCCGCTCTTGGAACAAGGCGTAGTAGTATGTCGTCCCGGCTTCCAGCCCTGTCTGCTCGATGAAGTAGTCGCCGTCGAGAATCGGGTAGACGCTATCGACGATGACAAGGGCATCGTCGTCCCACCTCTGCGGCCACTCCCCCTGCTTCCGCAGAATCCGAAGCCGGCGCGACCAGTCTGGAGAGTCGGCTGGGAGGGGCACATGCCAGTCGATTCGAATCGCATAGCCCTCGCTCTTGGCCTTGACGACGAACCGAAAGTCTCCGAGCTCTCGCACAACCGGCATGGCAGGAACAGGCGGGTTCCCGAAGAACGTGAGACCGAAAATGCCGAGCCCGTAGGACATGGCTACCCCGCGAAGTCCTGAAGGGCGGAGTCGAAGATGTTGTACGCCGACTCCGCTGTGAGCGTGATGTTCGGGGACGCGGACGGGTCAGAGTTGAGCCGGCAATAATCCAGCGTCGGAGTGATGCCGCTAGTGGTGTCCGAGAACGGATTGTTCGAGCCAGAGCTCCCGTGCAAGAACGTCGACCTGGCTGCGCGGAACTTCGTGCACGCGACCGTGAAGCGAACAGCGGGGTTGCCCACGCTCCCCTTGATGTAGCTCCCGTTACGGAAGGTCACCGTCGGGTTGACGTGGTCGATCCACAGAGCGTAGGTGCCCTGGCCGACCCAATCGCGGACGTTGTCGAGGATCAGCTCAGCGCCAGAACCTCCGCTCCGGATGTAGGCATTGACCTCCTCGGTGGGGTCCATGTCGATGTTCCGAAGAGCGACCTTCCAGTCGGCCGTGTTCGACGTGTTCGAGACCACCAGCGGCGAGCAGTTCTTCAACCGACCGTTCTTGATGGTGGCGAGAGGCTGGTACGTGTCCATCCCAGACGTGATGCCGACCAGCGTGTAGTCCTCCAGCTGGAATCCGTTCAGATCGAGGACTGTGCGATACCCGTCCGGCCACTTGTCGGAGAAGGAATCCCCGGCGGTGGCCTTGTCGGCCATGAGCTTGATGACGATGTCGTCCTGGGCCTGCGCCGCGGCCGCCAGCATGGCATCTCGGACCGAGTCGTACATCTCGCCAGGCCCGACGAGCTTCAAGGACGTGGTCGTGTCGATGATGGTGTCCTCGACAGGGTAGTCGAAGGCGCAGTTGCGGAAGATGCTATCCGCCGTCCCGACGATCGAGTTCGGAAGCTCCTGATAGGGAGACGTCGGAGGCGTCCGCCCGGGCATGTGGTTGCCGAAGTGGCACGAGGAGAAGTACGACCGCGAAGGTTGGCTGTCGAACCGAACCGGGAGGCAGTACTTCCACTCCGGCCCCTGCATGCCAAACTCCATCGAAGCCCAGCCGAGGATCGTGGACCGCTCCACCCGCACCTGTCCGGTAGTGTCGAGTCGGAGCGCATCCTCGTAGACATCGACGGGCATGTAGCCGCCACCGAGGTAGGGGCCTGGCAGGTCGGGACACTCGACCTCGCACTGGTACATGAACAGGCTCGCGTCCTCGCCCATGGCGAGATGGTGCAGCCGGGTGTCGACAACCTTCAACGTGCCAGCCGAGCACTCCGCACCCAAGCCCTCCGCGTCGACGTCGTCGAGGAGAACCTGATGATCACCTGATCCAGAGACGGTGAGGCCGTAGCGCCACAGCTTGCCATCGTAAGGACTCGTGACGAACGTCTGCGTCATGAAACAACGCGCGAAAGTCACGTCGCTGTCGGAGCTCCCCTGGACCAGAATCCCGGGCCGTTCATCGAAGTCGAAGGCGACGTCTCGAAAGTGGAAGTCCTCGACCCCGTCGATGTCGATGGCGGAGGTGAACGTCGGGAACGAGTAGGTCAGAGTCTCAGTGACGTTGCCCTTCGTGAAGTCCGAGTTCTTGTACACGAGCTGCGTAGAGCTGTTGACCGCCAGGACTTGGAAGGTGCCGTTATTGCCTGATACGCTCGAGCCAGAGATCGTGATCGGCTGGCCGACGAGGTCGCTGGTGAATGACCCGCCAGCGTCGTCGAGCGTGTCCTGCTCGAATGTCGGCGTGTCGACGGTAATCGTCATCGACCCCGTGTTGCCGGTCGTCCCGCCGCTGCTCCCAAGCCTCTCGATGGAGACGTTGTAGTACCCAGCGTGGTCGTTGGTCTGCTCGATGATCTCCGTGTCACCAGTCTGCGTGATGACGCATGCCTCTCGAGACTCCCCAACGACGTAAACATAGCTGGGGAGGTCCAGAGAATCCTCGGTGTAGTGGCCGGGCATGAGCTTGATGGCGACCCGCTTCGTCGCCGTGGGCGTCATCGCAGCCGCA
>Ga0180429_10001312_pt1 | contig 21195 bp, 19 predicted proteins | sample SS_ome_FD_132428 | JGI IMG/M metagenome (GOLD analysis project Ga0180429, IMG submission 132428) | Hypersaline lake sediment archaeal communities from the Salton Sea, California, USA - SS_1_S_1 metaG | ecosystem: Environmental > Aquatic > Non-marine Saline and Alkaline > Hypersaline > Sediment ...
GCCGGTGATCAATCCGATTCGGCGGTGGTCGACGCGAGCGTGCATCGCACGGTTCGACATTTCGGTGGCCTCGACGGCGTGGTGCTCAACGCGGGCGTGGGGGTCACGGGGAATCTCACCGAACTAACCGATGAACAGTGGAACACGGCGCTTCAAGTGAACTTGACCAGTGCGTTCGCGTTGACACGGGCCTCGATGCAGGTCATGCAGGAGCAGGGTTTGGGTGGTTCCTTGGTGTTCGTGGCCAGCAAGAACGCATTCGGACCCGGTGCCGGATTCGGTGCCTACTCGGTTTCCAAGGCCGGGATGGTGCAGTTGATGCGGATCGCCGCGCTCGAGGGTGGCAAGCACGGGATCCGATCCAATGCGGTGAATCCAGACGCGGTCTTCGACAACTCCAAGCTTTGGGAAAGTGGTCTGCGCGAGGAGCGAGCCGCTGCGCATGGCATTGCCCCGGAGGAACTCGAGGATTTCTACGCCTCTCGCAATATCCTCGGTAGGCGGGTTACCACCGGGGATGTGGCGCAATCGGTGGCTTTCCTGCTGTCGGATCGAGCATCGCGCACCACCGGATCGGTGCTGGCTGTCGATGGCGGGGTGGCAGGAGCCTTCCCGCGGTAATCGGCTACCGGTTGGTGAGCGCTTGGACCATCGCCGTTGCGTTGGTCGAGAGGTCTCCGCGATGCAGTGCACCGCCGACGAGTAGCGCGACATCCTGCCCGTAGAAGTCGGTCAAATCCGTGAGTCGATCCAATGTCATGCCGCCGCCGGGGCTGGGCCAGGACGTCTCGATGTTGCCCATCGGTGCCTGGCACTCGGTCTTGATGCGCAGGCATTCCTCGGGCGAGAAGGAGAATCGTCCTCCGTAGTTGGGGAAGATCGAGATGTCGGCTCCCGCCAAGCGCATCAGGGTGCCGAACAGGACCCCGTGATCGATTCCTTGCTCGGGATTCACCACGTTCGATCCCAGGAACGAAGGGTGGGCCATGATGGGTAGCGCTAGGGAATCGTCGTCGGCGAGGGTGCGCATCGCGTCGAAACCCGAGACGCCCGGGAGAACCAGCAGAGCCCTCGCGCCAACCGACTTAGCCTCGTGCGCGGCATCGTGGATGCGATCGGTCGGCACGTTCAGGCTCGGCATGTAGAGCGCGTTGGTTCCTGTTTGTTCGTTGGCCTCGTCGATGTGTTCGGCGATCACCCGCACGCGCTCGGTCCAGCGCGCCCATGGCTGGTCGGCCAACCCGTGATCGTCCTTGATGATGTGGAAGCCGGCGGCGGCGATCGTCGCCGCCATTCGCCCGAGATCCGCCGAACTGGTTCCCATCGGTTTGACCGCGGTACAGATCAGCGGACCGGTCGGGGTGTCGAGGAGTCGGCGCAGTCCCGGAATGCCGAAGCGCGGACCGCGGAATCCTCGCAGATGGGAATCGGGGAGCCGCAGATCGGTGATGCGAACGCCGGGGAATAGTGAGACGTTCCCCCACAGCACGTTGAGCAGTTGAGTGATGCCGCCGCCGGCTACACCTTGGTCGTAGGAGATGGTCACGTCCTGAGCGGTAGCGGATTCGATGCGACCGACTACCTGCTGTTGGATCCATTCCGGGGCGAGTTCGTAGGGGAACTCGATCGTTTGTTCCACCCGAATGGCCTGCGCGACTTCTACCGGATCCCCTGCGCTGATCCGATAGTCGACTTCGATGCGGTCATCGGCGGTGTCGGTCACAGGGCTTCGACCTTGGCGGAGCTGTGCGTTGCGGCGATGCGGACGGGAGCGAGCGCGGTGGCATCGATACCGAGATCGCGGTCGAGGGCGGCTTCGGTGGCTCGGATGAGGGAGAAGGCATCGAGGTCGTATTCGCGCAGCAGGTGGGCTTGCGAGGCGCCGTGGGCGTAGGTGTCCTTCAGCCCGATGCGGTGCAACGGTGCCGTGGTGCCGGCCTCTGCCATCGTCTCGGCGACCGCAGAGCCCAATCCACCGGTGACGACATGGTTCTCCATCGTGATGACAGCCCCGGTGGTAGCGGCGAGCGCGCGGGACACCGTCGGATCGGTGAACGGTTTGAGGGTGGAAATGTGCAGGTGCGTGACGGTGACTCCGGCGGATCGGAGCGCCGGTACCGCGCGTAGCGCCTCCTCGGTGAGGATCCCCGAGGTGAGGATCAACACTTCGGTGGGCGCATCGATGGTCTCGCCCGCTAGGGACAGCACCCGAGCACGGTCGATAACGAAGGGCTCATCCTCGGGAAACAGGCGGGGAACCTCACCGCGCAGCATGCGGATATAGACGGGTCCGTCGATGGCATGCGCGACGTCGAGCACGGATTCGACCTCGGTTGCATCGCCCGTTTCCAGGATCGTCATGTTCGGGATCGCGCGCATGACGGCGATGTCGTCGATGGCCTGGTGGGTCACACCACCGGGGGTGGTGATGCCGGGCAGGAAGCCGACCAGACGCACTTTGAGATTCGGGTAGGCGATGGACATCTGCAATTGGTCGAGGGGGCGCCGGTAGAGGAATACCGCGAAGGTGTGCAGCCACGGCTCGAACCCCTCTCGGGCGAGCCCGCCGGCGAAGCCGAGCATGTTCTGTTCGGCCATCCCCATCGAGAAGAACCGTTCGGGATAGGTATCGCGCCACTTACCGACCTCGCAGGAGTTGGTGAGGTCCGCGCTCAAGACGACTACTTCGGGCTTATCCGCCGACCAGTGGATGAAGTTCTCCACATGCGGTCGGGTGACGATCGGAACGTCGCGCATGCTGGTCACCGCTGTGCCCCTTCGGTCAGGAGATCGTCGTAGAAGTCCTGGTAACGCGCGCGCTCGTCATCGCCGGTGAAGCGCAGGTAGTGCAGCACCGGGCGGCGTTCGTTCATCAGCGGAACCCCGCGGGTCGGATCCGTATAAGCGAGCACGAAGTGGGGTTTGCCGGAAGCGCGCTCGAGTGATTTAGCCAGTGCCACCGTGTCATGACCATTGATCGAATCGACGCTCGCTCCGAAGGCCTTCAGTTTCGTAGCGAGCGGTTCGATCGTCATCACCGAGTCCATCGGACCGTCGCACTGCGCTCGATTGACGTCGACGATCACGCGAACCGAATCGAGGCGGTAGTACGCGAGGGCCTGCACCGCTTCCCAGGTCTGTCCCTCCTGGAATTCCCCATCGCTCATGAAGACGAACGTTCGACCGGTCTCCTGCTTCAACCGCCGACCTAGCGCGATGCCTCCGGCGGTGGACAGGGCCTGCGCGAGTGAACCGGTGGTGGTCTCGAAGCCCGGTGAGTGCTCGGCTCCGATCATCTCCACGGTCGAGCCATCCTTGTTGAACTGATCCAGTGCTGCCTCGTCGAGTCGGCCGGCCTCGATCAGGGCGGCGTACACGACGAGTGCGTAGTGCGCGGGCGAGACGATGAAGCGATCGAGGTCCGGGCCCGGCTCACCGTGGAATACCCCGCCGGAAACCCGCGGAGCGCGCGGCCCGGGGACGGCCTCGAAGGTGCTCGGGTGCAATGGGCCGGCGGTGGGGGCGAGGTTCAGCACCTGGCCGTAGAGCACGGCGAGGAGTTCGGCGGCCGAGCAGGCCTGGCTGAGGTAGCCCCCGTTGTTGGCCAGCACGTGGGCGAGCACCCGCCGGCGGATGCCGGCGGCGATCGCCTGCGGATCGTTCATGGAGGCAGCCTACAAAGTCATAAGTTGTCCTACAACTTTCCGATGGGGCGCGCACCCCCGTGGTTGTGGCACGGTTCCTTCGTGGCGCTGGTAGCAGGGGTCGATTCCTCGACCCAATCGGTGAAGGTCGTGGTTCGAGACGCGCAGACGGGTGCGTGGATACGTGAGGGCCGCGCCACCCACCCCGATGGCACCGAAGTCGATCCACGCGCTTGGTGGGAAGCCCTGGGCGAGGCCTGCGCCGGGGGCCTACTGGACGGGGTCTCCGCGATCGCGGTCGCCGGTCAGCAGCACGGCATGGTCACCTTGGACGAAGCCGGCGAGGTCGTGCGACCGGCTCTGCTGTGGAACGACACTCGCTCAGCGGCCGATGCGCAGGACCTGGTTGCCGAACGAGGTGGTCCGACCTTCTGGGCCGATGCCGTCGGAAGTGTCCCGCTGGCGGCCTTCACCGTCAGCAAAGTGCATTGGTTGGCGCGCAACGAGCCCGACAATGCGGCACGCACGGCGCAGATCATGCTGCCGCACGACTACGTCACCTGGCTGTTGGCCGACTCACCCGAGGAATCGGTCACCGATCGTGGCGACGCCAGCGGAACCGGCTACTGGTCACCAGCGGCTGGTGAGTACCGCCGGGACCTGCTGACCCTGGCACTGGGCCATGATGCGAAGTTGCCGCGAGTTGCCGCGCCGCATGAAATCGTCGGTGAATTGGGAGGACGGGCGCGCGCGCACTTGGGGATCGACGGTGTCGAGCCGGTGATGATCGGACCGGGCACCGGCGACAACATGGGTGCTGCCTTGGCATTGGGTATCGGACCAGGCGATGTGGTGGTCTCGCTTGGGACATCGGGCACGGCATTCGCCGGGTCCGACCAGCCCACGGCGGACCCGTCGGGACTCGTGGCCGGGTTCGCCGATGCGACCGGCCGGTTCCTGCCGTTGGTCTGCACTTTGAACGCAGCCCGCATCCTGACCAGTACCGCCGGCTTGTTGGACGCCGACATGGAACGCTTCGCGCAGTTGGCGATGTCTGCCGATCCCGGCGCCGCGGGACTGACGATGCTGCCCTACTTCGATGGTGAGCGAACACCGAATCTGCCGGACGCACGCGGATCGCTGCACGGAATCACCCGAGAGAACCTCACGCCCGAGAACATCGCCCGCGCTGCAGTCGAGGGCATGCTCGGTGGGCTGGCGGATGCACTCGATGCACTCGTATCGGTCGGTATCGAGCCGCGTCGAGTCCTGCTCGTCGGCGGTGCAGCCGGCAACCCCGCGGTAGTGGATGTCGCGACAACGTTGGTCTCCGCGCCGGTGGAGGTGCCGCCGGCGGGCGAATACGTGGCCGACGGCGCTGCTCGCCAAGCGGCATGGATCCTGGCGGGTGGGGAACTACCTAGCTGGGGAGAGTTGCGCAGCGGCGAGACGATCCGACGCGATCCGAATCCGCTGCCGTTCGTGCGCGAGCAGTACCGAGCAGCGCGTGAGGCCTTGTACCGGTGACCGGTTCCGAGGGTGCTGGGCTTTCTCGGGTACTACGCGCTCTCCATGCGAACGGTGCGGCCACCCGTTCGGACCTGTGCGCGAAGACGGGACTGAATCGCAGCACCGTCGCCTCGATCGTCACCGAGCTGACGGAACTCGGTGTTGTGGAGGAAGGCGGTGGGGCGGTCGGTGGCGTGGGCCGACCATCCTTGGTCGTCTCCGTGGTGCCGGACTCGATGGCGGTCATCGGTTGGGACGTGCGCGTGGACAACAGCACGGCGATCGCTATGGGTTTCGGCGGCAGGATCCTGCGGCGCTGGACGAAGGAGCATCGTCGTGGGGCAACCGATCCCTACGAGGTGGCAGCGCGGATCGTCACCGGAACCACGGAGATCGTCGAGGAGTTGCCCGATCATGTGTTGTGGGTGGGGATGGGCCTGGCGATGCCGGGGGTGATCGACCCGGGCGGTGCTCCGCCCCGCTCGATCGTGCACCGGGCACCCACCATGGGGTGGGTGGATGTGGACTTCGGTGCCATCGTTCGAGCCGCGCTGGCCGAACAGTTCGGTTCGCAACTACCGGTCCTACTCGGCAACGACGCCAACCTCGGTGCGATGGCCGAATGGACGCGTGGAGCCGGTCGCGGTTCACGCACCATGGTGTTCATCTCCGGCGATGTCGGAATCGGTGGAGGGATCGTCGTCGACGGCGCACTGATGACCGGTGCAACCGGCTTCGCCGGCGAGATCGGGCACATGCGATTCGACGCAGCGGGTGCTCCGTGTCGCTGTGGTGCTATCGGCTGTTGGGAGACGGTGATCGGCGCCGAAACGATCGTGCGCGCCGCGGGGATGGATCCAGCGCGGGCAACGGTGGAGGACATCTACGCGGCGGCTCGTAGTGGGGATCGATCCGCGCAGGAAGCGACCATCGGCGCGGCGCGCGCCGTGGGGGCAGGCTTGGCCTCCATCGTGAACGTGGTCAATCCGGATGTGGTCGTGCTCGCCGGTCACCTCGCCGGACTACTCGAGGAGTACCGGCATACAGTCATGGAGGAACTGCGCTTCACACTGTCCCGGCAGAACACCGACGTGCAGGTAGTCGCTCCGGCGTTCGGTACCGACAGCATCGTGATCGGGGCGGCGGAGTTGGCCTTCGAGCCCACGCTCGCCGATCCGAGCCGGCTGTTCTCCCAGGACTGGCTGCTACGCACCGAATGAGGCTCGGGGGATCCTGATTGACCGGGCAATTTCCTGGAAAATCGACACATTGCGCAGTGGAAGTCGGCACACTCTCATCCGTCGTCCCTCGGGGCGGCTTAGGGGGCGTGAGCCCCGGGAACCCGCGCGTCAACCCCCCAGCCGCGCGGGTTTCCGCTCGCCTAGACCTGTGTCGTTCGGATCCGAATCGATCAGGCGCGGGATTCGAACATCCCCAGCAGCGCGGCGATGCCCAAAACCGACCGCGGGGCGTACGCAGTGCGCCAAAGGCCGCCGTGGTTGGCTCCCCGCGCGAACAGATCCATCGGGTTGATGAGTTCGGTGCTCGGGTTGGCGGGTGAGTCCGGGTTGCGTAGGTCGTGGACGAGCAGGGCCGCCATCAAGGTCGTGGAGGTGGAGGGATCGAACACCTCGACGCCGAACCGTCCTGCTCCGGCATACGCAGCGGCGAGCGCGCGATTGCGGACCACGGATCGGGTCCTGGTGGCGGGGGCGAGATTGAGGGACACGGGTGTCCCCTCCGCCCGGGCGGCAAGGGCCCGCCAGCGTTGCACGCGTTTGGCGAGGATGTAGTTCGGACCCTGCTGCGGGATGATGGCATCGTTCAGGCCGATGCGTTGTCCCGCTGACGTGGTGTAGTTCGTCGGATAGTTGGGCTCGAACTGCCTGGCGAGTCGAAGCGGAGCCTGGAACAGTCCACCGATGCCGCGGTGTTCCCACTTCTCGCGAGAAGCCTCTACGCACTCGAAGGGGACGGCGAAGACATCCGTGGGGGTCGCGAGGAACGCCAAGGTCAGGTCGTCCCGCTCGGCACTGAGCGCCGCCACGATCGCATCGCCCGCCATCGATAGTCGGACATGCTCGGCGCCGTCGGCGTATGCGTAGGTGCCGAGGACGAACGGTTGGTCGATCTCGCTCAGCCAGGTACGGATCTCCGGGGTGCGGGTGATGAGATTCGTACCGGCCGACGCGCAGATAGTCGGGTCGTCGTCGGGGTGCACATCTCCGCCGACGACGAACGGCGGAGTGCCGTCGGCTGCCAGTTCGATCGGTATGCGTAGCGTCCCCGGGGTACTGCGAGTGATCCCGACGAGCCGCTCCCAGATGGCGGGCGCCGGCAGATCGATGGCGTGCACCCGAGCTCCCCAGCGCAGCAGCGAGCGGGTGGGGGCCATCTCGGCGCCGGCCCCGAGCAAGGCGATATCGACGTCACGCAGATCGAGCCAATCCGGGTTGTCCAGTACCAAGGTGAGCGCTTCACCGAAAGATGGTTCGGCTATGCCGGAGTCGAGCCAAGCATCGATCTGCCGACGCAGGTCGTCGCCGAAGAGTCGCCGTCCGCGGTAGGGGATGGACAGTTCCTCCTCGCGAGCGGCGCGACCACGCACGGTTACCGAGCCCAGGCCGGGCGTACGCCACTCGGTGAGGGCTTCGCGCAGCCCCGTCTCGTGGCCCTCCCGTCGGAAAGTGAAGCGTTGTTCGGCGCTGGCGAGGCCGTGGCGTGAGATAGACAGTGCGTTCTCGGTCGACTGGGCGGCAGCCAGCACGATGTCACGCAATGGGGCGATGTAGCCCTTACGCCAATCTCGAGTGTGTTCGATCCGCGCGGCTACGGCTGGATCCACGGCACGGATCGAATCGGCGAAGATCGCGCGGCCGGTGGCCGACGTGCTGCGTCGATCGTCTCCACCGACCGGGAAGCACACTCCCTCGTCGGCTAATGCTCGCGGATCGGCCACCCGCGCAGGATACTCAGAGTCCCGTGCTCAGATATGCGCGCGCGATCGCTCGGCCAGGACCACGCCGATGAGGATGAATACGCCCCCGAGCAACTGCAGCGCCGCCAGCGATTCCCCCAGCACGATCCAGGCGACGACGATCGCCAAGAGCGGTTCGGTCAACCCGACTACCGATGCTTGCGATGCACGCAGATGGCGCATCGAGGCGACTACGAGCCAGAACGGCATGACGGTTCCGAGGACGATCATCCAGCCGCTGAGGAACCACAAGGGCCGGTCACCGATCAGCGGGCCGAGAGTCGGATCGCTGTTACCGCTGAATTGCGACCAAGGAAAGGACCACCAGGGCTGGGCGATGACCCAGAACAAGGAAGCGAACCCGAAGCCCCACATCGTCAAGGACACAGCGTCGCGCGGTTCCGGTTGGCGCATCTGCCGGTCGGTGATCAGGTAGTGGGTACTGAGCGCGAAGGCCGCGCCGAGGGCTGCGATCAGACCGATCGCGTCGAAAGTGAAGCCGCGCCAGACCTCGGCAACGAGCGCTAGACCGATTAGGGCGATCATCAACGCGAGCCACACCATCCGCCGAGTGGGTTCCTTCATGACGAAGCGGAACCACAGGGCCACGAAGACGGGTGCGGTGAACTCGATGAGGAGGGCCACCCCCACCGGCAGGTACTGCAGTGCAACGAAGAACAGGTACTGCGTCATCGCCACGCCGAGAACGCCGTATGCGATCAGCGGCACCCATTCGGCGCGGTGGATACGTAGACGCCAGGGCCGATTGATGGCAACGAAGGCCAGTAGGAACAAGAAGGCGCCGGTAACCCGCAGTTGGCTCAACCGGGCGGAATCCAGTCCACTGAGCAGGATCGCTTTCGAGACGGTGCCGTTCAGAGCGAAGGTGAACGAACCGAGTAGGTAGAGCGTGTAACCGATCCACAAAGTTCGATGGGGTGCCGGCTTGATGCCGGGAATCGGTTCGACGACGTCACTCATTGCGGTGCTCGATCGCCCAGCGATACACCTCGATCGTCCGTTCTGCGATCGCCTGCCAGGTGAAGTCGCGCACTGCCCGGTCCCGACCGTGCTCGCCCATCCGGGCGGCGAGCGCGCTGTCCCCCGCCAGTTGGTTGACGGCGGCGGCGAAGTGTGATTCGAAGGTGGAGGCAGTGTTCGGGTCGTAGTCGACCAGCAGGCCGGTCTCTCCCGCCACGACCACCTCGGGGATCCCGCCCACGGCGCTGGCGACGACCGGAGTCCGGCAGGCCATCGCCTCGAGGTTCACGATGCCGAGGGGTTCGTACACCGAAGGGCAGGTGAAGACCAGCGCATGGGTGAGCAATTCGATCAAGTCCGGGCGGTCCACCTGCTCGTCGATCCAGATGACCGATCGTTCGCCGCGTTCGGCCCGCAATACCTCGACCGCTTCGGCGGTTTCCCAGGCGATCTCCGGGGTATCGGGAGACGAGGCGCACATCACGAGCGTGACGTTCTCGTCGAACTCCCGGGCTGCTCGCAAGAGGTGGATCAGCCCTTTCTGCCTGGTTATGCGTCCGACGAACAGCGCATACGGTGCCGTGAGATCGATGCCGTAGCGCTCGCGCGCGCCCGTCGTGTCCGACGGCGCATAGACGTCGGTGTCGATTCCGTTGTGCACCACATGCACTCGCTTCGGATCGACATTCGGGTAGTGAGCGAGGATGTCTCGGCGCATTCCCTCGCTGACTGCGATGATCGCCGACGCACCGCGGTAACTGGTCTCCTCGATCCACGAGGAAACCGCGAACCCGCCCCGCAATTGTTCGCGTTTCCAAGGACGCAAAGGTTCGAGCGAGTGGGCGGTCAACACGTGCGGGATCTCGTGAAGGAGTCCAGCCACGTGTCCCGCCAGATTGGCGTACCACGTGTGCGAGTGCACAACCTCTACATCCGAGGGGATCTCCGCGGTCATCGCCAGGTCCACGCCCATGGTCTGTAGTGCGGTGTTGGCTTCGGAGAGGAAGTCGGGCACCGGCACTGCACGAGCATCCGTGCGCGGGAGGCCGAAGCACTGCACATGCACATCGATCATCTCGCGCAGTCGGCCGACGAGGTGTTCGACATGGACGCCGGCGCCGCCGTAGTTCTCCGGCGGCCACTCCTTCGTCAGCATCTCCACGCGCATGGGATGAAAGCCTAGGCATCGACCCTCGGCTCACCGTTACCCTGGGAATGTGGGCGCAGAGCCGCACGTCTTGGCAATGGTCCTCGCTGGCGGCGAGGGCAAGAGACTCATGCCCTTGACGGCCGATCGGGCCAAGCCCGCCGTTCCGTTCGGGGGTTCGTATCGACTGATCGACTTCGTGTTGTCGAACTTGATCAATTCGGGCTTGCGCCGGGTATGCGTTCTCACGCAGTACAAGTCCCATTCACTCGACCGTCACGTCACGCAGACCTGGCGGATGCCCACCCTGCTGGGGGATTACGTAACTCCCGTCCCGGCGCAACAGCGCCTCGGTCCCCGCTGGTTCACCGGTAGCGCGGATGCGATCTTCCAGAGCTTGAACCTGGTTTTCGATGAGAACCCCGAATGCGTAGCCGTATTCGGTGCGGATCACGTCTACCGGATGGACGCCATGCAGATGGTGGAGGCCCACATCGACAGCGGTGCTGGGGTGACCGTGGCTGGGATCCGCACGCCACGGGACCAAGCGCATTCCTTCGGGGTGATCGAAGTGGCACCGGATGGGCGCACCATCGAGGGGTTCTTGGAGAAGCCGGCCGATCCCCCCGCTATCCCCGGCAGCGAGGACGAATCCTTCGTCTCGATGGGCAATTACGTATTCAGTCGAGAGGCATTGCTCGAGGCATTGCGTGCGGATGCCGCCGACCCGGCGTCCGTACACGACATGGGCGGCAACATCATCCCTGCCATGACCGCCCAGGGGTCGGCCCACGTCTACGACTTCGCAGAGAACATCGTTCCGGGTGCTACTGCTCGGGATGCGGGCTACTGGCGTGATGTGGGAACGCTGGACAGTTACCACGATGCCCACATGGATCTCGTCTCCGTGCACCCGATCTTCAATCTGTATAACCGACGCTGGCCGATCCTGACGAACCTTCCTCCGCTGCCGCCGGCGAAGTTCGTCGAAGGCGGCAACGCCCACGACTCCATGGTCGGTGCCGGCAGCATCGTGTCGGGCGCACACGTGCGCACGAGCGTGGTCGCCTCGAACGTGACCATCGAAGCCGGGGCCTATGTGGAAGGCAGTGTCCTCATGCCGGGTGTGCGTATCGGCCGGGGCGCCGTAGTGCGACGTGCGATCTTGGACAAGGGCGTCGTCGTACCGGACGGTGCGCAGATCGGCGTGGACCTCGAGCGCGACAGGGGCCGCTACACCGTGAGCGATGGCGGTGTGGTGGTACTCGGCAAGGGCGTTACTGCCGAATGATCACTCTCGGCCACCATCGTCGATCTCGGCGCTGAAGGCCCCGTCGTACAAGATCGCGTGATCGCGGCCTTCTTCGGCCGCGAGCGATTCCGAGCGTCGGGCCGCACTCACCCAGCCGCAAGAACAGGCGGCTTGCACGAAGTGCTGCTGGACGCGAACCAGCCGTACCTCGTGTTGCATGATGGACTCCTGAGGCGGGGCCTTCTGGGGTTCCTCTGACAAGGGTGATTCGACTCCTCGGTTCGGGGCGGATGCCGCCCTTCGTCATGCAGGGTAAAGCGAGTGCGGGTTCCTTCGGCGAAGGGCAGGTGAACTGCGAGTGAACGCCCGAGTGCTGCCCAAGTACCTCTCGGCGGCGATCATCGCGCTTTCTTTGATCCTCGTCGGCGGCTTGCCCCGGCAGGCGTCCGTTGCCGTGGTGGGAGGGGCTCCGGCACCGATCGAGCAGGTGCCCTGGCAAGCCCTGGTCTACGTCGAATCCGATAACCGGCTTTGCGGGGGTTCGGTGGTGGCGGCCTCGTGGATCGCGACGGCAGCGCACTGCGTAGTCGGCTTCGGACCCGCTCAAGTGGAAGCACACGTCGGGATCACCGAACTCGCGCAACGCAGCGGGGATAACGCGGTCGAGGTCACGGAGGTGATCGTCCATCCGTCCTGGGATCCACGCCGGTTCCGAAACGACATCGCCCTCCTACGCCTCGCCGGTGAGATCACCTTCAGTCCACGGGTGCAGGCGATCTCGCTTCCGGTCGGTCTCGACTCAGCACAGTGGCCGGTGCGCGGAACCGCAGCCCGCATCAGCGGATGGGGAGCCACCTCGTTCGGCGCGCCCGCGTCGAATGTCCTTCGCGTCGGGGATCTTGAGATCCTCGGCGGTCCCGCGGATGCGGATTGCGGAAGCTACGGCGGCGACTTCGATGCGTCCGTGGAGATCTGCGCCGGCCGGGCCGATGCCAGCGTCGATGCTTGCCAGGGCGACAGTGGCAGCCCACTGGTGATCGATGTCGGCGGCACTCCGGTGCTCGCCGGCATCACGAGTGTCGGGTTCGAATGCGCTCGGGTGGGGTACCCGGGGATCTACACGCGCGTGCCCACCTTCCTTTCCTGGATGCAGGAGTACGTACCTGCGGCGGCTAGTTCGCCGACGGCTCCCCAAGATGTGCAGGTGACCGCGATCGCAGGGGAACGCCTGCTGGTCGAATGGCGGGCACCGTTCATCGCCAGTGCACCGGTTGCCGGATATCGAGCAGTGGTGGAACCCGGTGGCGAGGCGTGCTCCGTCGGCCCGGCGGAATTCGCATGCGTTATCGAGGATGTGCCAGCAGGGCGCTTGTATACGGTCACCGCCTCGGTGGTCGATAGCGGCGGCAATCGGATCTTCGCGGATCCGGTACAGGCTGTCAGCGTGGATGGTGTGACCTCCGCCGGAGTGCGCGTGCGACCGCGTCGCTTGGCACAGTGGGCGGGTCTTCGTGTTCGCGCTCGCGATGACATCGCCGTGACGGTACATCCTGCATCCCGAGACATATGTTCTCGTGTGGGGAGTCGAAGCGATCCACGAGGCGTACGCGCGCGGACCGGGGGGCTGTGCGCAGTCCGGGTCACCGTCGAGCGCCCGAACGGTCGGATCGACCGATCCATCGCCTATGTCCGCGTGCGGGATAGGGCCTAGCGGGGAAGAGTGTGCTGCTCTACTGAGAAGGCCCGCGGCCCTTCGGGTGTCCACTCGCGGTGGATCACGATCATGCCGCCGGGTGGTAATCGGGCATCCCAGTGCGGATCCTCGTGGACGGCGGTCGGTGCGAGGCCTAGCTGCTCGGTGATCGACGTCAGCACGGTCGGCAGGACGGGACGGTGAGTACACAGCACGGTCGGCTCGGGCTGCATCAATAGCTCAACGGCGCGTTCGGCGGTTCGATGCGGATCTTCGACATGCCCGACCTCGCTCAAGCAGTCCTCGTGCACGATGTCGGCGTTTATCGACTTGGCGAACTTGCCCACGGTCGTCGTGCACCTGCGAAAAGGCGAACTGTGCACACGTTCGATTCCGTAGGCATCGAGGATGTCGACGAGCCTCTTGGCTTCGCCGCGACCCCGACCGGAGAGCGGACGATCGGCGTCATCGTCCCCGTCGAAGTCGGCCCTCCGCATCGCCTTACCGTGTCGGAGCACGATCAAGGGAGTAGTCACGGGTGCGCTCGATGCGAGTCGAACGAGTTCGGCGTCGTCGGAGTAGGTGAGGAACTCCGCTGCTTCCGTCACCGGCACCCAGCGGATCTCGTCGACTTCCTCGTCGGGCGCGAATCCCTCGTCTTGACGCACCGCACCGATCCAGTAGTCGACTTCCTTGGGTTCGCCCGCGGCCTGGTAGCGGGAGGTAGGTAGCCGGGAAACCAAGCGGACGCGGAATCCGGTTTCCTCATCGCATTCGCGGACGGCAGTGCATGGAGTGATCTCGCCCGGATCGACCTTCCCCTTGGGCAGGGACCAGTCCGCTCGATGCGGACGGTGCACGGTGAGGAAGCGTCGCTCGCTCGACCCGGGAGCACTCGCAGGGTCGAAGACGACAACACCCGCAGCACGGATGACCGCGCCGTCGTTCTTCGCCATGTCCTAGTCCAGTCCCGCTTCCTTGGCTTGCCGAACGATATCCGGCCAACGTTTGCCGAAGGTGCGGATGTCCTCATTGCCGGCCACTTGGTTGCGCGCGGTAATGAGTCCCAACTGATACGCGATCGGTCCGGGAGCATGCTCCGCTAGATCCCGCAGCATGAGCGAGGAGACATGCGCGTCTTGACGGTTGCCGAGGATGTCGGTTGCCTTCGCGAGGGCCTTGCCGAGCTTGACGTATTCGGAGCCGAGCACCCCTGCGGCCGCTTCCGCCGAGTATCGCGCCTGCTTGGCGCGGATCCGGACTTCGTGCCACTGCTCGGCAGGACCATCCAGGCTCGCCTTGCGCACCGATTTCTCCAGCCGTCGCCACGGGACGGCGACGCACCGCGGAAACTGCTCGCCGGCCGGACCGAAAGCCTCGGCGGTAACCGGTGGCTCTCGCACCAGCAAGACCAGATCCTCGAGTAGGAAGTCGTGCCGATCTGTGCGTAGCGCCGCCAGTGCGCTCGACGTCGCGGCGCGCAGCCGGGAATCCAGGGTCTCGGCGATGAAGGCGGTGGTGTCGTCATCGCTGCTCAGGTCGCACAGCCGAGCCCGTTGCACCTCCGTATCGCGAACCTCGCCGAGTTCGGAAGCCAACCAGCGCAACTCCTCCCGGAGGTAGCCCACCGTCTCGGTGTCCAATAACGGCCGGAAGGTCTTCAGAGCACTTCGCAACCGACGGCATGCGACGCGCATCTGGTGGACGGAGTCCGGGAGATCGCGGCGCACGCCCACATCGGCCATCAACAGGTCACGAACATAGGAGGCGAAGATCGCTTGCAGGGCGTCCACACTCGGTGCATCGGTATCCGGGAAGGGAAGATCGGGAACGTCGGGTGGATCGGCGGCAGCGGAGCCGAGCGCTTGCGCGGCCTTGCTCAACGAACTCGGCCTGGCGCCGGCTCGGATCAGTTCCCGGGAAATACGGGCGGCGATCTCCCGAGCCGGATCGGTATCCAAGAGCAGTTCGACCTCCACTTCATGGAAGGACGAATGCGAGTCACCGGTGGTCTCGGATTCGACGTCGACGAGGTCATCGACCGCTTCGATCAACTCGGTGCCGTCGCTTCCGGCGATAATGAACGGACGCCGTTCGGTGCGAACAGTGGCCATCGGCCGCAGTTCCTGGCGCCGCAACAGCGGTGAGACGAGCGAGATGAGTTCGTGCGGGATGTCGGCCTGGGGACTGTCGATCCGGATCTCGTCGCGGGCAGGCGCATCGCCGGATGGCCGTGCTGGAACCTTCATGTGCCAGCCGTCGTCGCCGCCGCCGATGCGATGACGCAGCGTGATTCCCCAACGGAGCAACGCCAGGTTCGGTGTGTCGTAGTAAGTGGCGACCATCGACCGGGGGCTAGCGACGCGCACATCGAGGCCGAGTCCGTCGAGCAGGGCGTGCAGTTCCTGTCCTTCGGTCGTGGGGATGCGGAACTTGAACTCGATTTCCCGATGCGAAGTCGCCTCGTTCACGCGCTCCCCAGCGCACTCGCGCGCTTGCTCTTGCTCGTTATGAGGTACTCCTGCAGGTCGAGCAGGGGAGCCCCGGATTCATCGGTGAGCTTGCGGTGCCACTGGCCATTGACGTCCAGATCCCAAGCTGCCGTTCCTGGGTCGAACGCCAGATCGAAGAGTTCGTACACCTCGGCGATGTGTTCGGGATCGGCCAGGCTGACGAGCGTCTCTACTCGACGGTCTAGGTTGCGATGCATCAAGTCCGCGGATCCGATCCACACGGAGTGGTTGCCTCCGTTGGCGAAGCAGAACGCCCGGGAGTGTTCGAGGAAGCGACCGAGGATGCTGCGGACCCGGATCGTCTCGCTGATGCCGGGCATCCCGGGCCGCAGCGAGCAGATCCCACGCACCCACACATCGATCGGAACCCCCGCGCGGGAGGCGCTGTACAAGGCGTCGATCAATTCCTCGTCGACCAATGCGTTGCACTTGAATCGGATGCCGGCCGGACGCCCCTGTTCCTGATGCTCGATCTCCCGTTCGATGCGTTCGATGAGCCCGGAGCGCACCGAATGCGGAGCTACGAGGAATCGGCGGTAGTCGGTGTTGCGCGAATAGCCGGACAGGACGTTGAAGAGGTTGGAGACGTCCTCGCCCACGTCCGGATCGCAGGTCAGCAGCCCGAAGTCCTCGTAGAGGCGGGCCGTCTTGGGGTGGTAGTTGCCGGTCCCGATATGGCAGTACCTGCGAAGTTGGTCACCGTCATCGCGCACGACCATCGAGAGTTTGCTGTGGGTTTTCAGGCCCACGAGTCCGTAGACGACATGCACGCCCGCCTGCTCGAGCTTGCGCGCCCACTCGATGTTGTTCTGCTCATCGAAGCGCGCCTTGATCTCCACCAGGGCGAGGACCTGTTTGCCCTCTTCAGCTGCTCGGATGAGTGCCCGCACGATCGGGGAATCACCGGATGTTCGATATAGCGTCTGCTTGATAGCCAGGACGTTCGGATCCACGGCGGCTTGCTCCAAGAACAACTGCACACTCGTGGAGAAGGAGTCGTAGGGATGATGCAGCAGCACGTCCCGTTCGCGCACTACGGACAAGATGTCCGGTTCCTTCGCGCTTTCCACTTCGCTCAGCGCACGAGCGGTCTTGGGGACGAAGCGTCGCTGCTTGAGATCGTCGCGATCGAGCCCGACGATCGCCCAAAGACCGGTCATGTCCAGCGGCCCGGGTAGGCGATAGACCTCCTGCTCGCCGATATCCAGTTCGCTGACGAGGAGTTCGAGGACGTAGGAGTCGATATTCTCCTCGACTTCGAGGCGAACGGCCGGACCGAATCGACGGCGAACCAGTTCGCGCTCGAGGGCCTTGAGCAGATTCTCAGCGTCGTCTTCCTCGACCTCGACGTCCTCGTTCCTGGTCACGCGGAAGGTGTGGTGCTCGCAGATTTCCATGCCCGGGAACAGTTGATCGAGATGCGCGGCGATGATGTCCTCGAGTGGGACGTAGCGCTGGGGACCGACTTGGACGAACCGCTGAAGAAGCGGGGGCACCTTCACCCGGGCGAAGAGTTGGTTCCCGGTGGTCGGATTCCGGACGACGACGGCCAGGTTGAGCGAGAGCCCACTGATATAGGGGAACGGGTGGCTGGGATCGACGGCGAGCGGAGTGAGGATCGGGAACACCTTGTCGTCGAAGAACCGATCCATCTCGGTCTTCTCCGCAGGAGTCAGTTCCTCCCAACGAAGCACACTGATGTCGACCGCTTCGAGCCGCGGCCGGATCTCCTCGCGGAAGATGTCCGCTTGCCGCCGCTGCAATTCATAGGCCCGGCTCCAGATCGCTTCGAGGACCTCGCGCGGGGTGTAGCCGCTCGCTGCCCGAACGGCGATGCCCGTCGCGATGCGGCGCTTGAGGCCGGCCACTCGGACCATGAAGAACTCATCGAGGTTGCTCGCGAAGATGGCAAGGAACTTGGTTCGATCCAGCAGCGGCAGTTCCGGATCCTGACTCAACTCCAAGACGCGCTGGTTGAAGGCCAGCCAGGACAGTTCCCGATCCAGGAAACGATCGGCGGGAAGCTCGGTATCCGGTGTCGAGACGGTCGGATCCTCCGACAGTGCGGCTAGGGCGCTGGTGTCGGAGATGTCCTGGGTCGTCATGCATCGATGGTGCCACAGTCAGGTGAACGACCACCGGCGAAGAGGTGACTAATAACCACCCGACCGGTACATGACATCGGTGTCCCAGCGCACGAAACCGAGCCCTTCGTACAGGCGGATGGCGCTCACGTTGGAGGCGTCGACGTACAACATGACCTGACCGAGTCCCATCTTGCGAAGGTGGTGCAGGCCGGCGAGCGTCAGGCAGCGGCCCAGCCCGGTGCCACGCCATTTCGGATCCAGCGCCAGAACGTAGACCTCGCCGATGGCGGCGTGGCTGTGGTCGTCGTGATCGCTGGCGCCGTGCACCTTCGTCCAGTGGAAACCGGCTAGCGACTCGGTTCCGTGAGGCTCGATTCCACCACCTGTGGACCAGGCCAGTAGGAAGCCCGCCGGATCGAACCAGTCCTCGAGTTCACGACGCCGCACGTCTTCGATGGTCCATGAGCCCTGATCCGGGAGGTCGGCGAAGGCCTGGGCGTTGACCGACAAGATCGCCTCCTCGTCGATACCGACGCGAAACGGGCGCACCTGTATGCCGGGCGGTGGTTTGGGGTCGGCCAAGGCGGAGTGCAGCGAGCGCCGCATCTGCCACAGGGTGCGGTGGCGGGTGAAGCCCAGTGTGTTCGCGAGACGCGTGGCCGCGGTGTGCTCTCCGTGGGCCCACAGGCGCAGGCGCCCGTGGGACAAGGCGAGCAGTCGTTGCACGAGTTCGCGCCCGATGCCGCGTCGACGGTGGTCGGGATGGACGGCCAGCTCGCCGCTGGGGCCTTCGACCTGATCGGTGATGTCCAGGTGGGCGTACCCGACGAGCGCACCGGCGGCCGACCGTGCGAGCACATGGATCGCCCGGTCATCGCCACCGTGGGTGAGGTGCAACCACACGTGCTCACTGATGGGGCGAATCCCGTCGGCTTCGGTCACGTTCTCGAGCAATTCGCGTACGGCGAGTACGTCGGGATGGCCGAGGTGGTCGTAGTCGACCAGCGATATCGAGTCCAGTGACATCAGACGGGGAAGTCGGAATCGATCACCGCTTCGTCCAAGGCCGCGATCGTGGCTGAGTCGGGTCGTTCGGGGACGAACCGATAGCCGACATTGCGCACGGTGCCGATGAGTGACTCGTGCTCGGGACCGAGCTTGGCGCGCAACCGGCGGACGTGGACGTCCACGGTGCGGGTACCACCGAAGTAGTCGTATCCCCAGACCTCTTGCAGCAGCACGGCGCGGGTGAAGACGCGCCCCGGGTGCTGAGCCAGGAACTTCAACAACTCGAATTCCTTGAAGGTCAAGTCGAGGCTGCGGTTGCGTAGGCGCGCCGAGTAGCTGGCTTCGTCGATATGCAGGTCGCCGGCGCGGATCTCCTCCGGTTCTGGATCGGCGCCGTCGGGGGAGCCGACGACCCGGGAGACCGCCAGGCGCAACCTCGCCTCGACTTCGGCCGGGGAAGTGGTGTCGACGAGCACCTCGTCCAGACCCCAGTCCCACTGGATGGCCGGCAGTCCACCCTCCGTGGTGACCAGGATGATCGGGATACCGACGCCGGACTGGCGCAACAATCGGGTGAGCCCGCGGACTGTAGGCAGGTCGCGGCGCCCGTCGATGAGCAGGGCGTCGGCTTCCGGTGAAGACAGCAGGGCCGTTGGTTCGGCGGCCATGACGCGTACGTGGTGGGCGAGCAGTCCGAGCGAGGGCAGGACCTCGGCTGAGGACTCCATGGCCCGGGTGAGCAGGATCAGCCGCATACGATCCTCCTGCCCGTTGGTCGTGCTCGATGTCGCGTTCTGGCGCCAGGATACGCAGGCGGTGTATCCCGGGGGTATCGACCCGGCGTGGAGCGCCCTGCGCGGGGTGTGCTCCACAATGTGGGCATGGCGTTGACCCACAGCACCTCGGATTACGTGCTGGACCCCCCACCGCCTGGCTTCGCCCCCACCGAAATGGCCCTGCTGACCATGGATGGAGAGTCCATCAGCGCCGGCTGGGTGCCAGCACGGTCCCGCAGCGAGGATCGGGTGGACGACCCGACGGACGACTCGCTCGATGCAGGGGTCTCCTTCGTCCTCGCCCACGGTTTCACGGGAAGTTGGCGAGAGCCCCGCGTGCAAGCGGTGGCCGCCCACCTGTCCCGCTTCGGCGACGTCCTGGCGATCGACCAACGCGGTCACGGAGCCTCGAGCGGACTGTGCACCGTGGGCATGGACGAGGTCCTCGATGTCGATGCGGCCGTCGGTTACCTGCGTAGGCGCTCGGCGGACCGTCCGGTGGTCTCGGTGGGTTTCTCGATGGGTGGTTCGGTGGTGTTGCGACAGGCCGCCTTGGCGCCGGGCAGCCAGTCGACCCCCCGCCATCGGCCCGATGCCGTGGCGAGTGTCAGTTCGCCCGGCTTCTGGTTCTACCGCGGGACCAAGGTGATGCGGTTGGTGCATCGACTCATCGGCAATCCCGCCGGCCGCGCCCTCTTGCGCACCCGCGGAGTACGGATGACCGGGCAGCCGTGGCCCGATCCCCCTCCGTGGTCCCCCGAGGAGAGCGTGCGCCGGATGGGCGACCTCCCGCTGCTCGTCGTGCACGGCGATATCGACCACTACTTCCCGGTCGAGCATGCGCGCGTACTGGAGCGCGCGGCACGGGAATCGCAGAACCCGCGGGCGGAGGTGATCGTCGTCCCCGGCTTTTCACACGCTGAATCGACAGTGGATCCGCAGACGATGGATCGCATCGGCAAGTGGGCGACCGCGTTGGCGACGGGTTGATCGCTTAGGGCGGCAAGCAGTGTCGGTAGAACTGCCCGAAGGGGCTGCCCTGGGAACGACCGCGACCGTCGTGCAGTTCTCCAGCGCCTTCTGCCAGCCCTGTCGCGCTACCCGTCGGGTTATCGCCCAGGTCGTGAAGGACGCTGCCGCCGGGGGGACTACCGGTGTCGAGGTGATCGAGATCGACGCAGACGACAACCTGGAACTGACCCGCCGGTGGGGCGTGCAATCGACTCCCACGGTCGTGTTCTTGGATGCCGATGGTCGGGAGGTGCATCGGGGCAGCGGTCAGCCGCGGACGCCCGACATCGTCGCGGGGTTGGGAAAGGCGGTCGGCTGACCGCGTGGACCGGCGCGATGCGCGAAGATCGGCGAAGGGGCAGTAGATTCGAGCCATGCTCGAGGTCTTCTACACCAGTTTGCTGGTCATCGCCGTCGCCGCTGCCGGGTGGTTCTCCTTCTACGTCGTCTACAAGCTGTTCAAGGGACAGAGTTAGCGGTGCCTGAGGAGACCGAGTCGGAGCAGTCGCGGATCCTGCCCGGTATCCCAGACGAGTTGGCGCACCTGTCCTGGCTGCTGGGCCGTTGGGTGGGTGTCGGCACCGGTCAGTACCCCAC
>Ga0180429_10001314_pt1 | contig 21176 bp, 16 predicted proteins | sample SS_ome_FD_132428 | JGI IMG/M metagenome (GOLD analysis project Ga0180429, IMG submission 132428) | Hypersaline lake sediment archaeal communities from the Salton Sea, California, USA - SS_1_S_1 metaG | ecosystem: Environmental > Aquatic > Non-marine Saline and Alkaline > Hypersaline > Sediment ...
CGAAGAACTGGTACTGATCGCTCATGCCGTTGAAGTAGTGCATGCCGAGGCGGAACACGTGTCCCGACTCACCCCGCCATTGCCAGCCGGTCTGCAGGGTGAAGTTGCCGCCGTAGTCGACCTCCTCGCGGATGCGGCCGTTGACGGCAAAGAACGGGGCCCCGAAGAGTCCCGACGGCCGGGCGGGGCTGTAGTCGACGCCGAACTGAAACTCCCACGGCTTGCTCCCCCCGTTGGTATAGAAGGCCCAAGCCGTCTCCGCATACAGCCGCAGGTCGGCGTGGAGATCGTAGCCGAAGCCCAGCACCACGCAGTCCCGGGCATAGTTGATCCGATGCAGCGTGTGGTGCATCACCATGTACTCGTCGCCCAGGTGCGAACTGAGGTGATAGTAGGCGAACTTGGTTTGCCAACGGCCTCGGCGTCCCGTCAGGGGAATGCCGAAACGGAAGTCGGCCGAGACCATATCACGGCCGTTTTCCATGTCGAGCCGGGGGAAAGCGGCCCCTTCGATATCGACCTGCCATCCCTGCGGATTGACGTGGCCCGGCGTGCCGTAACGCAGAATCCCCACGCGGCCACCCAGCGCGGAATCCCAGAGCCAACCGTAGTCTTTCTCGTAGAACCAAATGCTGGCGAATCGCGATTCGCGGCCGTTGGCCAGGTATGACTTGTACATCAGCCCGTCGGGCAAGATCTGGCAAGTTGGGCAGCACTCGCAACGGGTGGGTACACCCGACAGGCTGTCTGTCACGGCCGACCGCGGGCTGTGGAGGTCCATGTCTACCAGCGGCGCAACATGCTGTACCTGGTCTATGGGCGGCAGATTCCGCGGAGCAGAGACCGGCCGAATCGCAGCGTTGATGTAGTTGGCCGAGTGAGTCGGACCGCCGGGAGATTGCCCAATGGCAGCCGCGGACCGAGATGCCGACTGGTATTCGCGGACGGCGCGGTCGCCGCGCTGGGCAAGTTGCTGCATCCTCGTTTCCGACACGGAGCGGACTCCGGTCGGCGTGGCGGCGCTCAGCGGGGCGTAGCTGGACGAAGGTCTAATGTCGGCGTTGTAGGGTGGCAACGCCTGAATCTGGGCAACGGCTGGCGACATCAATACGCCCGGCGACAACAGACCAAGAGCCAACCGCACCGGCACGCTACGGCAAAACGACATCAGTGATTCCTTCCAGATGAGCCAACGAGGGGGGGCATAGTGTAGGGATTTATCGCCGGCGGAGCAAGCGGAATTGGTTTGTCTGTAAGTCATGGAATGGCAACAGGTTGCAGCATTTCGCGGGCAAGTACTCGGGCATGGTTCAAACTTGGGTAACAAATAGCCCGGTCGCCTGCGACCGGAAAATACGTCGGTTTTCACATCCTTTCCCGTCGCAGGCGACGGGGCTAACGCGGTTACCGGATAATCCACGCAAGTCGAGCTGAAGCAATGTTTTACGCGGCGACACCGCCCAGGTTGGACGCTGTAGCTACTACGGGGATTCACTGCGTTGCCCAACGGCAAAGACCTCGCCGGGCGGAGTTTCACCGTGAGAACAACATGGCCACTCCCTCGCTGGCCGTCTCCGAGGGAAAGACATTTATTCGGGGGCGGAAGTGGCTGCATTGCCCGAGATAACGCAACAACTGCTTGACGAACCCGCCGCCGAGGTGCTACCATGATGAGCAACATTCCTCAACGCCAGCCCGGATTATTCATGGTGTAGGACGGATTCCGGCTGCCCCCAAGAGCTTGCCTGCCTGCCTGAACGGACTAAGCGATGAGTGTTCCCGCCATCCCCTCGCGCGAGTTCCGGTGCAAGCCCGACTTCGACGAATGCATGACGCGGATCTACGCCTGGTACGAGCAGAGGCTCATCGATCGGCCGCCCGTGCGTTTCCACCACCACAACGTCGAATACGAACGACACCGCACCGTGGACGGCCCGTGGAAGACGGCGGAGGAGCGCTGGCTCGACGTCGAGTTTCAGGTAAAGGTCTTCCTCGATTCCCTCGACGGAACACAATTCCTCGGCGAGACGTTTCCCGTCTTCTGGCCGAACCTCAGCGCCGTGGTCTATAACCTGTTTCTGGGCCAGGACGCCGTGTTCGACGACCTCACCGCCTGGACACACCCCTGCGTCGACGATCTCGACAACCTGCCCGACCTGTCCGTGCGGCGCGAAAACACGTATTTCCGGACGATCGAGGCCCTGACTCTCCGGGCACTGGAAGCGGCCGAAGGTCGTTTTCTGGTTGGATATACCGACATGTATGCCGGCATCGACTGCACGATGGGCTTGCGCGGCATGGAGCAAATGTGCTGCGACCTGATGACGCATCCCGAGCAGATCAAACGGCTGATCGATCTGGCGTTCGCCGAATACGCACAGGTGTATCGTCGCTTCGACACCGTGCTCAAGGCCCACGGGCAACTATCGGTGACGTGGATGAACCTGCCCAGTTTCGAGACTTTCAACGTGTTGGCCTGCGATTTCGCCACCAACATCTCGGCGGAGCACTTCGACGAGTTCTGCATGCCCGTCATTCGCCGGGAGGCGGAGCTGTTTCGGCACAACGTGTTTCACATGGACGGCCCCGGCGTGGCCCGACACGTCGATTCGATCCTGACGCTGCCGAATTTGGCGGCCGTGCAATGGGTGCAGGGATACGGCCGCGACAAGCCGATCATGCAGTGGGTGCCCCTGATCCGGAAGATCCAACAGGCCGGCAAGAGCGTGATCGTCGATCTCGAACCGGACGAAATCGAGCCGTTCATGGCAACGGTGGACCCCGTGGGGATCATGCTCTGGGTGCCCGCCGAGCCGAAAGACCAGCTCGATGTACTCGAAATGGTGAAGAAATGGTGACAGACTCTCAGGCTAGGCCGACCAAGATGAAACGGTTGGCCATAATTCTATCGGCGTGCATGATGCCGACTTTCGGCGAGTGCGCGGTTATGGCGGGCAGCAGCGTTAGCGTGAAGGATCTGCGTTGCGAATACCGCGTCGACCCGCTCGGCATCGACGTGGTTCGGCCCCGGCTCAGTTGGGTTCCGCAATCCAGCGAACGTGGTCAACGGCAGACGGCATATCGTGTGCTGGTGGCCGGCAGTCGGGAGAAGTTGAACGCTGATGAGGGCGACCTCTGGGACAGCGGCCGAATCGAATCGGACCGGACCATTCACTTGGTTTATGAAGGCCGCCCGCTAGAGTCCCGGATGTGCTGTTGGTGGAAAGTCCGCGTCTGGGACGGCCACGCGGAGGCATCGGCCTGGAGCGAGCCGGCGACGTGGTCAATGGGGCTGCTCGAGCCGGGCAATTGGAACGCACGGTGGATTGCCGATCCCAGGGACGCGGCGGCCAGTGAAGCCGGACCCATGCCGGCAACCATGTTGCGAAAATCGTTTGCAATCGATGGTCCCATCAAGGGGGCAACCGCGTACGTCACCGGGCTTGGCCTGTACGAGTTGCACCTCAATGGCCGGCGGGTAGGCGACCATATCCTGGCACCGGAATTCACTTCGTATGACCGGCGCATCCAGTACCAGACGTTTGATGTTACCGATCTGCTTGTCTCCGGTGAGAACGCCGTTGGAGCAATTCTGGGTGACGGTTGGAACGGCGAGTACTTCTTCGGGATGCCTCTAACGCAGGGGCAGCGCCCTTTCGGGGGCCGGCGCGGGTTCATCATGCGATTGGACGTCGAACGGGTCGACGGAAAAACGCAAACGATTGTGACCGATAACTCATGGCGATCCACGAGAGAAGGCCCGATCCGCTCGGGCAGTCTCTATGACGGCGAAGTGTACGACGCTCGCATGGAAATGCCCGGCTGGGACAAATCCCCTTTCGATGATAGTCTGTGGAATCAAGCGGTCGTTGCAGACGTTTTCGCCGGCGCAAGCCTGGTATGGCAGCGCAACGAGCCGATTCGAGTAGTCAAGGAACTCAAACCCGTGAAGCTGACCGAGCCGAAACCCGGTGTATTCGTCTTTGATCTCGGGCAAAACATGGTTGGCTGGTGCAGGCTGAAGGTCCACGGCCGGGCAGGCACCACCGTCACGCTGCGACACGCCGAGATGCTCAACGACGACGGTACAGTCTATACCGATAATCTGCGTGGCGCGGAACAAACAGATACCTACATCAAACGCACCGACACGGACGAGATCTACGAGCCGCGTTTCACGTACCATGGCTTCAGGTACGTAGAGCTTACCGGCGCGGAATACAAGCCCTTCCGATACATGCCGCCTTACAAGCCCGGTGTCAGCGATCTGTTGGGGCGTGTGTTCCATTCCGCCGCGCCGGATGCCGGTCGTTTCGAGTGCTCCAGCGACCGGATCAACAAGATCATGCGGATGATTGTCTGGGTGCAGCGCGGTAATATGCACGGCGTTCCCACCGACTGCCCCCAACGCGACGAGCGGGCGGGATGGATGGGTGATATTCAATCGTTTTCTCAAACCGCCATCTTCAACATGGACATGGCCGGCTTTTTCAGCAAGTGGGTGCCGGATGTCCGCGACGCGCAGGCGGAGGACGGCCGCTATCCGAATTTCGCTCCCATGGATCACAATCGATGGAGAGGTGGAACGCCGGCCTGGGCCGACGCGGGCACGATCGTCCCCTGGCGGATGTACCAGAACTATGCCGACACCCGCATGATCGCGGAGCACTACGAGTCGGCCCGACGCTGGGTGGATTACGTCCACGGCAAGAATCCGAACCTGCTCTGGGATAAAGACCGGGGGGACAGCTTCAACGATTGGCTAAACGGCGATACGCTGGTGAAAGAAGGTTGGCCGAAGACCGGCGGACGCGTGCCGCCGCAACTATTGGCGACCGCCTTTTTCGCCCACTCGACGGAAATCGTCGGCAAGATGGCCGCCGTAATCGGTCGCACGGACGACGCCAAGAAATACGGCCGGCTTTCCGAGGGCATCAAGGCCGCATTCAACAAGAAATATGTCCAACCCGATGGCCGGATTGAAGGCAACACCCAGGCCGGCTACGCCCTGGCCCTGCGTTTCAACCTGCTGCCCGACGAACTGCGGCCCAAGGCGGCCCGGCACATGGTCGACGAGTTCGGGCGGTACAACGGCCACATGTCGACCGGCATCCAGACGTCGCACCGCCTGATGCTGGAGTTGACCCGAAACGGTTACAACAACGAAGCGTATCGGTTGCTGAACCTGCAGTCGTTCCCGTCATGGGGATTCATGCTGGAACAGGGCGCCACGACGATCTGGGAGCGATGGGACGGCTATGTCCAAGGCCGCGGCTTCCAGAAGCCCATGATGAATTCGTTCAACCATTGGGCACTCGGTGCCGTCGGCGAGTGGATGTGGCGTAACGTTGTCGGCCTCAATCCGGACGAAAGCAAACCCGGGTGGAGACATTTCATCGTGGCACCTCGCCCCGGAGGCGACATCACCTGGGCCCGCGGCGAGTACAACTCCATCCGTGGCACCATTATCAGTGACTGGCGTCTCGAAAACGACACTTTCCGGTTGGACGTGACCGTGCCCGTGAACACGACCGCGACGCTATATCTGCCGGCAAAGGATGCCAAGAGCGTTACCATCGATGGCCTGCCGGCGGCGGAGTCGCGGCTGGTTCGTTTTCTTGGTATCATAAATGGCAAGGTGGCCATTACCGTGAACTCGGGGCGGTATCAATTCGTATCGTTGCTCATTGATCCCTTAGAGTGAGACCAGACATGCACATCAGGAAAAGGAAAAAACGATGATCCGCACGGCAGCTTGCCTTATCGCGCTGGTGGTCGCCGTCCAGGCGAGTGCCGCGACGAACGTGATTCTCTGCATGACCGATGACCAGGGTTGGGGCGATACCGGCTACAACGGCCATCCGCATCTCAAGACGCCGCACCTCGACCGGATGAGCCGGGAAGGCGTGACGTTTTCGCGATTCTATTCGGCCGCCGCGATGTGTTCGCCCACCCGCGGAAGCTGCTACACGGGACGCAATCCGTATCGGTTCGGCGTCACGTTCGCCATGAAAGGGCGTCTCGAGGCGACCGAGGTCCCGATTACGTCGGTCCTCAAGAGGCACGGCTACACGACCGGACATTTCGGCAAGTGGCATCTCGGAACGCTCTCGAAGAAGAAGGGCGATCAGAAGCGATGGGGTGCGTTTGGCAGCGACCCGGTTCGTTATTACTGCCCCCCGTGGGATCGCGACGTCGACGTTTGCCTCGTCACCGAGTCGAAGGTGCCGACGTGGGATCCGCTGATCGACCCCGGCCCGGCCAAGGGAAGAAAGGCCGCAACCGAGACCACCGGCAAGCCGTACGGGAACGATTATTTCGTCGGCCCGGGACAAACGGTGACCGAAAACACGCGCGGTGACGACTCCCGCGTGATTATGGACCGCGCGCTGCCGTTCATTGAGGGCGCGGTTGAAAAGAGACAGCCGTTCCTGGCCGTGATCTGGTTTCACGCACCGCACTCGCCGGTGGTCGGGGGCCCGAAATACCGGCAGATGTACGCCGATCAACCGGAACCCGCGCGGCACTACTACGCATGCCTCACCGCCATGGACGAGCAAGTCGGGCGCCTGCGCGCGGAGTTGAAGCGACTCGGGGTCGATAGCAATACGATGCTGTGGTTCTGCTCCGACAACGGACCGGCGCGTCAGGGCTCGCCGCGGCACGTCGGCTCGACCGGAGGGTTGTCGGGATACAAGCTTTCCATTCGTGAAGGCGGGATTCGCGTCCCCGGATTACTGGTTTGGCCCGACGAGGTCAAGCGGCCGCGAACCGTCACCGCGCCGTGCGTGACCTCCGATTACTTGCCGACGATTCTGGACGCACTCGGGATTCAGCTTCCCGCCGGCCGCGCCTATGACGGCATCAGCCTGCTGCCGCTGATTCGCGGGCAGCGCGAGACACGAGATTCTCCGATCGGGTTTCTCAACCGTAGCGGCCGAGAGGCCGTCTGGATGGAAGATCGCTACAAGCTAATTGCGACAGACAACCGCGTGCAGTTATACGACATCCCCGCGGATGCGGCCGAAAAGCAAGACCTTGCCGACGACCTTCCCGAGGTTAAGGCACGGATGCAGGCCGCGCTCGCAACCTGGAAGGCCGACGTGATGAAGGAGTTGAAGACCGTAGGGAAGTAGGGCCGTGATCAAGGAACTGCGGAGACCCAACGATGCTAGATTATGATTCAATGAAAGAAAATACCTGTCCCTTTTCTCAAACCCGCTCCCTTCATGTTCAGCTTGGAGATCCCGTTGAGGCCCTGGCCCGTCCCGCGACCGCGAAACTGGTAGGCATTGGTCCACAAGGGCCTGGCAACGGAACATCTCAACGGGATGCGTGAGTGCGTCGTTCGCGGTTGCCCGCTAGGCACGGCAGCCTGGGTGCGGTCGACCGCCGAGAGGCTGGGCCTCGAATTCACCCTCCGCGGTCCCGGCCGGCTGCGGAAGACCCGAGAAAACCAGTGATCTCTTCTGCTCGTCTCCCCCCTTCATGTGGGGTTTGGCGGGTTTCTACCACGTTGCCCTTGACACATCCTCATAAGATCCGTATATTTGTAATGTTAAGTACATACTTAACGTACTGTACGTTGCGCGAAAGGAAAATCCCGTGGACAAGACTGTAGAAGACATTCAGAATGACTTCATCGACACGATCGGTGAGATGACCGAGTTGTCCGGTTTGACCCGCGTCGCCGGGCTGCTGAAAGGCCTCCTGCTGCTCTCCCGCGAGCCGCTGTCGCTGGATGACATGGCCGAACGCCTCGAGGTGTCGAAGGCCTCGGTCTCGACCAACATCCGAGTCCTCGAACGGTGGAAGGCCGTCCGCAGGGTCTTCAACCGTGGAGACCGGAAGAACTACTACCAATTACGGGGTGACCTTTGGGAGATCGAGACGGAGATCGTCACCACGATCTTGAAAGAGGAGTTCGAACGCTTCGCCGAATACTTGGCCCAGTGGAAGCACGATCTGGCCGAGGCTGACGAAGGCGACCCCAAGGAGAAGGAGTTTTTTACCAAGAGACTGAAGGAGATCGACGAATACCTCGACGCGTGGCGGCACGTTTTCGTACTGCTCGGGCGCGAGGGGAAGGTAACCCCGGCCACGATCAAGAAGATCCAAATCACGTAGAGCATCCCTCGGAGGCACAACGATGCGACTGATCCTCTACACGGGCAAGGGTGGCGTCGGCAAGTCGAGCATTGCGGCGGCGACCGCGGTGCGAACGGCCGAACTCGGCCGCCGCACGCTGCTGGTCAGCTCCGACCTGGCCCACAATCTTTCCGACATCTTCGACACGCGTATTGGCGGAGAGCCGGTGAGTATCGCCGAGAACCTCACCGCGCTGGAGATCGATGTGCTGAGGGAAATTCGCGAGCAGTGGGCGCCGGCGCAGGATTACTTTACCGGCTTTCTCGCCTACCTCGGGATGGAAGACGCCGTGGCCGAGGAGGTTGCGCTGCTGCCGGGCATGGACGAACTGTTCCTGCTGGTGCGCATCCTGCGGGAACTCGATAGCGAACAATACGACCTGATCATTGTCGACTGTTCCCCGACCGCCGGCACGCTCCGAGTGCTCACGATGACCGACACCGCGTGCACGAAGCTGAACAAAGTGCTGGACGTCGAACGCAAGATAATGAAGCTCGCCCGTCCGATCGCCGGCCGCATCAAGGGTGTGCGGGAGATAATCCCGTCCGACGAGGTTTACGGGCTGTTCGACGAGTCGATCACCGAGGTGGGCCGGTTGGGAGCAATCATCAAAGATCCGGACGTGGCTTCCGTCCGATTGGTTCTGAACCCAGAGCGGATCGCGATTGCCGAAACCCGACGCGCCTTCACCTACCTCGGACTGTTCGGTTTCCCCGTCGACGGGATCTTCGTCAACAAGGTCTTGCCCAAGGAGCTTGCCGACGGCTACTTGCACAACTGGTTCACGATTCAAGGCCAGCTTCTTGAGTCCATCGACCGGTCGTTCCTGGACGTGACGAAGTTTCGGGCATCTTTGCTCGACAAGGAACCGATCGGACTTCAGCCGCTGTCGGAAATGGCCCGCGGCATCTTCGGCCCACAGCGTCCCGAGGAAGTGCTTTCGGCGACGAAGTCCGTCTCCATCGATCGCGAGGACGGCAAGTACCGGCTGGCCTTCTGCCTGCCGAACGTGGGGAAGCGGCAGCTCGACGTTGGCCGGAAGGAGACGGAACTGATCCTCACGGCAGGCAGCTACTCGCGCGTCTTCTCCCTGCCCGACACGCTCGTCGGCCGCGAGATGGCCGGTGCCAGCTTCGTCGACGGGAGACTGACGATCACGTTCGATTAGGACAGAAAAAGGGGACATCACTGATATTGACGCCTGGAGACGAACAGGATACACTCTGACAATGCCACGCACCGTCCGATCGATCGAAGCTGGCACGGTCTATCATGTGCTCAACCGGGGGAACGGTCGCATGCGACTGTTTTACAAGGATGGTGACTACGAGGCATTCGAACGAATCCTGACTGAAGGCTTCAGTCGTTATCCGGTGGACCTGCTGACCTACTGCCTGATGCCCAATCATTGGCACCTGGTGGTCCGGCCGAAGACCGACGAGGCGTTGGGGCGGCTGATGGGATGGGTGGGCGTGACCCATGTGCGGCGACACCACGAGCACTATCACCAGCGCGGCACCGGCCACCTGTATCAGGGGCGCTTCAAGAGCTTTCCCGTGGCCGAGGACGACCACTTCCTCACGCTCTGCCGGTACGTCGAAGCCAACCCACTGCGCGCGAAGCTGGTCGAGCAGGCCCGGCAGTGGCCTTTCAGCGGCCTGTGGTGTCGGGCACATGCTGAAACGGAGATCCCGTTGAGTCCCTGGCCCGTCCCGCGACCGCGAAACTGGGAGGCGTTGGTCCACGAGGGCCTGGCACCGGATCATCTCAACGGGGTGCGTGAGTGCGTCGTTCGCGGTCGTCCGCTGGGCACGGCAGCCTGGGTGCGGTCGACCGCCAAGAGGCTGGGCCTCGATTTCACCCTCCGCGGTCCCGGCCGGCCGCGGAAGACTCGAAATAATCAGTGATGTCCCCTTTTTCTTCACTGGGAGCCTAAGATGCGAAATGCCTGTTTGCTTCTGACGTTGAGCGTGACGTGTATCAATCCGGTTCTCGCCGGGACGACTCATCCGTTCTCTGTCCACGACATGCTCGCCATGCAGCGGATCTCGGACCCCCGCGTGTCGCCCAGCGGAGAGCGTATCGTCTTCACCGTCAAGACCACCGATTTGCAGGAAAACAAGGGCCGGACCGATCTGTGGTTGGTGAGCGTGGACGGCACCGCGGTGCGGCGACTGACTTCACATCCCAACGGTGACCACGACCCGCGCTGGACGCCCGACGGCGAAGCGGTGCTCTTCATATCGGGCCGATCCGGATCGTCACAGGTGTGGCGTATCCCGGTCGACGGGGGTGAGGCGGAGCAGATAACGCACCTGGCGCTCGACACGGCCAACCTGATCGTTTCTCCCGACGGAAAGCAGATCGCCTTTACGATGGAGGTCTTCCCCGGCTGCCGTTCGGTGGAGGAGACCAAGGCAAGGCTCGACCGGGAGGCCAAACGAAAGAGCAGCGGACGAATCTACGACCGGATCTTCATCCGCCACTGGGATACGTGGAAAGACGGCCGCCGATCGCACCTGTTCGCGATGCCCTCGACGGGCAGGGGCGAGCCGGTCGACGTGATGGCGGATATGGATGCCGATACGCCGTCAAAACCTTTCGGCGGACCGGACGAGTTCACGTTTACGCCCGACGGCCGACACCTAGTCTTCACGGCGCGCGACGCCGGGCCGAAGGAACCCTGGTCGACCGACTTCGACCTGTATCGAGCCCCGATCGACGCCTCGACGCCGCCGGAGTGCTTGACCGAAGAAAACACGGCGTGGGACTGCTGCCCGCTGTTTTCGCCGGACGGAAAAACCATGGCCTATCTGGCCATGACCAGGCCCGGCTATGAGTCGGATCGCTTTCGGATCGTGCTGCGCAACTGGCCGGACGGCAAGCGGCGCGTGCTCAGCGAGGACTGGGACCGATCGCCCGGGTCTCTCTGCTGGTCGGCCAACGGCCGGTCGCTCTACGCCACGGCACGAAACCTCGGGCAGACGTCACTGTTCGAAATCGAGGCCGACACGGGGAACGTCCGCACCGTGGTGCGCAGCGGTTACGTGCGCTCACCCGCCGTAGCGGGCTCGCGGATCGTGTTCAGTTTGAGTTGCCTGAAGTCACCGGCCGAGCTTCATTCGGTTCGCCCCGACGGCGAGGGCCGACGTTCGCTGACCGGCATCAATGCGAAGCGGATCGCCGCCGCCCGGATGGGAGACTACGAGCAATTTTCGTTCAAAGGACACAACGGCGAGACGGTTATTGCATACGTGGTCAAGCCCGTCGATTTCGATCCGAAACGGAAATACCCGGTGGCCTTTCTGATCCACGGCGGGCCCCAGAGTTCTTTTGGCAATTCGTTCCATTACCGCTGGAATCCGCAGGCCTACGCGGGTGCCGGATACGCGTCCGTGATGGTCGATTTTCACGGGTCGACCGGCTACGGACAGGCCTTCACGGATTCGATCCGCGGCGACTGGGGCGGCAAACCCCTTGAAGATCTTCAAAAGGGTCTCGAAGCGGCGCTGGATCGCTACCCTTGGATGGACGGCGACCGCGTCGGCGCGTTGGGCGCTTCGTTCGGCGGTTTCATGATTAACTGGATCGCCGGTAACTGGCCGGATCGGTTTCGGTGCCTCGTCAATCACGACGGCAACCTCGACGAACGCATGGCGTATTTCGACACCGAGGAACTCTGGTTTCCCGAGTGGGATCACGTCGGCACGCCATGGGACAACCCCGAGGGCTACGAGAAACACAATCCCGTGAACTACGTTCGCAACTGGAAGACCCCCATGCTGGTGATTCACGGTGCCCGTGATTATCGGGTGGTCGATACCCAGGGCATAGCGACGTTCAACGCGCTCAAGCGGCGGGATATCCCCGGCCGTTTGCTGTATTTCCCCGACGAGAATCATTGGGTGCAGAAGCCCCACAATTCGATCCTCTGGCACCGGGCCGTGATCGGCTGGCTGGACCGGTGGGTGAAGGCGGATGTTGCCCGATAGGCCATGCCGGTTGCGGGCGGCGCGAGCTTTCGCCAAACCCGTGGACTCGGTAGCTACGGTCGCCAGACCGTGGGCAATTGCTCTCGAAAACAACGCTCTGGCTAGCGTGGCTGCGGGTTGGGCGAGTGTTTACCGGCCGCGGGACGTTACCCATTGTGTTGCAAGGACTTACGCCAACTAACTCCCGCGCGGACGTGGAATCGCGATCCCGCGATTTTGCCGGAATGGGCAACGAATTCCACTCCTAATGCTTGCTTTACCTAGCTTGCCCAATTAAGATCAATGTAGTAGCCGTGATGGCTACCGGTGTTTCTCATGCGCCGGATAATCACTTAGCCAAACCACGCTCCCACCCGCGGCGGGGTAGCCGATGCGGTGGGAGCGTACCGGACAATCCCTCTTCCATGGAGATTTTACTAATGCGTTGTCGAGCAGTCGGTATACGAACGACCCTGTTGTTGGCGGCACTGGCATTGTCACTGAGTCTGCCGTCGGCAGCCAACGCACAACGAGGAGGTGGTGCCGGCGTGGTGGTCGATGCCCAAGGTGTGCTGCGGACGAAGGTCTACAGCGATCCGGGCGGTCGGCTCGCGCAACAGCGGATCGCCGCCGCAAAGGCGACGCTCGCTCCCGAGCTTGCGCGCTTCAGCAAGATGCGGAAGTTCTCGCTCAATCGTCTCGAAAAAGCGATCCGCGACCACCAGGGCGTCGCGACCGACGAGATGCGAAACTTGGCGGGTCTGCTGCGGGTTCGATACGTCTTCTTCTATCCGGAGTCGGGCGATATCGTCATCGCCGGTCCGGCGGAAGGGTGGATCACCAATCCGGCCGGCCGGATCGTCGGCATTACCAGCGGAAGACCGATCGTGCAGTTGCAGGACCTGGTCGTGGCGCTCAGGGCGTTTCCGCCTCAGGGACGCGGCGCGCGAGTGATCGGTTGCTCGATCGATCCCACACAAGAGGGTCTCGCCAAGATGCAGCAGTTTTTGCGCGGCGTCGGCTCGACGGCCACGCCGGCGCATACGCAGTACATCGTCACCGGCCTGCGCGACAGCCTGGGGCTTCAGCAGGTCAGCATCGACGGCGTCTCGCCCAATACGCACTTTGCCCGGGTGATGGTCGAGGCCGACTACCGCATGAAGCTCATCGGCATTGGTTTGGAGCGTCCACCGATTCGCTTGGTCAGCTACGTGGATCGGGCCAATCCGGCCTCGGTCAGCCGCAACGCCATGCAACGCTGGTACTTCATGCCCGACTACGAGTGTGTTCGCGTGGGCGCGGACCGCTTGTCGATGGAACTGGTCGGCGACGGCGTGAAACTCGTCGGTGAAGACGAAGTGGTCAACGCCGCCGGTCAGCGTCAGGCCACCTCGCGAAGCAGCGCCGCCAGCCAGGCGTTCGTCAGCGGCTTCACGAAGAAGTACTCCGAACTGGCCGAGCGATCGCCGATCTACGCCGAGTTGCGCAACCTGATCGACATGGCAATCGCCGCGGCCTTCATTCAACAGGAAGGCTACTGCGAGAAGGCCGGCTGGAAAATGGATCTCCTCGGCAACGAGCAGGCCTTCGCAGTCGAGACTCTCAACGCCCCGCGGCAAGTAGCCTCGGCGGTAAACGCCATCTGGAAGGGCCGCCGGCTGATGACGCCCATCGGCGGCGGCGTAACCATGCAACCCCGCCGGGCACTCGACAGTGACAACCTCCTTGAAGACGAGAACGGCCGAGTCGCCGAGCTTCGCAAGGAGATGAAGCTGGACCTGGCCGAAGGTCAATGGTGGTGGGACTAAATCACTTCGAAGATAAACACTAAGCAGAAGTAGATCCCCACGGCGAGAAAAATCCCGCCGGTGATCATTCTGGCCCACTTCTCGATCTTCGACAGCACGTCGTAAGCCTTGCCGACCGATTGAGCACCTTGCGCTATCAAGACGGCGAACACGATGACCGGCACCGCCGTACCGATCCCGTACATGACCGGCACCGTAACGCTGGAATTGACCTTCACCGCCAGCGGAATCAGGGTGCCAAAGAACAACGCGGCCGACGTGGGACAGAACGACAGTGCAAACACCAGTCCCAACAAGAGGGCACCCCAGATGCCCATGGCATCGACGCGTTTCTGCATGTTCTCGCTGACTCCCGAACCGCTCACGCTAAACCGGATCAGTCCCAGCAATAACATGCCCACGAGTATCAAGATCGGTCCCAGCAGGACGTGCATGTACTTTTCTAAGAACAGTAATACCTGCAGATCCGACAGTGCGGTTGCGACCAGAACGATCGCCAACGCCAAGTAGGCCAGCGTGCGTCCCAGCGTGTACAACAGGCCGGTAAGGAACACCTGTCGGGCGTTGTCCACCCGCCGGCCGACGTACGAAATGGCCGCGATATTCGTCGCCAGCGGACAGGGGCTAATCGACGTGAGGACACCCAGCCACAAGGCCGACGCCGTAGCGAACATCAACTCCGCCATCATTCGGCCTCCAAGTAGTCGGCGATTCCCTCCTGCACGTACTTGAAGAAGTCCTCCTTCTTGGTGACCAGGCTCCAAACCTTCGGCATCGCCTTCCACCGAGACACCTTGCCGCCGCGGACGCCGGCGATTATCAGCGTGGGGCCGCTGATTCTGTAGGCGTCGGAGTAACTCTTGTTCTTCTCGTCCTGGAAGTCGATCAGGCAGAAGCCGACCGTACCCTGCTTCATCTCTTCGGCGAATCCGGTCTTGGTCGCTGCCTCAATGTACGCACTGATTGTCTGACAGGTCGGGCAGCGTTTGGTGCGGTGAAAGTACATCGCGGCTACCCAATGGTCCGGCTTCTCGGCGGATTGGTCTTCGGCCAACACAGGAAGCGTGCCCGCGAGAACAACGGCAATCACCAAGGTCTTGCCGGTAAACTGACAGAATCGCATTTTGACGTGCTCCATTTTTTGTGAGTAGTCGTTGTTCGCTCCGCGAACAAACGCTGGTTCAGCGAACGACGACGAGGTTGGTTCAGCAAAGGACAAAAACGTTGGTTCGCAGAGCGAACCACGACTATCACCGATTGCCCTACCCTAAGTAGTAGGCCCTTCCAGCATTGCCCGAGTTTCCTCTTGGATGTACTTGACGAAGGCTTCCTTGTCGCCAACGAGTTCCCAAACCCTGGCGAGATTCCTGCACTCTTTCTGGCTTCCGCCGTCCATTTCCACCAGTACAACGGTGGGTGCAATCAGTTCATATTCGGTGCGAAAGTGTTCGTTCTCGGGCAATTCATAGTTGACCACCTGCCACGCCAATTGTCCGCCTTCGATCGGCCCGGCAAAACCCGCCCGGATCGCTTCGTGTGCGTAGGATTCGATACTCTCGCACGTCGGACAACGGATCTTCCCGTGAAAGTAGTAGGCGATGACGCCGTCGGTCATCGCCGGTTTGCCGGCGGCCTGATTTGCTTCGTCCCCGGCCTCGGGCGCCTCGCGGATGCCTTTGGCAATGAGCACGGCGACGCTGGCAGCGACGAACGACAGCAAAACAGCCGCGACGATGTTCTTGGGTTTCATCTTCGCGTCACTCCTTTCGATTGGGGTGTCGGCGGTTCATGCGAGCATCTGCTTGATTTCTTCCGTCGAGGGCACCTTGCCCACGATCTTGACCTCTCCATCGACCACCAAGGCGGGCGTCGCCATCACTCCCAGCGCGGTGATCCGCATGATGTCGGTGACCTTCTCTACCGACGCTTCGATGCCGAGCTGCTCAACGGCCGTCTCGACGTGATCTTTGAGCTTCTCGCAGTTAGGGCAACCGGGGCCCAGTACCTGTACCAGTTTCATCGTCGGGTTCCTTCTGTTGGAGGCGGGTAAATAGGCTTGCTTAGGTCGTTTAACCGGTAGCCGAAGGCGACGTTGTGAGGTGGCCGAAACGCTCGATTATCCAGAACAACCGTCGCCTTCGGCTTAGGGTTAAACGAGGCGGTCGCCTTCGGCTTAGGGTTAAACGAGGCGTCGCCGCCGGCCGTGAAGAAATGGCCGTAGCCCATGCCCACGACGGTCGCCATAACAACGACCAAAGCAGTGAAGACGGCCGTCTTCGTGTTTCCAATGATAGAGCGGATCACGAGGATGCTCGGTATCGACATCGCCGGCCCGGCCAGAAGCAAAGCCAGCGCGGGGCCTTCCGCCATCCCGTTGTTCATCAGCGTTTCGAGAATCGGGATCTCGGTCAGCGTGGCAAAATAGAACAGGCATCCGACAACCGAGGCAATCAGGTTCGACGTCAGACTGTTGTCGCCGACCAGAGCGGCCACCTGTTCTTCCGGAAGCAGGGCCCCGAGAAAACCCACGGCGAACACTCCGCCGAAAAGCAGCGGAATCAGCAGTTTGGAAAACGTCCAGGTATGGCCCATCCACTCGGTGAACTCCGCCTTGCTGAGCCATGTCAGGCTCATGATAGCGACGACCACGCCCATAGCGCCGGCCAGGTACCAACGAACGTGATGCACCCGGACAACCCAAGTGTCGACGTCGACGAAAGAAGCGATTTCAGACTTCGCTACTTGTATCACTTCGCCCACCTGATGGCCCAGCACGGGCTGCTTGAGCCGCAAACGGTATTGGCTCAGCATTTCCTTCTCCAAAGTGGCCTCGAAATGCGTGCCGTCGGCCAGGTCGACGATCTTGTCGCCCGGATTGAACCAATCGCTGAAAACGAGGAAAGCGATCATCGCTATCAGCAGCAGGGCGCTTTGATAGAGCGGCCGGTTGGCGGCCGGCGGGTCGGGCATTTGCATGGCGACCGCCGTGCGCCGCTCCTCGTCCTTCCGGAAAATCACCGCCATGATCAGCCCAATGATGACGCCGAAAACGATCGCCCCTATCACCCTGGCCACGCCGAGTTGAAAGCCCAACACGCGGGCCGTCAGGAATAGGGCCAAAACGTTGATGGCCGGACCGGCGTACAGGAACGCTGAAGCCGGCCCCAGCCCCGCCCCGACGCGATATATCCCGGCGAACATCGGCAACACGCTGCAAGAACAAACGGCCAAGACCGTGCCCGAGACCGACGCCACCGAGTAGGCCTCCACCTTGTTGGCCTTCGGCCCAAGGTGTTTCAGCACGGCCTCCTTGGAGAGGAACGCAGTGATCGCCCCCGCGATGAACAGGGCGGGCACAACGCAGGCGAGCGTATGGTTTCGTGCGTACCACTGCAGCAGCATGAACGCCTCGACAATCGCGATGGTCACCTTGGCGTTAATCGGTTTGGTTTCCGCGGAATATTCCGGGGTCGCCAGAGGCAGGAAGTATGCCGCCAGAAAGATCGCGACAAACACGCCGAACGTCTTCAATTCCTTATGCATCAGCTACTCCGGGCCTACGCGAGCAACGCGCTCTGATCTCGCACGTTACACTCCAGCACCGACTCCACGCAATTGAGAAAATCGACGACACACTTCACGCGGAGTCGATAGAAAACCATCGAGCGCCGTTTCTCATCTTCAACAAGGCCCGCCTCCTTGAGGATGGCAAGGTGTTTCGAGACGGTCGACATGTCGGCTCCGATCATCTCGGTCAGTTTGCAGACACACTTTTCCTCGCTCCGGGAGAGTTCATCGACGATGAACAATCGCGTCGGGTGCGCAATGGCCTTGATGATCTTGGCGCGTGCCTCGTATTTCGCTTTAGTGGTTTCGTCCATACATATAACCCATCGGACTTGGCTATTTGGTAGTTTAACCAAATCGCCAAATAAGACAACCCGTAATCAGGGGGGTGCGTACTCACGGGGCTGCCAAGCTCGCTACGGCAGCGAGAAGGCGATTCCCTCGATCTCCACAAGCAGGTCGGGGCGGCAGATGTCCGCCAAGGTGTAGACGGCGGGCAATCCCCCGAGTCGTTCTTTGCAGATGGCCTTGACCTTGGCGTAGTCCTCTTGGTGCTTCACGTAGACTCGAACCAGCGCCATGTCGTCGAGCGTGGCCCCCATGTCAGCGACCCCGTGACCGGCGAAGTTATCGCTGGAAATCAGGGCTTCGATATTGTCCAACGTCTGCCGGGTTTGGCCCTCCGCGTCGCCGACGAATCGGGTCTCGGAGCCGGTGATGCTGGCCGTACCGGAGATGAAAATCGTGGCGAACTTGCCAACGGTGATCGCCATCGCCCGAGAGAACTTGGGACTCCTGGGGCTGTAGTGTTCCCGGTAATCGAACGCCGAGGTCTGCTGCGGATTCTCCAGCGGCACGAGCACGACGTCCTCGCGGTCGGTTGCCAAGGCAATACTGCTCATTACAACGCCCTGGCCGTCGGTGCCGATTCCAGTGCTGGCCGGATAGACGGGCCAGTCGATCTCCGGCGGAAGGCGCTCCGCCGCGAACTCAACGCCCTGATAGAAGTCGGTTCGCGCCCGATTGAGTTCCTTGTATCTTTGAGTTTCACCCTCCGGCCCGACAATATCGCCGAGGTACAACCAGGTGCGAACGACTTGTTCGAAACGCACCCGCTTGCTTTCCAGTCCGTTGCGAAGTTGCTTGAAGGCGTCAATGGAACGGTCGTAGAGGTGCGGAGCCCGGACCTTTGGGCAGACGTGCGAAGTGTGGAACCAGGCGACGCCGTCGTGCCGGCTGACCACCAATTGTTCGGAGTGGCGTTCAATCTCGATTTCGGCGCCTCCCTGGGCGATTCCGATGGCCTCGATTTCCAGCAGTTTCCCGCTGCAAGGAGGCTGGGGAACGTAGGTCGTCGCGGGCAGGTCATCGCCGTAGAAATCCTTGACGATTTGCCGACATTCCTCGGTTAGCTCGGGCCCTTTTGTGAAGACGCTCTGCTTGATGATCGAACCGCCGGCTCCATGTTTCTCAAAGATTGCCCGAATAGAACTCAAGGCATCTTGTCCTTGCTTGCCCAAGTCGCCGCCGTTTCGCGGCACGGCGCAGGCGAAAACATGCCGAACGCCACCCGCTCGAACAAGCGCGCTGCCAATCCCGTGGCTGGATTCTTTGATTATCATATGATTCCCGCGTCTCTTCCGCTGGGGTAGGTGGGTGAGGCGTCAGTGCCGACGTTCGCTATGGTGGGATGTTAGTGGTGGATGCACGCTTCGCCGTGGATCGGCTTGCATGTCGGACGTGAAGTCTCCAATGCCGCGTATCGGTCGGGATCTCTCAAGGGTCCCCGAGGGCTAAGATCTCAACACTTCAATCTATACTATAACTTCAACTAGTCTTTACTATAACTTCAGCTAGCACGCTGACACAAGGTCTCTTTGCCCCTTCACACTACTCTGGTGGGGTTTGTGTAGTACCGTTCTCCCGGGGTTAGAACTGCGTGGAAGGTGGGGCGAAAGAACACCCTGGACACCTGACCACATGCCAGCATGATAGTCTACCCCGCCATCGTTTTCAACCACCCCGGGGCTTCTGTGAAACGGAAGCGAACGCTGCTGCGTGGACTTTCAACTTACCTGCACACCAAACGGAGGAGGGGTATTATCTCTGCTGCTTTTCGCAGTACCCCTTAGTACCCCTCTTGCTCAATAATCGGGCTGGCATTTCTCTGGGTTTTTCGTCACAATAGCAGATGTCATACCCGGCCGAAGAGGTGGTACATTGCACCCGAAGAGGCGGCCCGGTGTCCGTAACACCTGTCTCGGCGGCCAGGATGGCCGGGAGAGGCTGAATGGAACGTAATTCGTGGAAGGTTGAACGCCGCGGCGACGGAGCGGTCTTGGTTCGAGTACCTTCATCAGGTACAAGCGTCCGGCAATTGCCGGACGCCGTGTTTGCCTTTCGGCTCGGTGATCCCCAGTATGCTTATTGGGAAGAGAAACTCAACGAGTGCAAGCCGCCCGAAGAGCAGTCATCAACTGCTTGACTTCTGACTCGTCCTATCGCTCTTATCTTCCGTTGCCAAAGCAGGTCAGGTGCCCGTCCGTATAGAACACTTCAAAACGAGGTGGAAGGGACTGGCGCAGACAATCGGCAATGCTGAAGACGACGACACGACGATTCTCGGAGTCTAATGCTCGAGCGAAACGTTCGTAGAAAGCCCTGCCTTTTCCTTCCGGACGCACCGGACGATATAGGTAGATGAAATCCATGTCCCGGGGAACAACGTCGCACACGTCCGCCACGATCCATTCCACTCGTTCGCCGGGGACATCGAGCCATTGCTGCAGGTGTTTTCCTGCTTCGACCATGCGGCTGGATATCTCGATCTGGACGGTCTTCCGGTGCGGATAGAGTTTCTGCAAGAGCAGACATTGCAGACCGTTGCCGGCGCCGAAGTCGGCCGAGACGGTATCTCGATTGATGAACGGTCCGGCCTTCAGCAGAGGAGAAATCCCGCCCGCATGGCACCAGTATCCTCCCGTCTGGTCGACCAGCCGTCGCTCATCCGGCGTGTATGGGGCCTCGTGGCCGTGGACGTGGCAATAGAGCGTCAGAAAGGCATCTTCCAGTGTCTCCGCATTTCGGGTGTCAACAGCCTGCCGAAAGACACGTTTGTGCTCGGCGTACTGCGAAAACAACCCATACGGATCGGGCGGCGGTTCCAACTCGAGAAACACTCGCATCAACTCGACGAAACGAGCGACTTCTTCTTCCGTCCGGTCTTCCGCCGAGAGGATTTTCGAGAGGTGGGAATCCGGGTTTTTCATCTTTTCTCGGCGAAGTTTCCGAGTTTGGTCTTGGGAGTCACGTAATATCGGCAGTGGTGTAGCGGCCCAGCGACTATCGGTGGCTCTTCAGTGTGGCAGCCGCACCCGGCGTCATGCCGGCAACACTTCACGCGGAACTCAGCCCGTACGGCTCTCGCCGGCTGCGTTTCAGCCGGCGGTTGGCCTCGTTGTCGCCGATGAACAACTCGGCCGCGGGGTCCCAGGTGAGCTTGCGGCCCAGCCGCATCGAGATATTGGCCAGGTGACAGACCGTAACGGATCGGTGCTGGCTGAAGACCTCGGAGACCGGCGTGTTGCGGGTCTTGACGCAATCGAAGAAGTTTCCCATGTGGTTGACGATCGAGTCGAGCTTACCCATGCGCTCCGGCCGGTCGAGGTTATCGTGCGGGTAG
>Ga0180429_10001315_pt1 | contig 21172 bp, 18 predicted proteins | sample SS_ome_FD_132428 | JGI IMG/M metagenome (GOLD analysis project Ga0180429, IMG submission 132428) | Hypersaline lake sediment archaeal communities from the Salton Sea, California, USA - SS_1_S_1 metaG | ecosystem: Environmental > Aquatic > Non-marine Saline and Alkaline > Hypersaline > Sediment ...
CATTCTGGGACGATTCGTTTACCTCCTCCAAGAAATGGATCCGGGAGTTCGGCGGGCTCTACCGGAGGGAAATAGGTTTGCCCTTCTACTGCAATGCCATCCCGCGCTTGATCAACCCGGATGTGGCCGATGCCCTGTCCGAGGCGGGATGCACGTATGTCCAGCTCGGCGTCCAATCCCTGTCCAGAGAGATCTGCACGGAGGTACTGAACAGGCGGTGGGACCGAGACAATATCGCGGAGGCCGTGAAGCTCCTGAAGCGGGCAGGCATCATGGTTCAGGTGGATCACATGCTGGGCCTCCCTGGCGACACGGTGCGCATCGAAGAAGAGAGCGTGCTGTTCTACAACCGGATCCGCCCTGACTTGATCAGCGTCTTCTGGCTCGTCTACTATCCGAAAACCGCCATTACCGATGCAGCTCTGGAGAAAGGCCGAATCGACGGGAACAGGCTGGACAGGCTCGAGGAGGGTCTTCCGTTGTCGGGCGAGTCCTGTGGAACGATTCACGACCCCTCTGCCTGTTTGGATGATCCCAGGCCTTACTATGCTGTTTCGTTCCTGATGAACTATCTGCCCTTTATGCCAAGGTGGCTCGTGTCCTTCCTGGTCCGAAGCGGTGCGTACCGGGTTTTCCGATTCGAGAATTTCCTGGTGTCACACGCTTTGCCTCGTGCCATTCACAGCGTCGTCCACAGGAAGTACTTCCATCGAAGGCTTCTTACAGGCTTCCTCAAGAGGGTCTTCGGCCGCTGGACTGGATAGCTGCTGCGCACGGGCGCACCACGAGAAAGGCGAGAGCAGCCCCCCATACGCAGGTCTGCCCGGCCACGTACACCAAGTTCCACGGCTCGGGGAAGAGATAGAGCCCCCCCGGGGCCATGAGTGTCAGCAGCGTGGCCGCGAACAAGACGCCTGCCACCCGGTCGTCCCCCATTCGCGACCCGCCCGACGTGGCAACCCGGAAGAGGGCTATCAGCGGCAGCACCACCAGCAAGTCATCATACCAGCCGTGAAAGGTCCAGAAGCGGGCGACAAGAGCCGCCACTCCGGCGAGCTGCCACACATCGCGACGCCGGTGGAAGTAGGTCCACACACCCAGGCCGGCAAACAGAGCCAGGGATGCTGAGGGGATCCACTCGCTAAGGCCAAAAGAGGCAAGCCAGCTCTGCACGTTGGCGTGGCTGTACTGCAGGGCCTCCGCGCTGGAGAGCATTTGCTCCGTGCCCTTCCGGAAGCCGTCGATCAGGGACAGAGGAGCGCTCTCCTGGAACGAAAGGGCCAGAGCCGTCATCCCTACATAGCCGAAACCAGTGAGCAGTGCCGGCCGCAGCCTTCCGGGGACAAACAGGACGATCCACAGGAAAGGCGCCGCGACGCTCGGTTTCACAAGGGCAAGGGCGAGGAGAAAGGAGCCGAGGATGTCTTTCCACAACCCGGAGGAACGGCGACAGAGGAGCAGGAGGCCGGCAATCAGGACCGGCATGATGTATATGATAACCTGGCCGTTCCCAATGGTCGCCCCTGTGGCATAGATGGACAGGGGAATCAAGCCGATGAAGACCCGTTCCGTTCGGGATCTCGCACCGCTCAGGCGCACGAGCAACCTGACCAGCCATGCGAGTGCGGCCGCGGCTGTGAAGGCGTACAGCCATCGGGCAGGCGTTATCCCCAGCCAACCCACGAGAGGCCAGAGAATCGCGTAGCTTGCCGGGGGATACACGGCCGTCCGTATGGCGCCGTATACAGGCTCTCCCCTGAACCAGGCCTGCACCTCTTCGAGCCGCATGTCGAGGTCCACGGCCCCCAGGGGACCCAGGTCGAAGAGCAGTCGTCCGAACTCGTATCCGAGCCAAACGAACGCAGCGATCGCCATGAGCACGATTGCTGCGAGCCGGAGCGCGTCTCCGTGTTTGTGCCACGCCTCCCGCAACAAGCCTTTCCCCCTTTGTCTAAGGACCGATCCGATAGTAGAATGGACGCCGCCGACATTCAAGTCCTGATGACGGGGACTCGGAGTCCCCCGAGGTGGAACGGAGACAATGAATCGCCAGAAAAACCTTCAGAGAGACGCCGACGTCGTTCTGGTCTACCCGAAGACCGGAATGGACGTGGGGTCCGCCATCACGCCCCCCCACTCCCTGCTGGCCATCGCTTCTCCTCTATGCCGGGAAGGGTACAAGGTCAGGATCATCGACCAGAGAACAGACGCCCATTGGCGCCGAAGCCTCGCTTTGGCGATGGAAGGCAGCCCCCTTTGTGTGGGCATCACGTGCATGGTCGGCACCCAGATCGCCTTCGCCCTCGATGCGGCCGGGCTGGTCCGAGAGAAGGCGAGGGGTGACGTACCCATCGTCTGGGGTGGACCCCACCCTTCAACGGTTCCGGAACAAACCCTGGGAAACGATTACGTAGACATCGTTTGCGTAGGCGAAGGGGATGCCACATTCCCAGGTCTCGTGAGCACGATTGCTTCCCATGAGCCTCTCTCGACGGTCAAAGGAATCGGCTTCAAGAACGGCGGCAAGACGGTGATCACCCCGCAGAGGGAGCTCGAGGATGTGGAGACCCTGCCTCCGATTCCCTGGGACCTGGTCAACGTGGAGAACTACATCCGTCCCGATTTCTATCTCAAGAACAGCCCGCGCACCCTGGACATTGGCCAGACATCCCGGGGATGCCCGTTCAAGTGCGGGTTTTGCAGCAGCGCCGGCATCCGACGGCGGAAATGGCGGGCCATGTCTTCTGAGAGGAGCGTGGCGCTGATCGAAGAGGCGGTGCGGAGATTCAACCTGAACGGGGTCTGGATTCGGGACGACGAGTTTCACGTGGACCGAACGAGGACGTCCGAGATCTGTGAAGGGATTCTCGAGAAGAATCTCAACATCCGCTGGTACACTGCGGGGACCCGGGTGGATCTGTTCAACCGGGCTTCCGACGAGGAGATCGCCCTGCTTCGCCGAAGCGGGGCCTATGCACTCAAGTTCGGCGTCGAGTCAGGAAGCAACCGGATCCTGGAGCTGATCGAAAAAGGCGTCACGTGGCAGGAGGCGCTGGAGGCGAACCGAAAGGCGAAGAAACACGGGATCGTCTTCGGGTTCAGCCTGATGATGGGATTCCCCACGGAGACGATGGAGGAGATCCATCGGACCGTAGATCTGGCCCGGCAGATCGAGGCCGACAACCCGGGCGCACAGCTCGAGACAATCGGCACCTACACGCCGCTCGTCGGCACGCCGTTGTTCGCTCTGGCTCTCGAGCACGGCCTCGAACCGCCGGACAGCCTGGAAGGATGGATCGACTGGGACTTCTGGGAATACGACCTCCAGGGAAAGCGAATTCCCTGGTTCGATTACAGGGGCAGGAAGCGGATCGGAAACATAGGCTACTATCACACCCTTGCCCATGCCCTTCCGAACCTAATCGACAGCGTGAGCAACCGAGCCCTCCGAAGCACGTTGAAGGCCCTGTCTTCCCCGGTGGCGGCGTACAGCCGCTTACGCATCCGGCACAAGCGGTTCGACTTCGCCCCCGAGCTGGCCGTCCTTCGGTCCATCCGAGGGAGACTGCTCCGGAAGGGCGGCCTCAGCCTGCAGTAAGGCCGAGCACGGCGAAGAGGACCGCCATGCCGATGCAGTAGCCCGCAAAGGCGGGCCTTTCCCAGATGTGCTCCGGCTCCCTCACGACCGCGTCCTTCCTGGCCGAAAGCCGAATGAACCAGACAATGAACAGGGCAATGAAGGGAAGCATCCAGAACAACCGGTTCAGCCCGGTGTCCAGGACCAGGAGGGCAAAGAGAAGCAGGCTGAGCAGGGCATAGGCAATCATCGAGACCATCAGGCTGCGTTCCGTGTACCACCGGAAGCTCGACCGATAGGCAGCCGCTCGATTCGGGTCCCCGATGAACCGGTACTCTGCGTACCGCTTTCCCGCCATGACGAAGGCCGCGAGGGTCCAGCACGAGAGCAGGAACGCGGGGGGCGGCGGGCACGCCGTGGTTACGGCATACCAGCCAATGGCAAGTCGGATGGGCCCGTTGACCGACTCTACGATCACATCGGCGTAAGGGATTTCCTTTGCACGAACAGGAGGAACGTTGTACAGCCCGCCGCCGATCAGAAGGAATGCGAGAACCCACAGCAAGGATTGCCGTGGCAGCAACAACCAGGCGGTCCCTGCGCTGGTCAGCGCAAACAGGCCGGCCAGAACCCACAACCAGGCAGTGGACACCTCATTGGCAGGAACGGGACGAAACCTCTTGACCGGGTGCAGCTTGTCTCTGGGGCCGTCGAGGATCTCGTTTACGATGTAGTTTGCGCCGGAAGCCAGACACGTCACCAGGAGCGCCCAGCCGAGACGCCATGCGATCGGGAGGTACGGACCCAGGTCCATGTCGGGCCGCCAGACGACCACGGTCCCCCCGGCCAGCACCAGCACGTTCTTGAACCAGTGGTCCGGCCTGGCGACCCCGAGGTACACCCTCAGCCTTTTGAGCCTTGACACGGGATTGCTGCCTTTACTACCCTTTCGTGAGGGGGGCACATGGACTTAATCGACGCATTCATCGTTCTCGGCTCGGACCGAAACCTCCTCGTGACGCTTCTCTTCCTGCTCATCACCGCTTTTGGCCTGTTCATTGCCACATTGTACCTGCCGAGGGAAAACGCCCGCTGGAGACTCCTTTCGGGACGATCTCTGCCTTTTCACTGGAAACGCGTCGCGGTCATCTTGAGCCTCACAAGCCTCGGTCTTCTTCTCCTCGCCGCCCTACTCCTGATGAACGCACTGCGCCCCGAGTAGAAACCGAAGAGAAAAAGGTGTCAGGAACCTTTTCTCAAGAAGCCGTTGCCTGGTGGCAAAGCGAAGAAAAGGTTCCTGACACCTTTTTGCGTATTTCTTGATCGCGTGTCAGCGAGTGTGGCCTTTTGCAGATCCTAGTTTTGTGCGGCAATCTCGCTGCAGGACCTCTTCCACCGAAGCTGGTTCTGCCAGTCGGCATACCCTTCGTCATCGGGCTGCAGGGCCTGAGCCTCGAGGTCCTCGATCTCCTTACCGAGAGCGTCCCGGTCGAGATCCTCGGCGTATTCTGCATCATCCAGCAGGACGGTCACCCTCTCTGCGGTAACCTCGGCAAACCCGCCGGCTGCTGCCATCAGCTTCTCGCCCGACTCGTCCCTGTAAGCCAGCCGTCCGGCGGTAAGCTCGGCCAGCATGTTCGCATGGCCGGGCAGCACACCGAACTCTCCCAATACGCCCGGCGCAACGAGCTCCAGCACAGCCCCGCTGAAAAGGGTCCGCTCAGGAGTCACGAGATCCAGAAAGAATGTATCCGCCATCTGCTATTTCTCCTTATCAGGCTTCCGTGAATCCGCCTGCTTCTATCAAAGGCTCGCTCTGGGCGCTCCTTTCGGGGTGGCGCGGGGCCTGACCCCCGATCCCTGGTCCCTCTACGTTCTCCCATCGCCTAGCACTACTGCTTCGGCGTGTTACGACATCAGCTTCTCTGCCTTCTCCTGCACCTCATCGATGGTGCCCACCATGTAGAAGGCCTGCTCAGGAAGCTCGTCGTGCTTGCCTTCCAGGACCTCTTTGAAGCCCTTGACCGTGTCCTCCATCTTGACGTAGCGTCCTTCGGTCCCGGTGAAGGCCTCGGCCACGAAGAAGGGCTGGCTCAGGAAGCGCTGAATCTTCCTTGCCCGGGCCACGAGCATCTTGTCGTCCTCGGAAAGCTCGTCCATACCGAGGATGGCGATGATGTCCTGAAGATCCTTGTACCGCTGCAAGACTCGCTGCACCTCTCGGGCGACCAGGTAGTGCTCCATACCAAGGATCTCCGGATCGAGGATCCGGGATGTGGAGTCCAGAGGATCCACGGCCGGGTAGATCCCCGGCTCGACGATCTGGCGGGAAAGAACGGTGGTTGCGTCCAGGTGAGCGAATGTCGTGGCAGGCGCCGGGTCGGTCAAGTCGTCCGCCGGAACGTAGATCGCCTGCACCGAGGTAATCGACCCCTTCTTGGTCGAGGTAATCCGCTCCTGGAGCTCCCCAAGGTCGGTGGACAGGGTCGGCTGGTAACCCACGGCAGAGGGCATCCGGCCGAGGAGTGCGGAAACCTCGGAGTTGGCCTGAGTGAAACGGAAGATGTTGTCGATGAAGAGCAGCACGTCCTGGCCTTCCTCGTCCCGGAAGTACTCGGCCACGGTCAGGGCCGAGAGACCCACGCGGGCGCGCGCTCCCGGCGGCTCGTTCATCTGCCCGTAGACGAGGGCGGTCTTCTCCAGAACCCCGGATTCCTTCATCTCGAGCCAGAGGTCATTCCCCTCGCGGGTCCGCTCGCCCACGCCGCCGAATACCGAATACCCACCGTGGTGGGTAGCGATGTTGTGGATCATCTCCATGATGATAACGGTCTTGCCCACACCTGCACCACCGAACAGCCCGATCTTCCCGCCCCGGGCGTACGGCTCGAGAAGGTCGATCACCTTCACGCCCGTCTCGAGGGCCTGCACACGGGTGTCCTGCTCGGTGAACTCCGGCTTTTCCCGGTGGATCGGGAACCGTTTTTCGGTCGAGACAGGCCCGGCCTCATCCACGGGCTGCCCGACCACGTTCAAGATCCGGCCGAGCACCTCTTTGCCGACCGGCATGGTGATCACGTTCCCCGTATCCTTCACGGGAAGGCCCCGGACCAACCCATCGGTCGAGTCCATGGCAACACACCGCACCGTGTTCTCCCCCAGGTGCTGCGCCACCTCGAGGACGAGGTTGTCTTCCTGGTCATTGATGGAAGGGTTCGACAGTGTGAGAGCATTGTAGATGGGGGGTAGATTCCCGGATTCGAACTCTACGTCCACCACTGCGCTGATAACTTGGGTAACCTTTCCCACTTCCATGGACTGACTCCTTCTCGCGTTTTTTCGCTTCCTCTGTATAGCCTTTTATCTATTTATTGCAGAGCCTCTGCACCGTTCACAATATCCATGAGTTCCTTGGTAATGGCTGCCTGCCTGGCCCGGTTGAAGGTAAGGGTGAGGCGTTCGATCATCTCCTTGGCATTGCTCGTCGCGCTGTCCATGGCCGTCATCCTGGCGGCAAACTCGCTGGTCTGCGCCTCGAGCATGATCCAGAAGAGCTGCACCTCCACGTACCGCGGCAGGAGCTTCTCGAGCAGGTCCTCTCGGGCAGGCTCGTAGATATAGTCCCCGACCTCCTCGCCTTCTGCGCCGTCCGGCTCTTCCGGTTCCATCTTCTTGAGAGGCAGAAGGGGGCGGTACGCGGCCTTCTGGGTCATGACGGACATGAACTGGGTGAACATGACGCCCACCTCGTCCGTCTCGCCCGCAAGAAACGACCCGACCAGATCCTTGGCTATCGGCCGGATGGCATCGAACTGCGGTGCGCCGGGAAACAGATGGGTCCTCGCCTGTCGAACCGTCACCTCTCTGCGCTTGTAGAAGTCCCGCGCCTTCTGACCGACCAGATAGAGAGAAATCGACTCGTAGGTCTCCTTGTTCTCAGCGAGGAAATCCCGGGTCTTGCGAAATACGTTTGTGTTCAATCCACCACAGAGCCCCCGGTCCGAACTCACGATGAGAAGATCCATCTTGCGGGGGCCCGGACGCTCCTCCAGGAGAGGGTGTGTCCCCCCCTCGATCTGCCCGACGAGTTGACCCACCACCTGATTCATCTTGTCCGCATAGGGTCGTGTGCTCTCCAGGGCCTCCTGCATTCTCCGAAGCCTGGCCGCCGCCACCATCTGCATGGCCTTGGTGATCTGGGCCGTCTTCTTCACGCTTTGTATTCGTCTCTGAATATCCCTTAACGTCGCCATTCGTTACCTCTTTGGGTTGATCCAGCTACTTTACTCTACACTGAAGGTGCCCTGGAATTCGTCCAAGACCTTGGTGACCTCATCCGCGAATTCATCCGAGATCTTCTGCTTCTCCTTGATTTCGGCAAAGACGCCGGGATGACGTGACTCGATGAACTGATAGAGCTCGGACTCGTATTTCGAGATCGTTTCTTCGGAATACTCGTCCAGGTACCCGTTCGTGCCCGCGAAGATGAGCACGACCTGCTGCTCCACGGAAAGAGGCTTGTACTGAGGTTGTTTCAGAACCTCGACGAGCCGCCTTCCCCTTTCGAGCTGGGCCAGGGTCGCCTTGTCGAGGTCGCTTCCGAACTGGGCAAAGGCCTCCATCTCGCGGAACTGGGCAAGGTCGAGCCGGAGCGAGCCGGCCACCTGCTTCATCGCCTTGATCTGGGCGTTGCCGCCCACGCGTGAAACAGAGAGACCCACGCTGATCGCGGGCCTCACGCCCGAGTAGAACAGGTCGGTCTCGAGAAAGATCTGGCCGTCCGTGATCGAAATCACGTTGGTCGGGATGTAGGCCGAAACGTCACCTGCCTGGGTCTCGATGATCGGCAAGGCGGTCAGAGAGCCCCCGCCACGCTCATCGCTCATCTTGGCGGCACGCTCGAGAAGTCGGGAGTGGACGTAAAAGACGTCGCCGGGAAACGCCTCGCGGCCCGGGGGCCTGCGGAGCAGGAGCGAAAGCTGCCGGTAGGCCACCGCATGCTTGGAAAGATCGTCGTAGATCAGGAGTGCGTGCCCGCCGCTGTCCCGGAGGAACTCGCCCATCGTGCAACCCGAATAGGGGGCGATGAACTGCAGGGTCGCCGGATCCGAGGCGGTCGCGCTCACCACGCAGGTGTAGTCCATGGCGCCGAAGCTCTCCAGCTTGTCGACAACCTGGGCAACGGTGGACTGCTTCTGGCCGATGGCCACGTAGAAACAGTAAACCGGCTGGTCGGTCTCGTGGGTGCTCTTCTGGTTGATGATCGTGTCGACGGCGATTGCAGTCTTGCCGGTCTGGCGGTCGCCGATGATCAGCTCACGCTGGCCCCGCCCGATGGGGATCATCGAATCGATCGCCTTGATCCCCGTCTGCACCGGCTCTTTCACGGGCTGGCGGCCGACGATGCCCGGCGCCTTGATCTCGATCCGGCGGGTCTCCTTCGATTCTATGGGCCCCTTCCCGTCCAGAGGCTGTCCGAGGGGATCGACCACGCGCCCGATAACCGCTTCCCCAACCGGCACCTCCACGATCCTGCCGGTCCGCTTGACGGTGTCCCCTTCCTTGATGTGGGTCACCTCACCCAGAACCGTGGCCCCCACGTTGTCTTCCTCGAGGTTCAACACCATGCCGTACAGGTTCCCGGGAAACTCGATCAGTTCCCCTGCCATGACCTTTTCCAGCCCGTGGATTCGGGCAATTCCGTCTCCCACGGAGAGGACAACCCCGGTTTCGCTGTACTCGACCGTCTTCTCGTAGTCTGCGATCTGCTGCTTGATGATTTCGCTAATCTCTTCTGCACGGATTCCGACTGCCACGGCTATTCCCCTTTCATGCTCTCTTTTAGGGTCTCAAGCTGGGTCCTGACAGAGCCGTCAAAAACCATCCCGTCGACCTTGCATACAACTCCCCCAAGGATTTCCGAATCCTCCGACCAATCAAGGATTATCTCTTTCTGGAACCTCTGTTCCAGGGCTTTTTGGATTGCCGCGACCTCCCCGTCTTCGAGGCTCTGGGCCGTAACCAGCTTGGCACGCAGCCGGCCCGCCAGAGAGTCCTCCAGGCGCCGATAGGCAGCGTAGATGGCCGGCAGGTACCGAATTCGCTCCTTGTCCACGAGAAGCTGCAGGAAATTCGAGCAAATGGTCCCCAGCCCCATCTTTTCGAGGACGCCTTTCAGGATGGCCTTGCGCCTCTTCCGGTCGTGAATCGGGTCGCAGAGTACCTTTCTCAGGATCTCGTTCTCCTCGAAGAGGGCCACAAAATCCCCGAGCCCCTGCCCGATCTCCTGCCACGTACCCTGCTCCTGCCCGAGGGCAATCAGTGCCTTGGCGTATCGCCTTCCGATGATTTCCTCTTTCACTGGACCTCTCCGATCTTGTCGATGTAGGTCTGAACCCAGGTTCGCTGATCATTCGGTGTCGCTGCCTTCTTGACAGCATCCGCTGCCATTCGTGCAGCAAGCTCTGCCGCCTCTTTTCTAAGTTCCTGTTTTGCAAGCACTATTTCGTGCTTGGCCGTCAGTTCTGCCTGCTGAACGATCTTCTCGGACTGCTTATTCGCCTCTTCGATGATCGACGTCCGCTCCTTCTCGGCATCCCCCTTGGAGAGGTCCAGGATCTTGCCGATTTCATCGTCCAGCTGGGCGACCCGGGTCTGGTACTCCAGGTACTTGTCCTCGGCAGCCTTCTTGGCCTTGGCCGCCTCTTCCATGGCCATCTGGATCTCCAGGCTCCTCTTTTCAAAGCTCCCCGCAGCGTTCTTGCGGTAAACGTAGAGCAGGAGACAGACAAGGAGGATGAAGTTAATGATCTGAAAGATCATCGCCTTTCCGAAATGGACCTCGTGATGCTCCTCTCCACCACCACTCGCCCAGGCCACAGGGCCAACCATGGCAAGAAGGGCCACGGCGATCATGACGGCAACCGAAAGCCTCACGAGCCAAGCCTCGTACCGAACCGTTCTTCTGCTGCATTTCTTCGCTCTCACGAAACCGGCCTCCCCAATAGCTTCTCGGTCAGTATGCGGGACAGCCCGGCCGCCTCTTCGCGCAACCGGCCCCTCGCCTCAGTGCTCTCCTGCTGGATCTCCGTTCGAATGCCCGCGAGGATCCCCTGGGCCTCCTCGCGGCCCTTGCCCAGGATCTCCCTCTCGACCCCTCTGGCCTCCTCTCGACTCTTTGCCCTCTCCTGCTGGGCCTGGCTCCTGGCGTCTGCGATCGTTGCCCTGTAGCTCGCGTCCAGTCGAGCGCTCTCCTCCTCGAACCGTTGCGCCTCTTGTTCCGATCCCTCGATCTGCTCCGCGCGCCCCTTGAGGACCTCCGAAATCGGGGCCAGAATGAATGACTTGATCACATACAGGGCGACCAGGAAGATGGCCGCCTGAATAATGACCGAAGCGTTCGGCATGATCTGTTCCATCGTCTGCTCCCCAAGCCTCTGCTCGCTTGTCGCTAATGAATCATCAATGTGTAGAGCCTGTTCAGCTCCTCCGCCGAAGAGTACCGAATCTGTATCTTTCCGCCCTGTTTCCCCTTCTGGATCTTCACCCGGGTGCCGAAGTGCTGACAGAGTTCATCCTGCAGGGTCTGCATGTCCGGATCGAGAGGCGCCAGGGGCTTTTCCTTCCCGGCCTTTCCCGCCTTCATCTCGTGAACATGCCTCTCTGCCTCCCGGACCGAAAGCCCTTTGTCCTTGATCAGGGCCCACAACTTGAGCTGCAGGATCTCCCTGTCGAGGGCAAGGATTGCCCTCGCATGCCCCGAACTCAACTGCCCCGTGGCGAGATCCCCCTGGATCTCCCTCGGGAGCTGCAGTAACCGCAGCGTGTTTGCCACAGACGAACGATCCTTGCCTACCCTTCGGGCAAGTTCCTCCTGCGTAACCTCGAGGCGGTCCTGCATCTGCTTGTAGGCCCTGGCCTCTTCGATCGGGTTCAAGTCTTCCCGCTGGATGTTCTCCAGGATCGACAACTCGAGACGGTCCGATTCCCCGGCCTCCCGGATGAGGACCGGCACCTCCTCCAGGCCCGCCTTCTTGGCCGCCCGCAGGCGCCTCTCCCCTGCGATGAGCTCGTAGCGATTGCCGACCCTACTCACCAGCAAGGGCTGCAGGACGCCCTTCTCCCGGATCGTGACGGCGAGTGATTCCAGGGCTTGCTCGTCGAAACGTTTCCGGGGCTGATCCGGATTGGACCGGATCTGCTCCACGGGACACAGAAAGGACCCTCTTGGCCCCCCCCCCTCCTCGCCGCCCGTCGGTATGAGCGCGTTGAGCCCTTTTCCCAGTGCCTGTTTCTTACTCATTCAAGTCTCTTGTCTATGAATAGGAGCACAAGAATTCTTTGGCCAGATCCAGGTAGCTCTCTGACCCTTTGCACCCTATGTCGTAAAGGATTACGGGCTTTCCGTGGCTCGGGCTCTCACTCAGCTTGACGTTCCGAGGGATGACCGTCTGGAAAACCTTGTTCGGAAAATGCTTCTTCACCTCCTCGGCCACCTGGTGAGACAGGTTGTTCCTCCCATCGAACATCGTAAACAGAATCCCCTCGATCTCGAGACGAGGGTTGAGCTTGTCCCGCGTGAGCTGAATCGTGTGCAGCAGCTGTCCCAGGCCCTCCATCGCATAGTACTCACACTGGATGGGGATCAGGATCGAGTCCGCGGCCGCAAGGGCATTGATGGTAAGGAGGGTCAGCGAAGGGGGACAATCCACCAGGATGTATTCGTATGTCCCCTTGACCTCCTCCAGGGAGTCTCGAAGAATCCTTTCTCGGTTCTGTATGTCTACGAGCTCCACCTCTGCTCCGAACAGCTTGGTATTCGCCGGGACCAGGTCGAGATGGACAAGCGCAGTCTTCTGGGTCACCTCCTTGAGGCGCTTCGTTCCGAGCAGCACCTCGTAGACGGTCGCAGGGAGGGCATTCTTGTCAATCCCGAGGCCGCTGGTTGAGTTCCCCTGTGGGTCGAGATCCACGAGAAGCGTCTTCTTCTCCGCAGCGGCCAGAGTCGCAGAAAGATTCAGGGCCGTAGTCGTCTTACCGACCCCACCCTTTTGATTCGCTACGGATACGATCCTGCCCATGGACAAATCGGCACCTTCAGGAGGCTTTCAGCAGGCGCTCACAGAAAGAAGAGTACTTATCACAAACAACCGAGAAAGACAAGTAGGGCACGGAAAACGGGGGCGATGTTTCACGTGAAACAGGGCCTTTGCCGCCCATCATTCCCCCATTGGATATCAGGACTTGGCCCCCACTTCTCGTGCCCGTGCCCGGAACACAAGACGCCTCAAACGCTCTAAGCTGCATGCTGTCTCTGCTATACGACAGTTACCCCCTCTTTGGGAATCGATGTCCTGTCACTTGGCCACCGCTAGGACCAGGGAACCCATGCCTTGACCTCTCGCCGCCGGCCCCCTGTGCCCCCAGCAAGACAATCGCTCGTGCGCCTGCTTGAATTTGGGCACGGCCGCGGGCACGCACACGGACACGACGACAACCATGAGGCCAGGAAAAGAATGGGGGCGATGTTTCACGTGAAACAATCGGCTCTTCAGCGAATCAGGACAAGGTTTCTCGTCCGGTCGTGTCCGGGCAGTCGGTAGGGAAAGGCCTGAACAACGCTACGTCCCTGCTTCTTGGCCTCCTCCTCCAATTCGAGCCTCTGCCCTTCGTCAATCACCCCCAACATCAGGAGGATCGTTCCTCCGGGCTGCAAGATCCGCGTTCCCAGCCTGAGGACCTCGGCCGCCGAAAGCGCCGCTCGCGTGATGATGCCGTCAAAGGGCCGGCCGGCGTATCTCGCGCTGATCTCTTCGTCTCCCAGCCTCCCCCAGATCACCTCGATCCCTTCCAGGTCGAGCCGGTCGACGACGTGCTGGTTGAAGGACACCTTCTTTCGCCGCGCCTCGAGTAGCGAAACCAGGATATCCGGCCTGAAGACCTTGATCGGAATCCCGGGCAACCCACCCCCGGTCCCGACATCCAGAAGCCGGTGCACACCCGAGAGGCGGCCCAAAGGAGCCAGGGCATCCAGAACGTGTCTCATCAGGACTTCTTCCGCCCCCTTGGCAGCGGTGAGATTCATCTTCTCGTTCCACCGAAGCAGCTCTGTCACGTAGGTCCGGATTTGGTCGATTTGAAGAGGGGTTGGCTCTACGCCGTAGGTGGGGGCATGGCGGAGGAATTTCTTCAGGGCACGGTCGGTTGCGTCGGGGTCCTTATCTTCGTGAGCGTCTTTCACTCGCCTTGCCTTTAGGTATTAGGTATTATAGGTATTAGGTATTAGGTATTAGCTCCCCACCTTTGCCCCGCCAAAAAATGTGCACCCGGGGGGAGAGGGGTGGGCTAATACCTAATACCTAACTGCTAATACCCTACTCGGCTGAAAGCTCCCCAATTAGGGCATCTATGTAGCCCGCAAGCTCCTCAAAACACACAACATACGCCTGCTTCGGCCGACCATAGGGGTCCCGTATGGGCAGGCTGGTTCGCCTGTCTTCCGCCCCGTACCGGCTCAACATCCGGGTCTTGGCCAGGGCGTCCGGCGCGAGATCGAGCACGCCCTGGAGATGCTCCATCTCCATGGTCAGAACCAGGTCGCTCCCATCGATCATCTCTCCGGTGAGCCTTCGGGCCACATGCCCGGAAAGATCAATCCCCCTGTCCGAACAGACCCTGATTGCATGCTTGGCCGCCGGCTCGCCCTCCAGCCCCCAGGTTCCCGCAGAGGCGGCCCGGATGCCCTCCAGGCCTTGCTTGACGATCCGGGCCCTCAGGATTCCCTCCGCCATCGGGCTTCTGCAGAGGTTTCCCGTGCACACAAAAAGGATGGTCTGCGTTCGTTTCCGGCTCATCCCGTTCCCTTCTTTCTCTTCAGCCGACGCAACCTCTTTTCCAGGCCCGCCCTGACCCGCCCCTCTTCCGGGCCCACTCTTTCCAGGGCATGCAGCACCAGGCCTATCGCCTCGTCGTACTCCAAGGTTCGATGCTCCAGGTGCTTCGCAATCTCCACACAGCATGCAACGAACCCGTAGCCCTCACGCTCGACGAGTCCCTTCCATATACAAACCGCATCTTCGAACCTCCCGCCCCGCCTGTGTTGCATCGCGAGATGGAAAAGGGCCCTGTCCTTCTCCTGGTGGGAGGGGCCTTGGCTGGAAGCCGCTTCAAAGAATTCGGTCCCCATTCCCTGGATTCCCTGCTTTTCGTAGTATTTTCCCACGGAAAACAGGTTGGTACGGGCAGCGTCCTTCTCCTTCAGGCTCTCGTCAATATGGACGGCCAGGGCGGTCATGGTCAAGACATCCATGGCGTTGTGGTACACAATCCGGTCCATATCCCGGGCGTCCCCCTCGTGCACGTAACGAAAATAGGCCCGGGGGATCTGCTCTCCTGCGATGTCCTGGCCCTCCCTTGCAATGCCGAGCCGCTCGCGCTCGATCGTCTCCAGCCTGCAATCCTCCAGGCGATCGTACCACAGACGCCTGGAAGGATATAGAAGGTCCCAGGAGGCCTTCTCCCGCAGGGTCTCCGGCTGCGCACACATCGAGAACCGCGCCTCCAGCAGCGGGATGTCAAAGGTCTTTCCGTTGAAGGTAACGAGGTGCCGGAAGGGCTCCATGATCTGCCGGGCGTGGCACAGGAAGGCGGGCTCGTCGTCGAAATCCCTCAGAAAGAGCTGGTGGATGTGGTATGTCCCCTCCCGGAAGTATCCCAGACCAACCAGGAAACCATACGTCCCGGTCCCGAGCGAGAGCCCGGTCGTCTCCAGATCCATGAAGAGGAAATCCTCGGTCCGCGCATCAAGGCCGTCCACGCCTCCGCAGAACAGCCCCAGGGCCTTCTTGTCCACGTCGCGAAAGGCGCCGATACGGTGGTCTCCATGTCGAAACGTCTCCCGGTACGCGGACTTCACCTCGTAGCAGGCGCCGAGCGGGGTCGTCACCTCTTTTCCGTCCAGGACCTCCTCGAGCCGGGGAGGCCTGGCCCTTTCCGGCAATCCGGCCCGCGGGGCCTGCCGCCGGGAACTTCTCTGTTCGATCCTTTCGAGCTGCTCCCGGATAGAGGCGGGTTTCGAGGCGGGAACCCCTTCGGGCGCGTCGCACGCCCGGCTTCCGGTCTTGCGTGTTGCGCCGTAGGCTCGCTGGAGGCGCCTCAGCCTCTCTGTGAGGTCATCCACTTCAGCAGCCTCACTGCGTCCTGCTTCGCCTGATCACCCACGGCCCCGGGCGGCCCTACGCAAGAGGGACATCCTTTGGAGCAACCGCAGCGCTCCACCACGGACAGGGTGCCGCCGAGCAGTTCGTCTCTCCGGGAAAAGAGGTAGGAACTCAGCCCAACACCCCCTGGGTAGGCATCATAGAGGAAGAGCGTGGGCTGAAACCCCCGGTCCCCGGTCTCCTGGAAGGAAATCCCGTCTTCCCCTGCGGGCAGGCGATCATGCCGAATGCGGTCCGTTTCTGCCGGAAAGAACCACTGGAGGTAGGGGTCACCGATGCATCTGCCAAGATCTCTCGTCTCGCACATCAGGAGGAAGGCGGCCATGTGCTGCATGGCGTAGCCCGCCCCTGCCAGGGCCTCCAGAAGCTCCTGCAGGGAAAGCCCGATCTCGTGGGCTTCCTCCGGCGGCACGGTAATCCAGAACCCGGAGGTGTGCATCTCCTGGTCCGGCAGGGAGACCTCCCCGTATCCGAGGTTCTCCACCGAGTAGAACTTCAGTTTCTTGAAGCCTGCCACATGGTTCACCACGTGCACCTCTCCCTCCTGAAACCGGGCCCCCCCTTTCTGCCCCTCCTCCGGATCGGACAGGAAGACATCCAGGATCTTCAGGTGCGTGTAGAGCACCGCCTCGGTGTAATAGTCCGCCGTGACGGGAGTGACATAGGCCTTCCGGTTGTCGTGGTCCAGCTCCTCGACCTGATACTGTTGGCTTTCCACCATGTAGATGGCGCCGGGGTAGATGGTCAGGGGCGCACTCTCGAAATCCACCTCAGCCACGACCTGATTCCCGCAGGACCGGTCCTGGACAACGAAATTCTCGGCCGCCACGCTGCGCAGGCTTATCCGGTCGGCCGGGTAGCTGTCCTCGGCCCAGTACCAGCTGTCTCCGAGCCTCCTGAGCACGCGCCTCTCGGCCAGAAAGTCCAGGATTTCTTCGAGTTCCGCCTCTCCAAACCTCTCGCCCCTCTGAAAGGGCAGCTCAAAGGCCGCACACTGGATATGGCTCAGCAGAATCGTGAGATTCTCCGGGTTCAGGCGGGCATTCTCCGGCGATCTGCCGAAGAAGTAGTCGGGATGACGAATAATGAACTGATCGAGCGGCGTGCTCCTGGATATGAGCACGGCACAGGACAGGCCCGCCTTCCTCCCGGCCCTGCCCGCCTGCTGCCAGGTGCTCGCAATAGAGCCGGGGTACCCGCTCAGGATGCAGGCTTCCAGGCTCCCTATGTCCACGCCCAGCTCCAGGGCATTCGTGCTCACAACGCCCTTGATCTTGCCCTCCCGGAGTCCCTTTTCGATCTCCCGCCTCAAGTTGGGCAGGTACCCGCCGCGGTATCCCCGTATCCTATGCTCCTCGCCCGTTCCGGGCTTCCGGAACAGGTCCTTCAGGTATTTTGTCAGGACCTCTACGTTGAGCCTCGTGGTGGTGAAGACGATCGTGGAGATCTCGCTCCGGAGAAACTCGCCTGCAATCCGCTGGGCCATCGAAAGGGGTGACGACCGCAACCCGAGTTCCTTCTGCACCACCGGCGGATTGACGAAATAGAATCGCTTCTCGCCTTGGGGCGCACCGTTCCTGTCGATGAGCTGCACTTCCCTTTCGACCAGCCTGTTCGCAACCTCCTGCGGGTTCGCGATCGTGGCGGAGCAGCAGATGAACTTCGGCGTCGATCCGTAATGCCGGCAAACCCTGTGGAGGCGGCGCATTACGTTGACCATGTGACTCCCGAACACGCCGCGGTACGTGTGCGTTTCGTCGATCACGACGAACGAGAGGTTCCGGAAGAATTCATTCCATTTCGTGTGGTGCGGAAGGATCCCCGCGTGCAGCATGTCCGGGTTTGTGATGACCACCTGGGCCTTCTTGCGTATCGCCCTGCGAATGTCACCGGGGGTGTCGCCGTCATAGGTGTAGGCCTTCACGCCTGCCTTCAGGCCACGAACCAGGCCTTCGAATTCGGCGAGCTGGTCCTGGGCGAGGGCCTTCGTGGGAAACAGGTACAGGGCCCGACTTGATGGGTCCTCGTCGATAGCGTCGAGTACGGGCAGGTTGTAGCAGAGGGTCTTTCCGGAGGCCGTGGGGGTAACTACGATCAAGTCTTCCCCGGCCTTGGCCCTTTGGAAGGCTTCGGCCTGATGGGAATAAAGATTCCGGAATCCCCTCTCGCTCAGGGCCGTCTTCAGGCCCTCGGAAAGGCCCTCGGGGAAATCGGCGTATTCTCCGGCACGGGGCGGCAGACATACCTTGGCGGTGAGGCAGGGAGAAAAGAACTTCGCATCCTCGAGGTCATCGAGGACCTTGGAGAGGTCGCGCCTTTTCATTCAGCCTCTTTGGTTCCGATCCTATCGGCCCTGTCCGGAAACCGTTCTCGGATCTCTCGGAGGGCGCCCTTGGATTCCTGATGGCGGTCCAGTTTCTTCAGGCAGCGCGCCAGGTGGACCAAGCCGTCAAAGGTCCACTCGCTTTCCGGATAGTGTTCCAGTAGGAACCGGAAGTCCTTTTCCGCGGTTTCCCAGTCTCCCTCCAGGAAATGCGTGAAACCGATCTGAAAGGCCGCGCTGTCGGCGTACTCACCCTTCGGAGCCTCCCTGCAGATCCTCCCGTAGACCTCGACCGCCTGATTCGAGTCCCCCATCAGGAAATAGCAGCGCCCCACCTCATACAGGGAGGGGGAGACATCCCGACCGGCTCTCCTCTCCAGGTCGACGACCCGGAGGTACTGGGCAATAGCCTGAGGATATTGCCTCAGCCGCGTGGCATAGTTTTCCGCCAGGCTTCGGTGGGCCTGCAAGCAGAAGGGACTCTCCGGGTGAAGTGCGATCAGGCGGTGAAAGAGCTGAATGGCTCGAGGGTAGTCCGCGAGATAGTAGGCATAGATGAAGCCTGCCTTGTACAGACCTTGGGCTGCCTTTGGATGCTTGGGCTGCTGGGAGGCGAAGTGCTCATAGCTCTGGGCGGCCAGCCCGTACATCTTCCTCTGCCAGAACTGTTCGGCTTTCCCGTATTCTGCATCGCTGTGAGAGCCACTGCATCCTGCCCCTGGCAAACAGCCCAGGACGACCCCGAAGAGAATGAAGACAACTCGCCCGCGTATTGCACGCGATTTCGAAGTCCCGTGCAATACGCGGGCCCCACGAATCCCCTTGCTATTCTTCGTGTTCGTCCTTTTCTTCGAATTTTGCGAAGCTGACAAGCTTTCCACTCTCCTCGAGAACGATCAATCTGACGCCCTTCGTGTTTCTGCCGATCACCGGGATCTGCGAGGCCTTCATTCGGATGATCTTCCCGTCGCTGGACACCATGATCAGCTGATCTTCGTCGGTCACCTGTTTCATCCCGACGACTTGCCCGTTCCTCTCATCCGTCTTGATCGTAATGATTCCCTGGCCGCCCCGGGTCTGTCTTCGGTACTCCTCGGTGCGCGTTCTCTTCCCGTATCCGTTCTCGGTGACCGTCAACAGGGTCGCGTCCGGGGTCACGACCTCCATTCCCACCACTTCGTCATCCCCGACCAGCCGAATGCCCTGAACGCCCCTGCTCACGCGCCCGACAGGCCTCGCGTCCTTTTCCGAGAAACGGATCAGTTTTCCCATCCTCGTCCCGAGCACGATATCCTTTTCGCCGTCCGTGATCTCGACCCCAATGAGTCCATCCTTATCGTCGAGCCGGATCGCGATGATTCCGCCCGTCCTCGGGTGGCTGTACGCGGAAAGAACGCTCTTCTTGATGATCCCCTTTCTCGTGGCCATGACCAGGTACTGGTCTTCGGAGAACTCCCTGACGACCAGCGAGGTATGGACCGTTTCACTGTCTTTCAGTTGCAGAAGGTTGACGATCGACCTGCCCTTGGCTGCCCTGCCGGCCTGCGGGATCTCGTGCACCTTGATCCAGAACACCCTGCCCCTGGAGGTGAAGATCAAAAGATAGCTGTGTGTGGATGCAACGAACAGCTTCGAGACGAAATCGTCCTCCTTGGTCGCCATCCCGACCTTGCCCTTGCCGCCCCTGTGCTGGGCGCGGTACAGGGTGACCGGGTTCCGCTTGATGTAGCCCGTATTGGAAACGGTCACAACCATTTCCTCTTCCACGATCAGGTCTTCCGGCTCGATCTGATCGGCATCCTCCCTGATCTCGGTCCTTCTCGGGTCGGCGTACTGCGTCTTGATCTCCTCGAGCTCTCCCTGGATCATCTGATAGATCAGCTTCTCGTTTCCGAGGATTTCCCGCAGGCGGGCGATCTCCTTGATCAGGGCATTGTACTCGTCCACGATCTTCTCGATCTCCAGGCCGGTCAATCGCTGCAGCCGCATGTCGAGGATGGCCTGGGCCTGCACCTGGCTCAGCCCGAACTTCTCCATCAGCGCACTGCGTGCGGTCTCGGCCTTATAAGCCGCACGAATCAGGGCGATCACCTCGTCCAGATGGTCAAGGGCAATGCGGAGGCCTTCCAGGATGTGCGCCCTTTCCTCCGCTTTTCTCAGTTCGAAGATGCACCTTCGGGTGATCACCGTCTTTCGAAAAGAGAGGAACTGCTCCAGCAACTCCTTCAGGTTGAGAACTCTGGGCTGCTGGTTGACAAGGGCCAGGTTGATGACCCCGAACGAGACCTCCAGCGGCGTGAGCTTGTAGAGCTGTCGGACCAGGACATCCGCGGATGCATCCTTCTTCAGGTCCATGACAACGCGTATGCCGTCCTTGTCCGACTCGTCCCTGAGATCCTGGATGCCCTCGATCCTGCGATTCCTCACGAGCTCCGCAATCCTCTCGATGAGCTTCGCCTTGTTGACCATGTAGGGAAGCTCGGTGAGTACGATGCTCTCTCGGTCTGTTCGGGCATGTCTTTCGATCAGGCATCTGCCGCGGACGTGGAGAATCCCCTTGCCTGTTCGGTAGGCAGCTTTTATGCCCCCCTTCCCGTAGATAATTCCGCTCGTCGGAAAATCAGGGCCCGGGATGAAGGCCATGAGGTCGTCGACGGTCAGGTCCGGGTTGTTGATCAGCGCAACGAGCCCGTCCACGAGCTCACCCAGGTTGTGGGGAGGGATATTGGTTGCCATCCCCACGGCGATCCCGGAGGATCCGTTCATGAGAAGGCCGGGTATCTTGGTTGGAAGAACCACGGGCTCTTCCATGGACTCATCGTAGTTCGGCCGAAATTCAACCGTCTCTTTCTCGATGTCTTCGAGCATCTCGCCGGCGATCCGCTCCATGCGGATCTCTGTGTATCGCATGGCTGCGGGCGGGTCCCCGTCCACGGATCCGAAATTCCCCTGCCCGTCGACCAGGGGGTATCGCATCGAGAAGTCCTGGGCCAGACGAACGATCGTGTCGTAGACCGAGGCATCCCCGTGGGGATGGTACTTGCCGATCACGTC
>Ga0180429_10001316_pt1 | contig 21167 bp, 18 predicted proteins | sample SS_ome_FD_132428 | JGI IMG/M metagenome (GOLD analysis project Ga0180429, IMG submission 132428) | Hypersaline lake sediment archaeal communities from the Salton Sea, California, USA - SS_1_S_1 metaG | ecosystem: Environmental > Aquatic > Non-marine Saline and Alkaline > Hypersaline > Sediment ...
CCCCGAAATGGAGGAAATGGAGGGAGAAGAAACCGAAACGGAAGAGGAAAGCGAAGCCGGGCGGTTCCTTACGGAGCTGTCCGAAAAAGCCGACTCCCATCTTTACTGGGTGGAGGACGGCGGATATCTGATCTTCGGCCCCGTACCCCAGTCCCTCATGGACCGCCGGCGCTGCTCCGACCGGATTTCTCTTCAAAAATGGCTGGAGGAAGACCAGAAGCAGGAGCCTGCCTCCTCCCTGCTCCTGTTCTCCACCACCCTTTCCAAAACCCCGCGCCGTCTGTATTACGCCTACTTGCAGATCCTCAACACTTTGGCCGACCTTTGCCAGGGAGACGTGGACCTTTTCGCCCTGCCCTCCGCCATGGACCTCCATTTGCCCGCCCAGGGGACCTACGGCCTGCAGGTGGACTTTTCCGAGTCCACGTGGGCCTTTGAATGGACCTTCGAGAACAATCCCCTGGAGGTGCTCCTGAGTCCGGCCGCAGGGGCCGTGACGGCCGTGGGGGTCGTCGCCGCCGTGGCCATTCCGGCCATGATCCAGAAAGCGGACGAAGAGCCGTCCGAGAGCTGGGAAGAGCCGCCCGAGATGGAGCCCGAGCCTCTCCCCGAGCAGGTTCCCGAAGAACCCTCGGAGAAGCAGCCGCCCCAAGACTGAAAGACCGGGACGGGAGGATCGATCCTTCCGTCCCGGATTTTCCGAATTCCCTCCGTTCAAAGAAGCCAAGCGACCCGACCCCGCCTCCCTTCGACGAAGGCCCCCTTTCGCAAAGGGGGATCGAGGGGGATTCTTCCATTCCCGAAAAGTCCGGAATCTCCGGAATTTTACGGTGAGAACGGACTTTTCCGGCGAATCCGGACCCGGCCGCAAACCCGCTATTTTCCAAGCACCCGAAAAGAAAGGAATTTCTAAGCCGGCTCGCGAGGCACGACTTGTGCTCTACAGAGTGATCGACGAGGATATCTTTTGTCTGTCGTGCAGATTCATGAAAATCCGAAAGGAGTGACGAGCCATGTCCGACAACTCGGCGAAGACCTTCCACGAACCGCCCAAGGAAGCGATCGACTCCGAGCGGACCAAGGAAGAAGCTGGCCGGAAGGCAGGATTGTGAACGGAGCCTTCCGAATTCGAAAGGAGCCTTTCCATGAAAAAGTGTTTTCGCTTAACTTTCATTGTTCAATCGATGCTATTATTGCTTTACTCTTTCATATCCATTTCCGAAGCGGCATCTTGCGCTTCCTTGAATTTTTCACCTTCCTCCGAGGAAGTGTCGCTTCATTCCATGATCAACCGGTACCGGGAAGAAAACGGACTGCACCCGGTCCCCCTCTCGAGGTCGTTAAGTTACGTAGCCAAGACCCATGTCCGAGACCTCCAGGCCTATCCGCCGAGCGGTGACTGCAACTTGCACTCCTGGTCCATGCACGGAGAGTGGACGGCTTGTTGTTATACTCCGGACCATGCTCGAGCGGACTGCATGTGGAACAAGCCCGGGGAGCTGACGCCTTTCGAAGGAAACGGATTCGAAATAGCAGCGAGCGTGGGCGGCCGGGAAATGGACGCATCCACCGCTCTCCGTTCGTGGCAAGGAAGTCCCGGGCACAACGCCGTTATCCTGAACCTGGATGTATGGGGCGGATACGCATGGTCAAGCATGGGAATCGGCATCCATGGAAGCTATGCCGTCGTGTGGTTCGCGCTGGAGAACGATCCGTGCGGATATTTCGATCCTTCCAACGGATACGACGACATCGGGAACCTTCCACCCAACGATCCGGTCATCCTGAGCCCGGGAACGATTTACGACTCCGTTGACTGGACATCCAGGATCGATCCTACCGTGACGTTCAGATGGCGTCTGAACGGCGACCCGGACGGCGACCCTGTCGATTCCTATCTCATGCTTTACGCATGGGACGGACAAGCGTGGCGGCAGGATTTCGCCGATCCGGTGAACGGTCAAGAATTGACTCTCGAACTGGAACCGAGCACTTACTACGGTTGGTGCGTTTACGCCGTGGATTGGGATCAAAACAGCGAACCGTGGTACACTTCCACTGAATACTATTTCTTTTCCACGTCGAACGATACCGTCCATACCGTTGAAACGGAATATCGCAAGCTGATCGCGAAACACAGCGGAAAATGTCTGAACGTATCCTTTGCAAGCCATATTGCCGGCGCGAATGTTGAACAATCGAACTGCGACGGAACCGATTCTCAACGATTCAAACTGGAGGAAGCCGGGAACGGATACTACCGAATCGTGGCGAAGCACAGTCAACAATGCATGGACGTCGAAGGCTTCGGCATGGATGCGGGGACCGGCGTTCTCCAATGGCATTGCCACGGAGGCGACAACCAATTGTGGAGGCTGGAATAATATGCGAGCGACAAGAAAATCCCGGCTCCGCGAAGCGGGATCGGCCCGGGGCTCGTGCCCGCCGATGCCCTTTCGGGGAAGGAAGCGAAGCTTGGCCGAGCCAAGCGCTCGGCGAATCGTGCGAACATTCCGGAAAGGAGGCGAAAAAATGAAACGTGCATCCATGGCGGCGATCCTTCTCGCCATTCTTGCAACGCAGGCGCGTGCCGACGTTTCGGGGGAATACGAGATGGTCGGCAGCGACCATTGCTCGGGGTCCATGCAGGTCGTCCAATCCCTCGACGATTTGCTGGTCTCCGTCGCGACCGTCTGCGGACCCAGCGCCCACGATTGCGATTTCACCGGCCAAGGAAAGACGCCCCGAAACGGCGGGGAAGCCACCGTCGTCGAGCCCGAGGGATGCCGCCTTTTCCTCCGGTTCGCGGAAGGCTCGGCCAAGATCCGGCAGGGCGAGTCGTGCTCGTGCGGATTGAACGCTTTCATGACGGGAGACTACGAGAAAAGGACGGCGGTCGAGGCGTTCGCGGGCCGGATCGGCGACGGAATCCCCATCCGCATGAAATTCTTCGCCAGGTTCGGCGACGAGATCGAGGGGCTCTATTTCTACGAGAAATACCGAGCCAACATCCGCGTTCGGGGAAGGACGGACGGCGAAGGCCGCCTTGCCATCCAGGAATTCGACGAGCGAGGAAACTGCACGGGAGCTTTCGAGGGCCGCTACGTCTCTCGCGACAGGATCGAAGGCTTCTGGTCCAAGCCCGACGGTTCGGCGAGCAAGCCGTTCGTTTTGCAAAGGACGACGGATTGAACCTCCGCCACGGATTTCCGGAGAAAGGTTGTCCGATGAAAACGCTTCAACCGATTTCGGATGTCGCTCGACGAGCCATGGGCGTTCCGATCCAAGAAATCGGCGTTATCGAACGGTACCCCGCGAGGTCCCCTCCGCGACGGGACCTCGCCTTGCCGCCAGGGCCAGGGCCGCGATCCGCTCCGCCAGCTCCCCCGCCAGCCGGTCCCGGTTCCCCGGGACGACTTCGACGAGCGCCGCATCCGACCGCCGCTTGACTTCGGCGATGAATCCGCTTCCCTTGAGGGCCACGGTGGCGACGACGACCTTCGGAGAACCCAGCAAGCGCTCGGCCAAATCGACAAAACGCGGGGAGAAGCACTCCATCTTGCCGATCTCGTCCATGAGCACCAGCGGGGCCGTCGTCAAGCCCGGCCCCAGGGCCTCCAGAAAATCCTCGAAGCCCCCGACATCGACCCCGTACTTGCCCACTCTCGGTCCCCCGCGAAATTCCGCGTGCGCCAGAACGCCCCTCGATCCGTCCAGCCCGACGAGGCGAAACCCCTCCCGACGCCCTCGCCCCCGGATCTCCTCGGTATAAAAGCCCGCCGGCTCGAGCCCGCGCAGATCGCCGGCAACCCTCTTGAGCAGAGTGGTCTTGCCGCAACCGGGCTTTCCGGTGATCAGGACGTTTCGAAGCTCCTCAACAATCTCAAACATCAAAACGGCCTGGACGACATTCGACAACGATTCAAAATCGTTTTGGATTTCAAGAATTCGATCATTGGGATTCGTTTCGAATTCAGGATTTCGATATTCGGACTTCGACGAGCGTTCTTTTCGTTGAGGCCCCGTCAGGGGCGACCGCTCCCGTCCGGTTTTCTTCGGCCCTCGTCTTCAAGGGCCTCCCGCACGGCGGCGGCCAATTCCTTCATGGAGAACGGCTTTTGGACGTAGCGCACGTCCTTGTCCAGGACCCCGTGGTGGGAGATCACGTCGGCCGTGTAGCCGGACATGAACAGCGGCTTGATCCCCGGATGGACGGACAGCAGGCTTCGGGCAAGATCGCGACCGTTCATCTCGGGCATGACCACGTCGGTCAAAAGCAGGTCCACAGTACCGGAATGGGCTTGGGCCAAGCGCAAGGCTTCGCCCGGGGCGCCTGCTTTCAGCACGGTGTAGCCCAATCCCTCGAGCATCAAGGCGGTCATCTCCAGAATGGCCGCCTCGTCCTCCACCAGCAGAACGGTCTCGCAGCCGCCCGCAACGGGAGCCCCCCCTTCGCTCTCCGGGGATTCCTTCGTCTCGTCCGGATGCCGCGGCAAATAAATCCTGAAGGTCGTCCCCCGGCCGGGCTCGCTGTCGGCGACGATGAGGCCCTTGTTCTGTCTGACAATGCCGTAAACCGTGGCCAGCCCGAGCCCCGTGCCCTTTCCCTTCTCCTTGGTGGTGAAGAAAGGCTCGTAAAGGCGGGCGAGGGTCTTCTCGTCCATGCCGCAGCCGGTGTCGCTCACTTTAAGCCAAACGTATTCGCCGGACGGGAAGTCCGCAGGGGCCTCGCGGAAGATTTGGCTCGAGGCGACGTTTCCGGTTTGAATGGTGAGTCTGCCGACTTCGGCGATGGCGTCCCGGGCGTTGACGCAGAGGTTGGCCAGAATCTGGTCGATCTGGGAGGGGTCCATTTTCACGGGCCACAGCTTTCTCCCCGGTTTCCACACCAGCTCGATGTTCTCGCCGATGAGCCGTTGCACCATTTTGAGCATGCCCGTCACGGTCTCGTTCAAATCGAGCACCTTGGGGGCGATGGTCTGCTTGCGGGCGAAAGCCAGCAGTTGCCGGGTGAGATCGGCCGAGCGTGCGGCGGCCTTGCGTATCTCCTCCAAGTGGGCATGCAAAGGGTGGGACGGGTCCGCGTGCTTCATGGCCATCTCCAGCCGTCCCAGGATCACGCCGAGCATGTTGTTGAAGTCGTGGGCCACCCCGCCCGCCAAGCGCCCCACCGACTCCATTTTCTGGGCTTGGCTCAACTGGGCCCGGAGCTTCTCCTGCTCTTCCTGGACCCGCTTGCGCTCGGTGATGTCGGTGGCGATGCTGAGGACGGCGGGCCGCCCGTCGAAGTCGATGGCCTTGGCCAGCACCTCCAGAGGAAAGGTCGATCCGTCCTTGCGGTAGTGGGCGGCCTCGAAGCGGGCCTCCCCTTCCTCGAAGATGCGGCGGAAGCGCTCGGCCAGCCGGATCCTGCTTTCGGGCACGTCCAGATCGTGCAGGTTGACGGTCAGAAATTCCACCTCGTCCTGGTAGCCGTGCAGCCACGCCGTCTGGCGATTGGCGAACAGGAAGCGCCCTTGCGTATCGTGAATGGTGATGGAAGCGGGCGCGGCGTCGAGCATGCGGCCCAGCAAGGCAATACGATCTTCACGTCGTTGGCGTCCGCTCAGGTCCCGACAGAAGCAGACGAAGCGACCCCCGCGCTCCCGCAGAAAGGAGACCGAGACCTCCACGGGAAAGCGGCTGCCGTCCTTGCGCCGGTGGCGCTTCTCGAAAACCTCCGCGCCCGACGCCACGATGCGATCCATGCGGGCTGCCGTTTCCTCGTGGGTCTCGTCGGGGTCCAGTCGGCGGACGCTCGTCCCCACAAGCTCGTTGCGCGCGTAGCCCGACATGGCGCAATAAGCGTCGTTGACCTCGACGATGCGACCCTCGCGGTCCAAAATCCAGAACCCTTCGGCGGTGGCCTCCAGGATGGTGCGCACGTAGCGCTCGTTCTCGCACTGGGCGTCCTCCACCCGCCTGCGCTCGGTGATATCGCGCACGATGCTCAGAAACAGCCCTCCCTCGCGAGTGTGGATGGTGGTCCCGGAAATGATCGCGTTCAAAAGCCCCCCCGTCTTGGTGCGGTAGGAGGCTTCGAAGTCGCTCACCCAACCGTCGCGACGAACGAGGGCGACGTATTCGTCGCGTGCCGCCGGATCCACCCACAAGCCCAGATCGCCCGTGGTGCGTCCCGTCGCTTCCTGCGCCGCGTACCCGCTCAAGCGGGTGAAGCCGGCGTTCACCTCCACGATCCGCCCGTCGGGCACGGTGGTCAGGACGAAAGCGTCCGGGCTGCACAGAAACGCCTTGGCGAACTTCTCCTCCGAAGCCCGAAGCCGCTCTTCGGTCTCTTTTTGCAACCGCTGCGCCTCGATCCTGCGCAGGGCGAAGGCCAAATCGTCCGCCAGCTTCTCGAACAGATCCAGCTCTTCTCGATCACGATGGTGTTCTCCGGAGACGGCGACGGTCAGAGTGCCGTAAGTCCTGCCGTCGAAATGCAGTCGGCGACTCCAAGCGGCGCGTTCGGCGCACTGGTTGGAAAGCGGGCAACAAAGACATTGCGTCTGCGGGCGATCCAGAACGACCGTCTCCTCGCCTTCCAGGGCCCGTCGCATGCAAGCGGGGAATTCACCTCGCCCGAGACGCTCGCGCAGGGGACCGAAGGCCCCGTGCAAGCCCGAGACGAAGGCATCGACCACGACCTTGCCCTCCGCGTCCAGCAAAGCGATCCAGGCGTGGGAGTGGCCCGCGGCCTTGGTCAGATGGGCGCAGACTCCCTCGGTCAGTCGCCGCGAATCCGTCTCGCGCACGATGAGCCGATCGACGTTGCGAATGGGCGGCAGGATTTTCTCGACGTACCCGTCGGCTGCCGCGCCCGCAGTCGGCGAGGTCGCGACGGTCTTCGCCCCAACCGGCTCACCGGACTCGGGAAATCCATTCTTTTTCCGGGTCACGATGTTCTTACCCCGCTTGCGGAACGGGAACGAAGGCGATCGCGGAGAACGCGGTCCCGTCTCCGTCCCTCACCCCAAGGACTGGCGCCCCTTGAGGGCTCGCTCCAGGGTCACTTGATCGATGTACTTGAGGTCCCCTCCCATGGGGATGCCGTAGGCAATGCGGGTGACGCGCACGGAACGGCCCTGGAGGAGCTTCGTGATGTAGTGCGCCGTGGCCTCCCCTTCGTTGCTGGGGTTGGTGGCCAAGATGACCTCGCGGACGCTCTCCTCCTCGATGCGCTGCAAGAGCTCCCGGATGCGAATGTCGTCCGGCCCGACGCCGTCCAGGGGGGCCAAGGCCCCCTGGAGGACGTGGTAGCGCCCCTTGAAGGCCCCCGACTGCTCCAAAGCCAGCAGATCCCCCGTGCCTTCCACCACGCACACCTCCCCGGTGTTGCGCGACGGATCGGCGCAAATGGGGCAGAGCTCGGAGTCGGTGAAATGGAAACAGCGGGAGCAGGCGCGGATCTTGTCCTTGAGCTCGGCGATGGCGCGAGCCAGCTCCTCGCACTCCTGCCGGGGCGACCTCAGGATGTGCATGGCGATGCGGGAGGCGCTTTTTTCCCCCAGCCCGGGAAGACGCTTCAACCGGTCGATCAGACGGCGCAACGTGGGCGGATAGGCGCTGGTGCTCATGGAAGGGCGGTCCCTTTCTTCGTCGAAGCCATCAGGAAAGGCCCGGTATCTTCAAACCCGGAATGTTGAGCCCCCCGGCCAGCTTTCCCATCTCCGACTGGGCCAGTTGCTGGGCCTTTCGCAAAACGTCGTTGACCGCCGCCAGCACCAAGTCCTCGAGCATCTCCACGTCTTCCGGATCCACCACTTGGGGCTCGATCTTGACGCTCACCAATTCCTGGTTGCCGTTGGCGACGGCCGTGACCATGCCCCCTCCGGCCGTGGACTCCACCGTCTTGCTTCCCAGCTCTTCCTGAATCTTCGCCATCTTTTCCTGGAGCGCCTTCATCTGCTGCATGGGATTGAATCCTTTGGCCATGATTCGCCTCCTTCTCGATCCAAAGATTGGAGCGATCGGTCCGGACGGTCCCCCGTCGAAAGCGCTCGCCGGGGAAGGCGTCCGTCACGATCCCGATTTTTTCGACTTGACGGGCCGGATCTCCACCAGCTCGGCCCCCAGAATTTCCTGAGCCCGCTGGACCCCCGCATCCTCCAAAACCAACCGGTTGACGCTCCCCCGGGAAGACGATTCCCTGGAAGCTCCCCCGGCCGACTTGCGGGAAGCCGCGGCACGAACCTTCCATCGATACTCGCGCCCGAAGCATTTGCGGACCAGCCTCCCCAGCTCCTCCAGCCCTTCGGGACGGCTCACCGAGTCCTCGTAGATGGCCCCCACTTCCAGCTCCGCCACCCCGTCCAGGACCTTCGCCACCGCGCTGCCCGCCAGCTTGGCCCCGAAAAGACCGTCGTTTTCCCGCAGCCATTCCAGAAACCGGGGCCACTCGAGAACGATGTCTTCCGGATTTTCCAAGGGAATGGCGGGCCCGCCCGTTTCTTCGGAAGGGGCCCCGGCCCCGGGAAGGGGCTCCGATTCTTCGGGCGATCCCGGCTCCCGGCCCCGAGGCGGAGAATTTTGAGACTTGGCGGAAGAGAGCCTTCGCGAGACGGCCGGAGGCTCGGCCGGATCCCCTGCCGGGGCAACCGGAGCAACGGCGGAGGGAAGCCGGAAATCCCCCCGATCGAGGCGGTCTTCGAGCCCTTCCAGCTTGTCCATGACGGTTTGGAGGGACTCCAGAGCGGGGAGCCGGATCAGACGCAGAAGAAGCATCTCCAAGGCCAGGCGGGGCATGGAAGACCGCCGGATCTCTTCTTCTCCCCGGAAGACCACCTGAAAGTAAAGATAGAGGGTCTCCGGAGTGACGCGCTTGGATTCTTCCTTGAGCATGTCCCACTCGTCGCGGGGCAGCGCCATCCAGGATGCGTCGAAATCCTCGCCCAGGGAAAGGAACAGAAGGTTGCGAAAGTGATCGCACAACTGCTGGCAGAACCGCCGGGCGTCGATGCCGCGCAGATGGAGGTCCCTCACCACCTGAAGACACTCTTGAACGTCCCCCTTCAGAACGGCGCGCCCCACCCGATGCACGCTCGTGCGGTCCACCACGCCCAGGATGTCCATCATTTCCCGGTCGCTCAGTCCGTCGCCGGCGAACACCAGAATCTGCTCCAGAAGACTCTGAGCGTCCCTCATGCCGCCTTCGGCTTCCCGGGCGATGGAGTAGAGGAGGGACTCGGAAAGGTCGGCCCCTTCCTCCCGGGCGATGCGCGAGAGATGGTCGTGGATGAGCCGGGCGGGGATGCGGCGGAAGTCGAAGCGCTGGCAGCGACTGAGGATGGTGGGGGGAATGCGATGGGGCTCCGTGGTGGCGAAGACGAAGATCACGTGGTCCGGGGGCTCCTCGAGGGTCTTGAGCAGGGCGTTGAAAGCCGAGTTGCTCAGCATGTGGACTTCGTCGATGATGTAAACCTTGTAGGGACTCTTGGCCGGCCGGTAGCGCACGGTCTCCCGGAGCTCGCGAACGTCGTCCACGCTGTTGTTGGAGGCCCCGTCGATTTCCAGCACGTCGGGGGAATTGCCCCGGGCGATCTCGCGACAATTGGAGCACTGGCCGCAGGGGGTGGAGGAAACGCCCTCCCGGCAGTTGAGGGATTTGGCCAGGATTCGGGCCACGGAGGTTTTGCCCACCCCCCGGGCGCCCGTGAACAGATAGGCGTGGGCGATGCGGCCGGACTGGATGGCGTTGGACAGGGTTCGGGTCACGTGAGGTTGACCGAGGACCTCCTCGAAGGTCCGGGGGCGCCACTTGCGGGCCAGCACCAAGTAGGACATGGATTTTCCGGGGCGAAAGATTGGAAGGTTCGCGTCCAACAACAAAGGCGGGCTTGAAGCCCGCCTTGTTAAAGCTCAAACCGGTCGATGCTCGATGCGTCGGCCACCGGGCTTTTCAACCGAGGCCGATGGAAAAAAGATGGCGGAGAGAGAGGGATTCGAACCCTCGGTACACCTTTTTGGGCGTACACACGATTTCCAGTCGTGCTCCTTCAGCCAGCTCGGACATCTCTCCGCAGGCTCGCAATCGAGATTTTCGAGACTACCACACCTTTGGAAGCTTTGCAATGGCGGAGAGGGTGGGATTCGAACCCACGTGCCCTGCTCTTCACAGGACAAGTCGATTTCGAGTCGACCCCGTTACGGCCACTTCGGTACCTCTCCCCTTTCAACGGCGCTTCCTGAAAAAATCCTTCAAGACCTCCGAGCACTCCCTCGCCCGAAGGCCGCCGAATACTTCCACATAATGATTGAAAAAGGGGACGCTTGTCAAGTCCATAACGCTGCCCGCCGCTCCCGACTTGGGATCCGGGGCACCGTACACCACTCGGGCCACCCGGGCGTGAATCATGGCCCCCACGCACATGACGCAAGGCTCCAGAGTGGCGTACACCACCGACCCCGGCAATCGATAGTTCCCCGCCGCCCGACAAGCTTGGCGCAAAGCCAGGATTTCCGCGTGGGCCGTGGGATCGTCGAGAAAGACGGGACGGTTGTGGGCCCTCGCCAGCACTCTTCCGTCCCCGTCCACCACCAACGCCCCCACAGGCACCTCCCCCCGCATCGCCGCCAACCGGGCCTGCTCCAACGCCTCGCCCATGAAACGCCCTTCCTCCTCCGACCAGCACCGGCCCACTCCTTGGCCCTCACTGCAGCGCGAAGCGCGGGGAGTTGAGCAGGCGGCTGATCTCCTTGCTGTATTCCTGCATCAACTTGCGATCCACCTTGTCCGCATAGGTCTCCAAGCCCTTGTTCTTGTCCACCTTCTTTTCGACGATCCCCTTTTCCAAATAAAATTTGAGAGCGTTGGAAAAAAGGATCTTGGAAATGGATTCGGGTCGTTCGACGAGCTGCAGCTTGAGGGCCCTGTCTCCCTGGGCGAGGACCTTTTTGAGGAAATCCTTTTCCGTATAGGGCCTCTTCTGAAGGTAGCGGAAGGAGCGCAGCACCAGCCAGTAGCCTTCCAGATAGTTGCGCAACAGCCCGTGGAAGGATTGGGCCACCTTCAAGCCGCGATGGTTGAGCACGAAACGGTCCCGACTTTCCTCGTCCCGCTTCAGCCAATCCATCTTCTCGAAGGTTTCCAGCACCCCTTCCACCAGTCGCTCGTCCGTGACGTCGTTGTCGTACACGAACTCGTACTTGAAGAAATCCTTGAGAAACGTCACGTCCTCCAGAATGCTTTCCACTTCCAGGTGAAAGCTTTGGCGCGACACGATGGAGGTTCCCACGAACAAAGCCGGCAGCCAATAGTGAATGATGTTGTTCTTGTAGTACTCGAGGGTCAGCCGCTTGGTGGCGTCCAGGGTGAAAACCTCCTCCTCCAGGTCGTCGTCCTCGTCCTTGAGCTTGCCGATGACCTTGGTTCGCTCCAGGTCCTTGAGAGTGTTGGCGATGGCAAGGTCGTAATGTTTGAGGGTGTTGGTGACCCTTACGCCGTTGGCCACCAGATAGTCGTAGAAGGTGCGGCACACCTCCTTGAATTCGGCCATGGTGATCCCGTGGCCCGAACCGCTCATGAGGGCCGAAGCCACCACGGCGTGGGGCGTCACCATGGAGCACTGATTGATGCTGTTGATGATGCGGTAGGCCAGGTCCCGGTAGACGGCGTGCTTCTCCCTGGAGCGCAGCCCTTCCAGGCTCACGTGCCGGCGCTCCAGGTAGCGCTTGAGGGAAATGGGATCCCCGAACTTCACGTACACCCGGCCGTAGCGCCGCTTGAACACCCGCCGGGCCCGAAAAAGCTGGCCGATGTTCTCGTTGACCTTCGTTCCCCCCGTGACCTCCTTGAGATACGCCTCCTCCTCGGGAATGCGGTCGTAGCAAATGGAAGTGGGAACGAAAGACAGATCCTCGCAGAAGCCCTCCTCCACCGCCTGGATGAGGATGACCAGAAGCCCCATTTTGGGCAGGATCATCTTGCCCGTGCGACTCCGCCCCCCTTCGATGAAGAACTCGATATTGTGCCCCAATTGCACCATGGTCTTCACGTAGAGGGAGAAAACCTCGGCGTAGAATCGGGCCCCCTTGAAGGTGCGCCGGATGAAAAACGCCCCTCCCCTGCGGAACAGCGGCCCCAGGGGCCAGAAGGAAAGATTGCTTCCGGCGGCGATGAAGGGCGGATACAGGTTGTTGCGAAAAAGAAGATAGGAAAGGATCAAGTAGTCGATGTGGCTCTTGTGGCACGGGATGTAGACGAGGGTCTGGCTGCGGGCGGCCCGCTTGAGCTTTTTGAGACCGGGAGCGTCCACTTCGATGCCGTTGAAAAGGTTGTTCCACATCCAGTTGAGAATGATGGCGCCCACCTGGATGAGGGTCATGCTGTAGTCGGCGGCGATCTCGTCCAGATACCCGTCGGCTTCCACCCGGATCTTCCACATGTCTTCCTTGCTGCTCCGGGCCCGGCGCTGCATGTAGGCTTCCAGCCGACTGTGGTTGAGGATGATCTCCTTGAGCTCGAGCTTGCTCTTGAGCACGGGCCCCACCACGGCGCGCTTGATACTGTCCGCGGAATCGATGAGGCTTCTCCTCAACTGCAGCAACTGCTGGCGCCGTTCGTTGTGCTTTTCGGAAATTTCGGGCACCACGTCCTGGAGATTCACCGGCTCGCCCACTTCCAGGGCCGCGTCCCGATAGTAGCGAAGGAAGGAGAAGAATTTTCTCAGATAGCCCTGTTCTTCCCGCTGCTTCAAGGTTTCGAACAACCCCCGGCGCTCGCGCCCGGGGTCGCGGGTGTACAGCAGCATGGCCGGCACGATGTAAACGGGATGGCGACACCCCTTCTGGACCTCGACCAAGTGGTCCAAAGGGTCGGGCCGGGCCATGACCGCCCGTTGGTAGTAGCCCTTCTTTTCCAGCAGGGCCACGAGCCCCGCTTCCCCCATCTGGATTTTGTCCCGGTAGTACCCGCTTTCGTAGGGGTCGGGCAGACTGGATTTGCGAAAGTAGTACGAAAAGTGATAGAGAAGGACCTTGATGAGATACCAAGTGGGCTGCCATATGTAGGGGTGGATGTCGAAAACGAAGGAAGGGGCCGGCAATCCCAGTTGATACAAGCGAAGATTGAGGTAGGCGAAGTCCAGCTGGGAACGGTATTTGACGGCGTAGATCACCGTGCCCCGCTGCCCCAGCTCCTCCAGCAAGCTTTGCTGGTCGTCGGGTATGGTGGTGTGGCGGATGAGCCGCTCGAAAAAGGACCTCAGAAAAAAGCGGGCCTTGGTATGCACGGAATAGCCGTAAGGGTCCTCTTTCACCGTCAACGGCTCCTCCCTTCGAGAAATGCGCAAAGAGGGCCAGGGTATTTTTTTCAGCCATTTTTTCATCTTTATCGATTCAACCTCGCAAATGCCGAAGAGCGGTTTCTTTGGAGAGCCAAACTTGTCAAGCTACCAGAAGACGTCCTGGAAGCCAAATTTTTTTTGCCTTCCCTTCGTGGTCCGTCAACAATGTTGCTTGGCATTGCCGAGGGGCCCGATTTTCGGTTCGCCGACGCCCGGCGATGGGCGGTATCGAAAAAACGATCCCGATAGCGATGCGGTAAAAGAGCTTTGTTGACCAACCACTTCGCGCTTCGTCAAGGAAATGCCTCCGTACCGACTCGTCGCCGCCTCGAAGGGACGACTTGAACCTTGCAACCCAAACCATTATAGAAAGCGTGAGCAGTGAAAAGATCAAGCGTTTTTGAAAAATCCCCCTGAATCCCCCTTTGCGAAAGGGGGACTTTGCGGAAAGCGATCGGTCAAGTGCATGCGCCGCTCTTTGTTGGGACGCCCCATGGAGGTCCTCCCGGGTGTTGAGTGAGCTTGTCGTCAACAATTTCGCCATCATCGACCGTCTCCACGTTTCTTTCGAGCCCGGTCTGAACATCCTTTCGGGAGAGACGGGAGCGGGCAAATCCATCGTGGTGGGGGCCGTCAATCTCCTGCTGGGAAGCCGGGCTTCCCAGGAGATGATTCGCACGGGCAGCAAGGAGGCCCAGGTGGAGGCGGTCTTCCTGGTCCCCGAGGGAAATCCCCTCCTGGAACGGCTGGAAGCCTGGGGCCTCGAGCCATCCCCCGAGATCCTCGTGCGACGAGTCATCTCCCGCACGGGCCGCAACCGCACTTTCGTGAACAACCATCTGGTCACTCTACAACAGCTGCAGGAAATGGCCCGGGGGCTGGCTTCCGTTTCCGGCCAGCACGAGCATCAGCTCCTTCTCGACGCTTCCAGGCACTTGGCGCTCCTGGACGCTTACGGGAGCCTGGAAGACCGTCGCGCCCGGGTGTCGCGCCTCCACCTCCGATGGTCGGCGGCGCGGGACGCCCTTCAACGGCTGCGTCGCTCGCGCAAGGAGCGAGCCGAAAAGTCGGAGCTCATGCGCTTCCAGCTCGAGGAGCTGGAAAAAGCCCGTTTGGAGCCGCAAGAAGACGAGCGCCTCCAGCAGGAGCTCCACCTCCTGCAGCACGCCATGACCCTCAAGGAAGCGTCGCGCAAGGCCTACAACCTTTTGTACGCCGAGCGCGGGGCCGTCCTGGAGCGACTGACGGAGGTGGAAAGAAACCTCGGGATCCTGCAGGACATCGATCCTTCCCAACAATCCCTTTCCCAGAACTTGGAGCAGGCCCGCATCCATCTCGATGAGCTCTCCCACGCCCTGAACCTCTACGAAAACTCCCTCTCCCCCGATTCTCAACGGCTGGCCGCCGTGGAGGAACGGTTGAGCTTCCTCCATCGGCTGGGCAAAAAATACGGTGTCGGCGTGGACGAAATGATCCGGCTCAGGGAAGAGCTCAAGCGGAATCTGGCTCAAGACGAGCAAAGCGAGGAAAGGGAAGATCGATTGCAAAAGGAACAGGAAGAACTGCGCGCGGCTTGCCTGAAAGAAGCCGCGGAGCTTTCCCGCGAGCGCCGCAGGGTCTCCGAGTCCCTGGCCCGCGAGGTGGCTGGAATCCTGACGTCCCTGGACATGGAGCGCACCCGCTTCGGCGTCCGTTTCGATCTTTCTCCGGAGGAGATGGACCGGCCGGACGTTTCCCCGGGGCCTTGGGGAATCGACAACGTGGAATTCCTGCTGGCGGCCAACCCCGGCGAGGATTTGAAGCCCCTGGCACGCATCGCCTCGGGGGGCGAGCTTTCCCGAATCCTCCTGGCCCTCAAGAGCCTCCTCGGCCTCCGGGGAGACGCCGAAACCCTGGTCTTCGACGAGGTGGACACGGGCATCGGAGGCCGCACGGCGGAGCTGGTAGGCTTGCAGCTCAAGCGATTGGCGCGCAAGAGCCAAGTCCTGTGCATCACCCATCTGCCCCAGATCGCGTGCTACGGCAGCCACCACTTCAAGGTGGTCAAGCGCAGCCGGGGCGACGAAACCCTGACGGAAATCGCTCCCCTGGACGATGAACAGCGTGTGGAGGAGCTGGCCCGCATGATGGGAGGCCTGTCCATCTCGGACAAGACCCGGGCCCACGCCCTGGAGCTGCTCCAAAGGGCCCAAGGAGACGGGTGAAGCCCCAAGTCCTTCCGTTTCCCGCCTCTAGCGATCAGGTGAAAACCGCTCGACGGTCGAATTCTAAATACGAAGCTCGAAGCTCGAAGCTCGAAGCAACGACCCAAATCCCAATATCCAATGACGGAAACAGTGCTTCAAGCCCTTGAAAACAAAGTCGATTCAACTTCACGCCGCCACCTGCGGCAGGATGTCTCCCGCCTTGCCCAGCAGGCTCATGTGAAACAGATGGGAACAGGGAGTGGGCTCCAGATTGATCTCCGCCACGAAGGCCCCTCTTTCCCGGGCGTGCAATCCCATGGAAGCCGCCGGCTGCACCACGCCCGACGTGCCCGCCACCAGCATCACGTCGCAGCCTTCCGCAGCTTCGTAGGCCCCCGCGAGGACTTCCGCGTCCAGGGATTCGCCGAACCACACCACGTGCGGCCGGAGCAAGCCGCCGCAATCCGCGCACCGGGGAAGCGGCGGCAAGGGGGACCGCCTTTCTTCCTTCACTGTCCCGCACCGGGTACACCGCACGCGCCAGATGTTGCCGTGGAGCTCCAGGACCGTCCGGCTTCCGGCCACGCGGTGCAGATCGTCGATGTTCTGGGTGACGAGGGTGAAGCGGGGAGCCCGATCTTCCAGCTTCGCAAGGGCCTCGTGGGCCGCGTTGGGCTTCAGGGGAGCCAGCAGCTCGCGGCGCCAGTTGTAGAATTCCCATACCAGCCGGGGGTCCCGGCAAAAGGCTTCGGGAGTGGCCAGATCCACCGCCCGATGCTGCTTCCACAGACCGTCCTTGCCTCGAAAGGTGGGCACGCCCGATTCGGCCGACACACCGGCCCCCGTCAACACCGCCACCCTCTGCGCCCCCGACAGCCGTTTCTTCAGATCTTCGATCTTTTCCCTCATGATGGCACGCTCCTTTTCCTCTTTGTCGTAAAGCGGTCAACCCGTCCCGTTGACCCTTCGTTTGCGACGGCGTATAGTGCCTTGTCAATCCTGATTTCGCGAGGGGGCTCGCAGCGCGCCTCCGCCAAAGCCAGAATCCAGACCGGTTCCCGTCCAATGTGCGGGGTGGAGGGAAAAGCGTGGAGAAAGTCGCGAAAAGTAAGGCATCCAAGAGGAGGGGCGCCGAAGCCGTTCTTCGGAAAACGGACGAATCCGGCAGGGAATGGAGCGACTATCGGGGAGACTGTTGAGCGGGGTTTCTGGACGTAAGTTTACGTCTCAGGTTTCTGCGTCCCGGAGAGTCTTTCGGGATGATCTGCACCGCCGACCAGCTTTCCAGGATGGAAAAGGTGATCGCCCACAACGAAGGGACCATGGAAATCCAGGGGAGGGGCCCCGACGGAGTGAGGGTCCTGGTTTTCAAGTCGGAGCCGGCGGGCCCTTGGTGAAATCGGGCACGAAATCCCTTGACACGCGAAGCCGGCTTTGATAAAGGGAAAGGCACAACCGAATACGGTGACGATCAGGTGCCGCGAGGCTCAATAGGGAATCCCGTGAAAATCGGGAACGGTCCCGCCGCTGTGAACGGGGACGAAATCCGCAGAGGCCACTGGGGCGTCCCGGGAAGGCGCGGAGAGTAGGACGAACCGCGAGTCAGAAGACCTGCCTGATCGTCGGGGAAGCCGGCACGGGGTGGATGTCGGGCTGACCGCAAGGGGACCAAGTGAATCCGGGTGCAATCCTCAGGGCTTTTGCTCTGAGGTTTTTTTTTGGGGTCGGGGACCCCGCACCAAATCCCCTCCTCATCGCTTCCATCAACCTTCGGACGCCCGGGAGGCAGCGCCTCCCGGGCAACTTCCCTCCACCGTTCAGGTACATCGACCCGGGGCGTTCCCCCGCCGCGAAATCAGCGGGGTCGAGAAGCGCGTGCTTCGACGCCATATTCCTCTTCATCGCTTCCCATCAACCCTAAAGGTGCCGCCAAGGCTGTCGAGCCTTCCAGGCGGCATCTCGCAAGGAGTCGTCATGAAAAGAGGCATGATCGTTTATCTGACCGGAGAACGGAGCATCGGGCGGGAGATCGACTGGAGCCGGCGTCGCCGAGACTGGAACGTGGACACCGTGCGATTGGCGGCGTCCGAGTTCGAGATCGCCTACCAGTGGTGGCGGATGATCCTGCGCGGAATCCAGCACATTTCCTGCCTGCCGGCGGTGGCGAGCGAAGCGGGCGACGAAGTGAGCTTCTGCGGCCCTCCCCTGAGGCTTTGGGGATGAAAGAGAATCACGACTCCTCCCGTTGCAGGCGCCTGGGAATTTCATAACTGCAAGGGAGCTCGCACGAGCACTTGCCGCACACGTCGGTGAGGGGCAGGTCGGCGAAGCAGGCGTCGTTGAGCATGAGCTGGCGATAGCAGGCATGGCGGTCGAAGCCGTCCTTCGTCAAAGCGTCGTAGCGACACTTGACCACGCAGGCTTCGCAGGGAAGACCCGCCTTTTCCAGGCACCACTGCTGCCGGGGACGAGGGGTGACGGGCAGATCCGCGTCCGTCACCACCGTCCCCAGACGGCCGCAGCACCCCGCCCGGGTGACGAGCAGATTGTTTCTCCCCAGGGTGCCCAAGCCGGCGATGAAGGCCACGTGGCGGTGGGACCACCCGCTGACGAGCCTTTCCTCGTCGAAGTTGTGCGTCGCGGGGGTCGAAACCGCCCGTCCGTCCAAAAGCATCGAGAGATCGTCGCCGATGCGGGCGATCAGGCGGTTGGTCTCCACGTAAGCTTCCGCCCAGTCCCGGCAGGCGTAGAAGGGCTCGGCGTCGTTGTCCCGGCCCAGGGATCTTTTGAAAGGCAGGAAGAAAGCCACCACCGACCGCGCGCTTTCGAGGAGGTCTCCGGGCATGGCGTGATCGGGCCCCACCGCCGTTTTCAGCTCGGCGAACAGAGGGTCTTCGGCCGAAGCCGCCGCCACGAGAGGACTTCGCCAGTAGTCGCGGCCCGTTTCCTCTTTCCATGAATGAAGGGTTTCCTGGACGGCTTTCAACGGCCCCTCCAGGCTTCGGGAGCCTTGAGAATGGACAGCGTTCATGGGAAAGCTCCTTGAGAAGACGTCGATTTCAGAGTCGGACGTTGGAATTTCACGGTGAAGCGCTCGGTTCCCGCATAGTGGGTGGCCTTGACGGTGAATCGGGGCTTGAGCTCGAGGGCCCGGGACAGAAGAGCAACAGGCCTGCCAAAGTGAGACTAGCGTCGTCGGTCGCCAACTTCAAGTTCGACAGCAGCGTCGGGAGGTCCAGTCCGGAATCGCGAGCCCTTTCGCCGCAGGCCTCTGCTCAGGCACTACACTTGGCACGAGCAGCCGCATTCCAGCTCCAGGGCCGCGGGAGACACGTGGCGGGCCGTCCCTTCCCGGCGGAAGTGGAGCACCAAAAGGGTGTAGGGGTCGAACACCACGACATCCTTCACTCCTTGGGCGAGGTAGAAGCGCGGGGCCAGCTCCAAATCCTTGGCTTCGTACCCTTTGCTCACCACTTCTACGACGGCCTCCGGCAGCATCGTGATGGCGCTCTCCTCTTCCCGGGGGCGGCTGCGGAAAATGGAAATGTCCGGCCGCTTCAAAGACCCGTCCGGGAAGCGCACGTACACGTCGGCCACGTGCACGCACCGACAGCCCGAAGGGGAAAGCCTGGCCGACGGGGCGGATGGTGCTCTGGATGCGGTAGACGGCTTCCTGATGCTTCATGGCCGGGCGGGCCTCCCACACACCCAAGCTTCCCATCGTCTCCATGCGCACGCCCAGCTCGTCGGCTTGCTGGAAGAGTCGCTCGAGGTTCTGCGGATCCATGGCTCCCTCCTTGAAGCCGAAAAGGGTTTCGGCGGCAACGGTCCTCACGACGCGGAAGGGGGGCGTTCAGGGGCTCCGTCGAGACAGGGGCCGATTCGGTGGCGGTGCGTCGCCTCTTCGTACACGTCCCGGTACTGGGCGGCCACCACGGGATAGGAGAAGCGCTGGACGGCCTTGCGTCGAGCGTTGAGGCAAAGGGCGCGGTGGCGCTCCGCATTCTCCAGAACCCAGCGAACGCCTTCGGCGAAGTCTTCCGGACAGAAGGCTCGCGCAAGGTAGCCCGTTTGGCGGTGAGCGACGATATCCGGCAGGCCGCCGCTGTCGAAGGCGACCACGGGGGTCCCGCAGGCCAGGGATTCCACTCCCGTGTTGGGAAGATTGTCCTGCCTCGAGGGGATGGCGAGGGCGTCGGCGGCGCTGTAGAGCAACCGCAGGCTGATGTCGTCGTGCAGGTAGCCGACGTAGTGAAGGGGAAAGCCCGAATCCGGAGGATTTTTCGGGGCCTTCCGCCCGAGCACCACCAGTCGCAGACCGAAAGCTCGGCCGCGCAAGCAAGCCAAGGCCCGTTGCAGCCGATCGAGCCCTTTTCTGGGATCGTGCTCCTCGCCCGAAGCGCAGAACAACAACAGGGGCCCATCCGAAGGCAGCCCCGACAAACGCCGGGCCAGAGCCTTGTCGATGGGCCGCCAAACTTCCGTGTCCAACGGATTCGGCACCACCGTCACCGGCCAATGGCCCATCAAGGCGCTTTCCTTCACGCAGGCGGCAAGCCAACGGCTGGGCGTGACGATATGCATGGGACGCCTCCAGGCGCGCCGCTTTCGCCGCCAGGTCCAAAGGTTGAGATCGAAGCCGGATTCGCAGGAAGGGCGATTGTCCCGTCGGTAGCCCTCGCGCCAGCGAAATTCTTCCGTATAGTGCTCGGCGCCGCAGAAGGCCCACATGTCGTGCAAGGTCCAGACGACGGGCTTGCTGCTGCGACCGACGTCGGCAACGGACATGGTTTCATCCTGGATCCAGTGCAGATGGACCACGTCGGCCTCCCGGGCGTTCAGCCGACGGGGCCATGAAGATGGCAGAACGGAGGGAGAATGGAGGACGGGGTTGGCGGTCTCGAGAAGGCTCGTCACCGCCCCTCCCAAAAATCCGCGCAGCTTTGCAAGGACCCTGTCGATCCTGCGGACGGGCCCTTGCACCGTCCAGTCTCCCGCCTTGGCTTCGTTGACCAGCAGGGTCGAATCCACCCCCGAAGCACGCAAAGCGAGATGGATGCGGTAGGCCGCTCGCGCGGCCCCGCCGGAAACGTCGGAATGGCTGAGGGCCAGAATTTTCATAATCGGAATAGAGCGCTCTTTCCTTGCGAAGCCAACCGTCGAAGCTCGTTGATGGAGGGCCCAAAGATTTTCGCCCATGCATCGACTTTGAGAAGTCTATGCCGGTTCACAACCCCTTCTCTGCGGAACACGTGAGCGTGCCTGGCTCCCGGAATCGGTTCCACGAAGCGCAATCCTGCGCAACGCATCAATATTTTGAAAGTATTCCTCAAATAGAGCGTAGAAGGAAGATGGCACTTCATCTCGGGATGAAAATTGTTGGCAAAGATCAAATGTCCGTTCATTCTTGTCGCTTCGACAAGCTGTACGGCGAGCTCAAGGGGCTCATCGACGTGCTCGAGAACATCCTGAGCGATCACGAGGTCGTAGGGTCCTCTCGGAAGAGGCACATAGCGCACCCTTTCCGTCTTCTTCATTCTTTCCAGGAAATACGGGGACGGATAAGGCTCGACGATGTCAACGGTGATTCCGTCCCCGTTTTCAACGATGAACCTGGCCAAGACGCCTGCTCCACCACCATAGTCCGCCACGCGCTCGA
>Ga0180429_10001318_pt1 | contig 21158 bp, 15 predicted proteins | sample SS_ome_FD_132428 | JGI IMG/M metagenome (GOLD analysis project Ga0180429, IMG submission 132428) | Hypersaline lake sediment archaeal communities from the Salton Sea, California, USA - SS_1_S_1 metaG | ecosystem: Environmental > Aquatic > Non-marine Saline and Alkaline > Hypersaline > Sediment ...
CTCCCGCCAGAGACCGGACGGCGTGGCAGCCGTCCCTCCCTGCCCCCAAACGGCTGTTTTCGCCAATCCGGGAGGGTCGGGTGTCACCCCGACCGAAAAGGAAGAGGCCATAATGCGAATTGCCGGGCGCCGTGAACCGTGACGTGACACCGGATCGAGCATTGTGATATGCTCGTCGCTTTGTCGGAAGAGGGAGCGAAACCGTGGCGCGAACGTGTGTTGTCGGAGCCGGTGTCAGCGGGTTGACCTCCGCATACCGTCTTCTGGACGCCGGCGACGAGGTCGTGGTCCTGGAGAAGGAGCCGATCGTCGGCGGGCTGTGCCGGAGCTATCGCTACGACGGCTTCACCTATGACGTCGGTCCGCACCGCCTTTTCTCCGCCCGCGACGCGACGCAGGCTTACTTCCTGGAGATCCTCGGCGACCGGCACACCGTCACCTCGCGCGACAGCCTCGTCCGCCTCAAGGGCAAGTACCTCACCTGGCCGCTGGACCTGGCGACCGTCCTGCGTCTTCCGCTCCGCGATACGCTGATGTGCGCGCGGGATCTGCTGCATCCCGGCCGCAACGGGCACGGATCGTTTCGGAATCTCGAGGAATACGTGGTCTCCCGGTACGGCAAAACGATCTACGAGATTTTCTGGCAGGGCTACACGGAGAAGTTCCTCGGCCTGCCCTGCGACCGGATCGACGCGGCGTGGGGACAGATCAGCGTGGGGCGTTCGGTGGTCGACCGCAAGGCCGAACCGTCGACGCTGGCCGGGTTGATGCGCTCCTGCCTGGTGCGGCGTCCGCGCCCGCTGACGTTCCTGTATCCGGACGGCGGCATGGACGCGTTTCCCCGCCAGGCGGCCGAACGCGTGCAGGCGCTCGGCGGCGCGGTGCTGACGGGGCAGGACGTTTCGGCCTTCGAACGGCGGGACGGCCGCATCCGGGCCGTCGTGGCCAACGGGACCGTCCATCCCGTGGACCGTGTCGTCTGGACGGGCCGTCTCCCGGACGTTTGCCGGCTCGCCGGCGTCGAACCGCCGGCGGTGAACTACCTCTCCACCCTTCTGTTCAACGTGGCGGTCAACCGCACGCTGCGGGGACGGTGGCAGTGGATTTACTACTCCGATCCCGATTGTCTCTTCTCGCGCGTGAGCCGCCCGTCGCGGTTCTCGGAGACCACGGCGCCGCCGGGCAAGACGGGTCTGTGCGTCGAGATCTCCTGCCGCGAGGGCGACGCGCGCTGGAACGATCCGGAATCCCTGCGCGAACCGGTCATGCGGGATCTCGTCAAGACCGGCCTCGTCGCCGACGGCGCGTACGTGGAGCATTGTCGGATCGAACGGGTCGCGGATACCTACCCGATCTACGAGAAGGGGTTTCAGCCCCGGATCGAGGCGGCCCGCCAGCGGCTGGCGGAGGTGTCCAATCTGCACCTCGTCGGACGCCAGGCGGCGTTCGTGCATGACAACATCGACGAGGCCGTCGAAAGCGCGGCCGACCTGGCCGCGGAGCTGGCGCACGCGTGAACGCCGTTACCGACAACCCGATCCGCCGGACGCACGGCATGTGCGATGCCTGCCTGCGCATGGTCCCGGCCGAAGTGCGGGAAGAGAACGGCCGCGTCTGGCTCGTCCGCGCCTGCCGCGAACACGGCGAGCGCCGCACGCTGCTGTCGGAGCACCCGGCGTACTATCGCGATCTGAACGGGTTCTACTTCGACGTGATGCGCCGCGGCCACCGGCAACGGGATTTCATCCTGCGGCTGACCGAACGCTGCAATCTCCAGTGCCCCATCTGCCTGGCCGGCGCCAACGAGGACCTGCTCGCGGACTTCACGGTCGAGGACGTCCGCCGGCTGACCCGGCGCATGAAGGGCAAGAAGTTCGACCTCATGGGCTGCGAGCCGACCGTCATGCCCGACCTGCCTGCCATCCTGCGGGTCATCCGCGAGAGCGGCAACATCGCCGCGCTGCACTCCAACGGCGTGGCGCTGGCCGATTTCGACTACGCGCGGTCCCTGGCGGAGGCGGGTCTCGACGAGGTCCACCTGCAGTTCGACGGGTTCGACGACGACGCCTACACCGTCATCCGCGGCGAACCGCAGGCTGCCGTCAAGCGCCAGGCCTTCGAGAACCTCGCCCGCCTCGGCATTCCCGTCGACCTGGTGATGACCATCCTGCGCGGCGTGAACGACGGCGAGATCGCGGATGTGCTGGACTTCGGCGCGCGGCACGAGAACGTCAAGGAAGTCTTCTTTCTCGGCTGCCGCATGCTCGGCAAGGCGGTCGGTTCGTTCGAAAGCGCCCAGCTCCTGCCCGACCAGGTCATCGATCTCCTGGCCGAGGCGACCGGCCGGCGCATCTCGCGCGAACAGGTCCGCCGTTTCCAGAAACTGTACTTTGCCATGCTGTCGATCTTCGGCATACGCAAGTGTTTCTACATTCAGCATTACCTGCTGATACGCCGCGGCAACGGAGCGTACGGGACGATCGACGATCATCTCGACATGGTCCGGCTGGAGCGCGTGCTCGAGCGCTACCGCGCGCGGCGTCGCGCGGAGCGGCGTCTCGCGGCGCCGTTGTTCTTCTGCGAGGCGCTGCCGGTCTTCTTGCGGCCGCGCGCCCTGGCGCTCGCCGCCGAGTTTGCCGTTCTCGGAACGCTGATGGCATGCGGGTTCAATCTCAAGCGGGTGCGCAGGCGCAGCATCCTGCTCGGTTATATCACGGCCTGCGATCCGTTGATCTACGATACGGACGTCGCGGAGAATTGCGGCAAGGGCGAAATCTCCCGCGACCTGGGCGTCCAGGAGGCGGGCGCGCTCGCCAACGTGTTGCGCGAGCATCGCTGGAGGCGCGCGTGATCCGGATCCTGTCCCCCGCCAACGGGCCCGAAGAGGCGCGCGCCGTGCTCGACGCCGGGGCCGATGAGGTGTACTGCGGCGTGATGCCGCGCGACTGGCGCGACGCCTACACCAACATGGCCTCGCCGAACCGCCGCGAGTGGGAAGTGTCGAACATGACGAGCTTCGATGTCCTCGCCGCAACCGTCGACGCGGCCCACCGGGCGGGGGGGCGCGTCTTCCTGGCCCTGAACGCGCTGTACACCGAAGGCCAGCACGGGGAAGTCCGCCGTTTCATCGAAGCCGGCGGGCGGTGCGGCATCGACGCCCTGATCGTGGCCGATCTCGGGGTGTTGCTGATGCTGCGGGACATGGGCTGGGAGCAGGAAATCCACGTCAGCACCGGCGGCACCGCGTTCAACGCCGAGACCGTCCGCTTCTATGCCGACCTGGGCGTGCACCGCGTCATTCTCCCGCGGCAGAACCGGCTGTCCGAGATTGCCGCGATCGCCCGCGGCTTCCCCAACCTGGACATCGAGACCTTCATCCTGAACCGGGGCTGCAAGAACATCGACGGGTTCTGCACGTTCCACCACGGCGTCAACGAAGTTCGCATCCCGCTGTGGTGGCGGCTGCCGAAGAAGTGGCACTGGGACTACTACCTGCTCGGCGCCATGAAGCGGCTGCCGGGCCGGCTCCGCGACCGGCTGGGCCGCTCCGGGGCGTTCGGCTCGGTGGGCGCGTGCTTCCTGGCGTACGACGCCGACGTGCGGTCGGCGACCGCCACGGACGAAGAGCGGCGCGCCATGAAGGCGACGCTCGACCGCAACTTCAACCTCTTCACCGGCTTCGACACGTGCGGCGCGTGCGCGCTGTTCGACCTGGCCGCGGCCGGCGTGGCGAGCGTCAAGATCGTCGGGCGCTCCAACCCGCTTGCGAAGAAGGTGCAGGATGTGCGGTTTCTCGCCGCATGCCGGGCCTTCCTGGCGGACCGGGCGCCGTCGCGCGAGGCGTTCCGGCGGTTCGCACGGGAGCGCTACGCGGAAACGTACGGCTATGCGTGCCACGATTGGTGCTACTTCCCGGCGGAAGACGACGCGCTGGGCGCGGAGGCGTTGTGATGGAACGCGCCGTCCTCTGCACGCGCCCCGAGCAGCTGCGGGACCTCGACGCACCGTTCGACCGGCTCTACTTCGGGCACGAGTTCTGCCAGCGGCGGCTGCCGTCGGCGGCCGACGTGCGCCGTGCCGCCGCATTCGCCGCGGAGCGCGAAGCCGGGTTCACGCTCGTAACGCCCTTCGTCACCAATGCCGGCCTGAAGCGTGTGCGCGAACTGGCGGACGCCGTTTGCGCGGGCCCGCATCCCGCGGAACTCGTCGTGAACGACTGGGGCGTGCTGCGGGCCGTCCGCGCCGCGCACCCCGGCGCACCGCTCATTCTCGGCCGTCTGCTCACGAAGCAGAAACGCGGCCCGCGTCTGCTGCGCATTGCCGAACGGCTCCCGCCGGCCGCCCGCGACCATTTCCGCCGCTGCAACGCCGACACGCCCCGGCTCACGGCCTTTCTCCGCGAGCAGGGCATCGTCCGCATCGAGCTGGACAATCTGCTGCAGGGAATGCGCCGCCCCGGCGAAGCGCTGCCCGCCTCCCTGCATTACCCGTACGGGTACATCAGCACGACGCGGCTTTGCCTGTTCATGCAGGGCGACCGCCCCGGGAAGAATCTCCGCTCGCTGGGTTCCTGCTCCCGCGAGTGCCTGAAGTACGACGTCACGCTCCGGCACCCCGATATGCCCGTGGACCTGCACCTGAAGGGCAATGCCCAGTTCTTTCGCAACGACACGCTCCCGGAAAACCTCGCGGAGCTGAAGATCACGCGTCTGGTGCACGCGCCGCGCGTCCCGGCATAGCCCTCATGCACCCAGTGCCCGGTCGGTACGGGCCACCGCATCGGCGATCCGCGCCAGGTCGCGTTCCGAAAGACCGGGATACAGCGGCAGGTGGATGATCTCGCGGTCCACCTCCGCAGAGTGCGGGCAGCGTCCCGGAGCGCCGTTCAGCTCCGGCCGCGCCGCGCAATCGGTCATGTAGCCGGGGGCGACGTCGACCCCGCCGCGGCGCAACCCGGCGATAAACCGGAAGCGGTCGCCGCGGCGGATCGGGAAGCTCATGTAGATGTTGTCGCCGCCGGCCGGCGGCGGGGCCGGCAGGCCGCCGCAACCCCGTTCCCGCAGCAGCCGCAACAGCGCGCGGCCTCGTTCGCGGCGCGCCGCGTTCTTGGCGTCCAGCGTGGCGAGCTGCCGCAAGCCGGCGCGGCCCTGCACATCGACCGGCCGCCAGCGCAGGCGCCGCATGACGGCATCGTCCACCGGTGCGGCCTTCTCCTCGAACGCCCGGTGCAGGACGTCCGGTCCCCGTGCGGCCTCGGCGCGGAGCGCCGGCGCGGCCGTGAGGTTGAACGCCGGGCGCCAGGCGGCCGCGCGCATGGCCAGGGCGGTGAGGCCCTGCTTCAGGAGCGCCCGGCGCGAGGCCGGCGCGAAGCCGGTCAACGCTGCCCGGATCCGCGCCGCCGCCGCGTCGTCTGCCGTGACGGCCATCCCGCCGGAGAAGGTGGTAAAGTTCTTCGTGATGCCGAACGTAAACGACGCGGCGCGTCCGATCTGTCCGGTCCGCCTCCCCCGCCACTCCGCGCCGCAAGACTGCGCGCAGTCCTCGATCAGCGCGATGTCGCGGGATGCGCACACCGCCGCCAGGCCGTCCATGTCGCAGGTGCGTCCGAACAGATGGGTCGGCACGACCGCCCGCGTCCGCTCCGTCAGCACCGCCTGCACCGTGTCGGGCGTGAGCACGCACGTTTCCGGATCGACGTCGGCATAGACCGGGACGAAGCCGGCATGCCGGACGACCGCCGGCACCGCAAAGAACGTGAAGGCCGGCAGCACGACCTCCGCGCCGGCCGGGAGGTCCAGCCCGTGTAGAATCAGGTGCAGCGCCATGCGTCCCGACGGCACGAAGACCGCGTGCGCGCACCCCACCATCTCCGCGAAACGCGTTTCCAATTCCCGAACATGCGAGTCCTCCGGCGTGCCCGGCCGCGCGCAGCCGGCCAGAAACGAGAGAATCTCTCCCAGCGACGCGGTCGGCTCAAAGCGCGGTATCATACCCGGCACCCTATGCCGGCCGGCCGGCCCTGTCAACCATGCTCCGCCGTCCCCGCGACGAGGCCGCGGACGGGTGCATGGGAACGCGCGGCCCGCGGCGCCGGGCCATGAAGAGGATGGACGCGGAGCCGCGCTCCGCGTAGCCTGTGCGCATGCCAACGGAAGCAGCGATTGTGAAGACGAATCCAACCCGTGTGAGATGAGGACGCCATGACGGTTGCAGCGTTGACCGTGGCGACGGCACTGGCGGCGGCAACGGGGCCGCATCCGCGGCTGTACGCGCACGACGGCCTGCTGGCGGCGCTGCCGGCATGCACGAACGATGCCCGCCGCCTGTCCTGGGAGCAGGTGCGCGCTTATACGGATGCGCACCTGACGCAGCCGCCGCCCCGCCGGCTGCGGGGCGATTTTCGGCGGGCGGGCGAGCTGGCGCCGTATGCTGCCGTCTGCCGGCGCGTGACGGGCGCCCCGCAGTACCTTGCGCTGGCCCGGCGCTACATGCTGGACCTTGCCCGGCGCCCTCACTGGGGAGACGATCGCGACATCGAGGCGGCGCATCTGCTGTACGGCATCGCCGTCGCCTACGATTGGCTCCACCACGAACTGACGCCGGACGAGGCGGCGCTGCTCCGCGGCAAGCTGTCGTTGCAGGCCGCACGTCTCGCCCGCCGCGCCGGCTCGCAGTTTCCGCCGCTGAACAACCACCGGACGGTGATCCTGTCCGCCCTGGGCGTCGCCGCCCACGCGCTGGGCGGCGAGGATGAACGCGCGGACGCCTGGCTCGCCACCGCGGACGCCGGCCTGCGGCGCGTCCTGGATGCGCTCGGCGACGACGGCTTCACGCCCGAAGGCGTCAGCTACTGGAGCTACCTGACGGAATACCTGTTGAAGTACGCCCTCGCCCGGCCGCGCGCGCCGGGCGATCTGCTGGATCATCCCTGGCTGCGGCGCGCCGCGGACATGCCGCTCCAGCTTGCCCTGCCGGCGGCGGCCTGGCGCGCCAACAACATGTTCTTCAACCTCGACGATTCGCCGCGCTTCTGCTGGTACGGGCCGCACCACCAGCTCTTCGCCCTCGCCCAACACACCGGCCATGCGGACGCGTTTGCCCTGGCCGAAAGCGTTGTCTCCTCCGGTTTCCTGCGGGAACACGCGGACTGGCTGGCCCTGCTCTGGCGGGGGAAAGCGGATGGCTCGGGCGACGGCCCCAGGGAAAACGCGCCGCCGTTGACGCACGTTTTCGACGACTGGGACGTCGCGGTGATGCGCAGCGGCTGGACGCCGCACGCGACCATGGCGGTGTTCCGCTGCACACCGCTCGGCGGGCGTCACAACCTGGCGGCCGGGGCCCCGTATCCCGGCAGCGGGCATGCGCATCCCGACGCGAACAGCTTCGCGATTTTCAGCCGCGGCGCCTGGCTGGCGGTTGACGCCGGCGCCACGACGCTGAAACGAACGGCGCACCACAACACGGTGCTCGTCAACGGCGTCGGCCAGCACGGGGAGGAAAAACGGTGGATGGACGGGCGCAAGGCGTACGCGCGGGGGCAGGTTGGACGTTTCGTGCAACGCGAAAGCACCCCGAAGCGGGACACCTTTGTCGGCGATGCGACGGCCTGCTATCGCCGCCGGGCGGGATTGACGCGATTCCTGCGGCAATTCACCTACCGGAGGCCGGACCGCTTTTCGATCGTGGACGATCTCGAGACGCGGCGCGACGCGCGTTTCGAATGGCTGCTTCACACGCCCGGCGCGGTCACGCTCGGACCGCGCGGCGCGCGGATCGTGAACGGCGGCGCGCAGCTTGCGCTGACGGTTCTGGAGCCGGCCGATGCGCGCATCGAGACCGAGACCGTGGAGATCCCGTCCGCGTTTCCCGCAGAGGACTGGACGACGTTGACCCGGGTGCGCATCAAGCCGGCGGAGCGCCGACGCCGGGTCCGTTTCCGGGTCGAGCTGACCGCGCAGCGGGCTGCCGCGCCCACGCCAGGCCCATGAAGAGCCACAGGACCTCCTCGTACTGGATGCTGTTGAACAGCGCCACGAGGAGAACGGCCGCCAGGCCCGCGAAGACCGCGTCCGTATCGCCGGCCGGCATGCGGCGCCGCGCCGCGAAGGCGGACCCCAGCGCCAGCACCGCCGCCGCGATGCAGGCGCCCGCCGCCGGAAGCCCGTACTCGGCGGCCACATCGAGCACCGTATTGTGTGCGTCCATGGTGTGACGCCGGTTCTGCCGGTAGGCGCGCCGGTCCTCCGCGTAGTCGTCATACACAAGATCGAAGTGGCCCGGTCCGACGCCTGTGACGGGCCGCGCGGCGATCATCCGCGCCGCCGCGCGCCACGAGTACAGGCGCCCGGCGTCGTACTGCTGCATCGTGCCGCCCCGCTGCCACAGCACGCCGCGCGCGGCGGGAGGCAGCAGCATCACCGCCAGGATCACGCCCAGCAGCGGAATACCGACGGCGAACGGCGCGGTCCGCCGCCGCACCGCCATCAGCCCCATGCCGGCCGTCGCGGCCAGCCACGCACTGCGCGACAGGGTGAAGACCACCGCCACCGTCATCAGCAGCACCCCGATGGCCGCCGCCATACGCAGCACGGGCCGCCGGTCCAGGCCGGCCGTGAGCGCAACCCCGGCGGGCAGGGCCCCGGCCAGGAAAGCGCCGAACAGGTTCGGATGATCGAACGTGGCGCTGTTGCGGACGACGGAGACGGAACCGTCGGCTGTGGCGCCGACGACGTCGATCAGCCGTCCGAACGGACCATAGTGCCCCAACCCGCAGACGGTCCGCCCGGTCACGGTCTGTGCGATGCCGAGCACGGACAGCAGGCAAGCACTGACGAACAGCGCGGCGAGGACGGACCCGGTCGACCGGGTCTCGCGGACCACCCAGACCGTGAGCTGGCAGAAGAGACCCAGTGCGATCAACCGCACAGCGAAGAGGGCAGCGCGCGTTCGGCCGGGCGCGAGCGCGGCGGAGACGGCGGCGGCCGTACCCAACAGCAGCAGCACGGCGAACCTGTGGCGCGCTGTGACCGGCCGCCAGTCCCGGGCCACGGCGGCGCAGACCGCGGCGAGCAGCAGGCCGAACGCCGCCTTCGTGGGCGTCAGCAGCGGCATGCCGGGCCACAGGGCGATCTCTCCCAGCGGGATGGCGCACACGAAGACGAGCAGCGCCGCGCGGGGAAGCCGCAGAACCGTGCCGCGCATCGTCAATGCACCTCCAGCCCGCCGCGCGGCCGGCCGTATTCCCGGTGACAGCAGCGCAGGCAGTGCGCGAAGAGTCCGCGGCGCAGAACCTGCCGGCGGAAACGCCGGAACGGTTCGCCGTTCCAGGCCGCGGCGACGGACGTTTCCGGGTACCGTGCCAGGTAGACACCCTGGCAGGGACCCAGCTCGCCGTAGGCCGACACGTTCAGCCGCCGCCAGGCACTCAGGCAATCGTTGCCGAACGGCGGCGGCCGCGCGCGGTAGTAGTCGGCGATCCGTGCCGCGGGGAGATCGGGTTCGTAGCGAATGACGAGGCCGTCCGCGCGCCCCCGCGCCAGGCGGGCCATCTGCCGCCGCAGCTCCTCGACGTCGATCGCGGCGGGGTCGACGACGGGCAGCGCAACGTCCAGGCGCACGGCAAGCTCGCGCGCCGCGGCATCGATGTCGAGCGCCGTCCGTGAGGGGGCGAACATGAGGTGCTGGAAGCGCAGTTCCCGGAGCCCCAGAGCGCGCACCGTATCCGCCGTGTCCGTCATGGCGCCGATGTTGTAGGGCGACAACATGCATTGCGCCCGGATGTACGGCAACGGGCTGCCCGCGGCGCGCTTCGCGCGCCGCAGCGTTTCGATCCCGTGCGCCATGGCCTCAAACGAATCCCCGCGCAGGCGGTTGTGCACGCGGCGCGGCCCGTCGATCGATACGATGACCTTATCCACCCCGGCCTGCACGAGGTCGCGCGCCCGCTCCGCCAGCAGCACGCCGTTCGTGTTCAGCGACACGTACAGACCGCGCGCCTTGATGCGCTGGAGGATGGGGAGCGTCTTCGCGGACAGCAGCGGTTCGCCGCCGGTGACGTAGAACGTCGGCCGGTAGCGCGCCAGCGTGTCGATCAGGCGCCCGTACTCCTCGCCTGCCAGTTCGCCGCACTCCGGCGGCCGGCCGAAGACGGCCGCCGCGGCGCTGTCCGCGCGCTCGAAGCAGAAACGGCAGCGCAGGTTGCAGTCCGCGGTGGGATTGAGCACCGCCAGCACGGGGGGCGGCGCCGCGCCGGACGGGGGGCGGTACAGGGCCGTGGCCAGATTGCGCAGCAGCCGCCGCAGACCGGTGCCGGGATAGCGCGGGACGAGGGGCGCGCCGTGCGGCCTCATGCCGTCACGGCTCCGTACAGGCGCGCGTACGAGCGCACCATGGTGTCGAGACTGAACGGCCCTTCCACGGTGCGCCGGCCGGCGGCGCCCATCTCGGCCGCGTCCGCCGGGCGGCGCAGCAGTTCGACGATCCGCCGCGCCATGGCGGCGGCGTCGTAGGGGGCAATCAGGAATCCGCTGGTTCCGTCCTCGACGGCTTCCGCGACACCGCCGACGTCGGTGGCAACGACCGGCAGCGCGGCGGCCATGTATTCCAGAATCGACAGCGGCAGCCCCTCCCGCACGCTGGCCAGGACGCCGACGTCGGCCGCGCGCAGCAGGCGCGGCACATCGCGCCGCTCGCCGACGAAGAAGACATGGGCCGCCAGGCCCGCCTCGGCGGCCTGCGCCTCCGCCGCACCGCGGTCGGCGCCGTCGCCGACGATCACGAAGCGGCATTGCGGTTCGTCGCGGCACACGCGCCGCGCCGCCTCGACGACGAGCAGAGGGCTCTTCGGCGGGTCCAGGCGCATGACGCAGACCACCAGCGGCCCGTCGGCCGGGACTCCCAGCTCGGAACGGTCCAGGGGCGGAGCGGCGGCGGCATCGAACGCGGCAAGATCGATCCCCGGCGGAATCCAATGCACGTGTACGTCGCCCAGTGTGTCGTTGTGCACCACGCGGCACAGATGCTCGGAGACGGCCGTCACGGCGGCGGCGCGCGCCAGCAGACGGTTGTGCATGCTGCGCCGTCCCGGCGGCAGATCGAGAAACCCGCCGTGCAGCGTCATCACGACCGGCGGAACCGTGCCGGGCATGACCGCCAGCGTCGCGGCCGCGGCCGAGGTGAATTCGTGGGTGTGCACCACGTCGGGGCGCATGGTCCGCAGCGTCCGGCGAATCGCCAGGGTCGTTGCCGGATCGAAGCCCGCCCGCTTTTCGAAGCAGCGGACTGCATGACCGGCCGCATCCAGCCGCTCGTAGAACGGTCCGCGCCGGCAAAGCGTCCAGACCGGCATGTGGAACCCGGCAGGGTCCAGCCGCTGGACCAGATCGGCGACAATCCGCTCCTTGCCCCCGGTCTCGAGGCCCCACAACATCTGTACCACGGTGGTCACGATCGGCGCTCCTTGAACAGACCCACCAGTGTAGCGCCGTTTCGGCTCCCGTCGAACAGAACTTCCGCCTGCTGGCGGGCGGCCTTCGCCAGACCGGCCGCCAGGGCGGGGTTGTCCAGGACCGTCCGCAGCGCGGCGGCCAGCTCCGCGGGTTGATGCGGGGCAACCAGGAGTCCGGTCCGCCCGTCCGCGACGACCTCCGGAATGCCGAAGAGGGCCGACGCGACAACCGGCACGCCGGCGGCCTGGGCCTCCAGGATGACGTTCGGCAAGGCGTCATGGGAACCGCGGCGCGGGTGTACGCACGGCATGGCGAGCACGGCGGCGGTGCGCAGCAACGTCTGCACCTGGCCCGGTTCGAGAAATCCGTCGAAGCGGACGTCGGCCGCCACGTTCAGCCGGGCCGCCAGTGCGGCGAGACGGGCCTGTTCCGGGCCCGTCCCGACAAGCCGGAGCACCGCCGTCCTGCCGGCGGCACGCAGGCGGGCAAACGCCTCGATCAGCACGTGAAAACCCTTCGTCGCCACCAACTGCCCGATCCCGAGCACGACCGGCGGAGCGGCCGGTTGCGCCGGTTGAAGGGCAAACGCGCGGGCATCCAGGCTGTTATAGAGCAGGATGAGCTTGTCCCGTTCCAGCGGCGGGTAGAGGCGGCACAACTCGTCGCGCGTGTACCGGCAGTTCACGACGACGAACCGTGCCGATCGCACTTTGAACGGAATCAATGTGCGCGTCTGGAAGACGTCGTAGGCATGGACCGCGAAGCTGAACGGCACGGACGTGAAACCCGCTACGGCCAGAGCGGCGGTCGCGGGATACGTGGCCCAGTGCGCGTGGACGGCATCGGGCGGGTGCGGCCGGATCGCGTCCGCCACCGCACAGCCCCGCGCAAACGCGGCCAGCGACTTGGCGCACACGCGCGGACGCCACGCGGTATCGGCAAGGATCCGCCCCACAAGCGCCAGCCACGTCCGCGGGCGCCGGAAGAACCACCGCACGGCGGCCGCGGGCCGCCACGGGCCGCCCACGATCGCCGTGACCGCGACATGAACGCCGCATCGCCGCACGGCATCGATCTCGCGCTGCACGAAGGTCTGGTACGGGTGCGGATAGCGTGACACGATGTACAGGACGTTCACGGCCGCCCTCCGCACCACGCTTTCAACCATTCGAAAACCCCGCTGACCTTGGCCGCAAAGACGGGCATCGGTTCGTTCCCGATCCCGATGCGCTTGAGGGCATAAAGATCCGCGGCGCTCCGGTTGAAGCCCGGCCTGCTGGTCACGGCGCAGACGAAACCGGCTTCCGCGAGCAGGCGCAGGCGGTCGTCATCCGTCGTGGGAACAGAGCCGGAGGGATAGGCGAAGTGGCGGGGCGCGACGCCGAGGCGCGCGGCAATACGGTCCGAGGCGCGCCGGAGTTCGGCTGCCTGCGTCACCGTGGCATGCGAGGCGGTATGGTTGCCCACAGTCACGGCGGCTTCCGCCTGCAGCTCGCGCAGCGTTGCCCAGTCCAGCAGGGACACCTGCGTGCCCGCTGGGCGGCCGGCCGCGGGACCGGAGAGCCTTGCCAGGCAGCGCGCCCGCTCCTCCGGGGACCGATCCCGCAGCGCTTCCACAAGCGCGCGGGTGCACAGCCGCCGCACGCGGGGATCGGCGAGCGACACGCGGGCGGTCCCGCCGTCGAGCGCGAGCTCGTATCCCGCGTCCGCCGCTTCACGCAACCGCACCGCGGCCACATCCCACCAGGGCGGCGCGGCCCGATCGATCAGGTCGGAGGCCACGAAGACGGTCGCCGGCACCCGTTGCTCGATCAGGGCCGCGCGCCATTGTTCGAGCGCGCCGCGGTACCCGTCGTCGAACGTTACCGCCACGCGCGGGGCGGAGCGGCACGCCCCGTCCGTGCGGGCTACCGCGCCGAGGTTGGGGTCCCGCAGCCAGGCCGCCGCGCCATCCAGGGTGCACGGGTCGAAATGCCGCCTGAGGTAGCGCATCTGCGCCGCGAAGCGGCGCGGCGTCACGTTCAGGTCCAGCGGGTCGTCGCCTGCGGCCACGCGATGGTAGCCGAGCAGCACCACGCGGCCGCGCAGCCGCCGGCGCGCAAGGGCGCACACACCCGTGGCCCGGCAGGCCGCGCCGAGGCCCGTCTTCAGCACCCCGCATGCAAGCTGACGCCATGCGTCCGCTGCGGCGAAGACGGCAAGGCGTGCCTGCCAGGCGCGGTCGCGCGGACCGCCGGGCGGCAAGACGGCGACCCGCGCCGGGTCCAGCCGAACGTGTTGCCACGCGGCGCGCGGGCGGCCGCAGCGCCGCCACAGCAATACGGCGGCGCCGGCCGCGAAGACGGCCGGCACGGCCAGCGCGGTGGCCAGCGGGTGCAGGGGCGGAAGCCGCCACAGCGCGGTCCGGACGGCAACGCCCAGCACCAGCGGCGGCAGAACCGCCTTCGCCAGGCGCGCGTCGGGCGCATACACGCCGAACCGGGGCAGGAACAGGGCCAGAATCGTGGTTTCGGCGGCGATCATGCCCAGCGGGGGCGCGAGAAGTCCGGCGGGAAAGACCAGGAACAGCAGCACCAGCATGTTGGCCGCCGTCCCGAGCGCGCGATAAAGCAGGACCCGCCCCTGGTCGCCGGCGACGTAGGCCAGCCTTTCGGCCAGCTCGTTACAGAAGCTCAGCGGGACGGCGGCCATCAGCAGCACCAGTGCGGGGGCGCCGCTCACGAACTCCGGCCGAATCAGCGCAACCAGCCGCGGCGCAAGCACGGCCGCCACGATGCACACCGGCAGCCCGGCCCAGAGCAGGAAGCGCGCAAGATCCGTCACCGCCCGTTGCAGGCCGGCCTGCGCCTGCGCATGCAGGCGGGACAGCGTCGGGAAGACCGCAATCATGGTCAGCGTGCCGAAGGCGGAACAGGCCTCGGCGATCTTCATGGCCAGGGCGAAAGCGCCCACACTGCCGGGGCCGAACGCGATCTGCAGCACGGTCATGCCGGACCCCATGTAGAGCGAGGTCAAGACGCGGTTCAAACCGATCGGCGCCGCGTCCTTCAGCAGGGCGGCCGCCGGCCGGATGCCGAACGCCGGCCGCGGCATCGCCCGCAGGGCGCGGCACAGGACGACCCCGAGCAGCAGGGAAATCGCGCCGCGCAGCGTATAGGCCACGGCCAGGCCCGGCAATCCGTACCCGCCCTGCACGGCCGCCAGTCCGAGACCAAGACCGGCCAGGCTGATCAGCGTTTGCGCGGCGCCGTGAAGGTCGACGCGTTCGCGTCCCTGGACAATCGAGAACAGCAGGTCCGCCGCCGTCTGGAGCACCATGCCGACGCCCATCACCGCCACGACGTGCAGCAGCAGGCGCCCCTGTCCCGCCAGCCGGGCGGCGAGGATCAGCGCGGGATACAGCAGACCCGCGGCCAGCAGACGCCAGCCCAGCGCATGCGAGACCCGCTGCTGCGCGTCGGACCGCCGCGCCGCCGTGTCGCGGATCACCACGATGTCGGTCCCCAGGATCGCCAGGCGCATGGCAAAATCCATCCAGACCAACGCGAGGCAATAGATCCCGAACCCGACCAGTCCTTCCGCCCGGCCGACGACCAGGACGAGCGCCAGTGCGGCCGCTTTGCGCACGCCGAAGGCGCCGTAGAGGCTGAGCGCGTGAAGCGGCAACCGGGACGAACGGTCCGCGCCGTTCACGGACAGGCCCCTTGCGGACGCGCGACGTCCCACCGCCGCCAGTCCCGGCCGCGCAAAACGTCCAGAACTCCGGCCATCGCCGCCAGGTTCAGCAGCACGAAGTAGCGCGCGGCGCGCAGCGGCCGCAACGGGGGCGTGAGGACCGACAGCGTGTAGAACAGGACCTGCGCAGCGAACAGCACCGCGAACAGCGGGCGCGTCAACAGCAACACGTTGAGCGCCAGCAGCGCCAGCAGCAGGAAACCCGCCGCCCAGCGCAGCACTTTGTGCGACAGCAGCAGGAACGCCGTCAACGGATACCGAAACGGGTTGAGCAGCCCGCGCACCGTCCAGAGGCCGCGAATGCCGCGGGCCACCGTGCGCCGCCGCCGGGCGAATTCGGGACCGGCCGCGACGGGCAGCACCTCGCGGGAAACCGCGCCGTCTTCGTAGCGCACGGCATAGCCCCTCTCCATCACGCGCAGAATGCCCACAAAATCGTCCGGTACGCCGGGCGGCAGCGGGCGGAAGAGAGCGGAGCGCATGGCGTAGAGGCTGCCGTTGCCGCCAAGCACCCGGCCGAGCCGGCCTTCTCCCCGCTTGACGGCGCCCTCGTAAGCGTTGTACAGACGCGCCTGGCGCGCGATACCGGCCGTGCCGCGGCACCGGTCCGAACGCCGCGCGCACACCGCCCCCACGCGCGGATCGGAGAAATGACCGGCCAGCGCGGCAATGGCATTCGGATCCATCCGCACGTCCGCGTCGGACATGACCAGCACGTCGGCCTCCGCCTGCCGGGCCAGGCCGTTGATCACGGCAGCCTTGCCCGGACCCGCCGGGAACGGAACCAGCCGCACGCGGGGCCCGGCATGCTGTTCCACGACGGCGTCCGTGCCGTCGGTACTGCCGTCGGAACCGATGTACATCGTCAGGCGTTCCGGCGGATAGACGGAGGCCAGCGTGTTGCGGATCTTCTCGGCGATACACCCGCGTTCGTTGCGGGCGGCCACGAGAACCGCGACCGTGGGCGTGACGCCGCGGCGGGAACGGGAACGGCGGCGGTCAGGAATCCGGCCGATCGCCATGAGCAGAACGGGGAAGACCGCGAAGACGTAGGCAATCAGGCCCGCGATGATGGCGAATGCTGCTTCCATCCGTCAGCTCTCGGCGGCCGCGGCCCGCGGCCCGGCCGCGCGCAGGCGCAGCGCGAGGAGCACGGCGCCGATGAGGAACGAGACCAGGCTCATGATTTGCGCGGCGTCGAGGGGCACGCCGAGCGCAATCCGCTGGTCGCCGCGCAGAAACTCGAGCACAAAGCGGGTCGGCGCGTACAGCACGACGTAGAGCGCGGCCGTCACCCCGGCGCCCGGCCGGCGGCGGTAGACCAGGACCAGTACGGCGTAGATCACCAGGTTCGCCGCCACGGCGTAGAGCTGCGCCGGGTGCACGGGAAGACTGGAGGCATCGTACCGCGTGATGAGCTGCTCCCGCACATGATGCCACCAGGGCAGACTGCCTTCGGGAAACCGCACGGCGAGCGCCCCGTCATACAACGCTCCGTAGCAGCACCCGTTGAGAAAGCAACCGATCCGCCCCAGCGCGTGCGCCAGCGGGACGGCGGTGATCACGAAATCGAACACCGACCAGACATTCTCTCCGTGCCGGCGCGCGTAGATCACAAGTGCGACGGCGGCGCCCACAAAGCCCCCGTAGTAGATCAATCCGCCCTGGTCGATGCGGAACACGGTGAGCGGCGCCGCCAGGAACGAAGGCAGGTCCGAGAGAACATAGGCCGCGCGCGCGCCGAGGATGCCGGAGATCATGATCCAGAGCAGCAAGTCGGAGCAGGCGTTGAATCCCCGGTTCTCGCGCCGGCCCAACCAGGTCCAGTTCAGCAGACCCGCCAGGAAACCCAGCGCCATCATGACGCCGAACCAGTGGATCTTGAAGTCGCCGATCTGGATGCACACCGGATGCACGTCACGCCCCCGACGGAAGCGGCCGGCATGTCATGCGATCCGGCCGCGGACAAGCTGATTTCGTGTTGGACATTGTTGTCCGACCTGTGCCTATGATCACGCCATACTACCGTCGTTTCAAGGCAATTCATGGAAACTGAAGACCGCACGGCCAATACGCTCATCGACCGCGTGACCGAGGCACAGTGCAGACGCTGCAATGCCCTGATCGATGTGTCCGACTTCGAGCCCTTCCAGGAAGTGGAGTGCCCCCATTGCGGAGAACAGACGGTGGTACCCGGGCGGCTCGGCGATTTTCTCCTTCTCGAACTGATCGGCGCCGGCGGCATGGGCGGCGTGTACCGGGGCATCGACGAATCGCTCGGGCGCCCCGTCGCCATCAAGGTCATGCTGCCGTCGCTGGGCGAGGACAAGGAATTCGTCGAAGCGTTCAAGCGGGAAGCCCGCGCGGCGGCGAAACTGAACCACCCGCACATTGCGCAGATTTACTCCTTCGGGCAGGTCAAGGGCCAGCCGTACATCGTGATGGAACTCGTTCCGGGCCGCGGGCTTGACAAACTGATCGAATCCGAGCGGAAGCTCGACCAGGGGTTGATCCTCAAGATCGGTTGTGACATCGCGGAAGGCTTGAGCGAAGCCGACGCCATCGGCCTGCAGCACGGCGACATCAAGCCCGAGAACATCCTGCTGGATGATCGCATGAACGGGAAGCTGGTCGATTTCGGCATTGCCAGCGTCGCCGGCCAGGCCGAAAGCCAGGAAGGCATCTGGGGAACGCCGTATTACATCGCGCCGGAGAAGATCCGGCGGCAGAAGACGGATGCGCGATCGGATATCTACTGCCTTGGCGCCACGCTGTATCATGCCCTGGCCGGGACGCCGCCGTTCGATGGCAAGACCCCTCTGGATGTCGTGAAGGCACGGCTCGAACGGGAACCGCCCCCGCTGCGCAACGTCCGGCCCGAAATCGACGAGAGCATCGAGCGGATTATCGCCCGCATGCTGAAGCGGGATCCGGCCGAACGCTACCCCACGTATGCCTCGTTGATCAGCGACATGCACAAGACCCTGCGGGACGTGCGCCCCCGGTCGTCGCGCCGGACCAAACGGATCGTGGTGAAAAAGCGCGGCGGACAAGTCATCCGCACGCCGACATCCACCGGCACGCCGGCCTCCACCGCCGCAACCGGCGGCACGGCGCTCGCCGGGAGGAGCGCCGAAACGTCCACCCCGGAGCAACGGGCCCGCCGCAAGAAGGTGCTGATCCGCGTCTTCTGGGTGTTCTTCACGTTGGCGCTGCTGGGCGCCGGCGTGGTTGGCGCGGTCTTCTACAAGATCAGCGTCGACCGCAAGCTCGCCGCCCGCCGCCGGGAGATCACCCTCACCGGGTCCCGCGACGAAGGCCGGCAGATCGTGCGGAAGATGCGGGGTACGGTATCCAACATCGTCGCGCGCGTGGAGGAGACGGATACCATGGTCGGCCGGGCGACGAACGCCATGGCGGTGGTGACCGGGCATGCCGGCGCCGACCTGCTGCCGCTGCTCGAACCGCCCGCGCTGGAACCGCTGCCGCCGGAGGGCACCGGCGCCGTAGACCGGGCGGCGGCGCCGGCCGCCGGCGACGGCGCGGAGGTTGAGGAGGCGGACGAGGACGCGGAGGAGAACGCCCCGGACGGCGACGCAACCGCCGGCGCGGAGGGCGAGAGCGCGGACGGCGGGGCGACCAACGAAACCGCGGAGGCCGCCGCCGCGGCGCCGCCGCCGGACGAGGACGCACCGGTGCGCGCGGCGGCCCGTGCGCTGTTCGAGCAGATCGCCGGGCTGCGCGGCATGGCGGCCGAGGCAACCAACCTCCTGGCCGAAGCCGAGCGGCTTCAAACGGAGCTCATGGCGGAAACCGGCATCGAGGATGCGGCCGATGCGGTGATGGCGCTCGCGCGCCAGCGCGAATCGCTGCAGGGCGTCGCCGCCCGGGTCAACGAGGCGCTGGACGATGCCGCCGAAACCGCGGCGGAGATCGAGGAGCTGCGCACGACCTTCGAAGAGGAGAAGGCCGCGGCCGAGCAAGCGCGGAAAGAGCAGGAACGGCGCGAACGGGAAGCCGCCGAGAAGGTGCGGCGCGAAGCCGAGCTCCGCGCCAGGGTTCGCCGCGAGCTGGCCGCCGCCGAGGAGCTGCGCACGATCGTGGTTCGGGCGGCCCGGAACAACGAGTTTCTGCGGCCGCTGCGCACGCTCCAGAACCGCCGCGAGGCCATGGAAACGCAAGAGGGCCGCGCCGCGGTGCAGGTGCTGATCGACCAGACCAGGCGCATCGAGAGCCTGATTTCCTTCCTGGCCGGGCAACTTGCGAAAAAGCCGTTCAAGTGGGGGTGGATTCAGAGTGGTTCGCCCCAGGACATCTTGTCGGCCACACCCCGGCATGTTCAACTACGGAGCGGGCTCGTGCCGTGGAGCGAAGTCGGTGTGCGCCAGATGCTGCACCTCGTGCGGAACTACGTGGACAACCGCAACCGCGATGTTACCCTCAGCCAACTGGCCGAACAGGCGCTGAACGCCGCCGTATACTGCTACGTGAACGGCGGATACGACGCGGCGGAGAGCTTCGCCCGGCAGGCCGTCAACTTCAAAGGCCGGCTGGAAGAGGACGCCGAGCGCCTGCTTCCCCCCCGGCCGGAAGAGGAGGAGGAAGACGGGGGCGGACCCGCGGATCAGGAACCGCCGGATGCCGGCGCACCGGGATCGATCTGAAGGCGCAGCTCGCGGACTGCGTCGCTGCCGTACCGTTCCTGCACCTTCTCGCGCATGAGCGTCGACGGAGGGCCCGAGAGCTCCTGCATCCAGACCGGACTGTCGACGTACACGGTCAGACACCCCTGCGAGAGTCGCCCTGGCCGGGTGTGCGCCGCAATCCCGGTCCCCACCAGCGCCGCCCACTCCTGTTCGATCGTGCTCAGGCGGTCGTCGCGTTCGACGCCCATCCGCTGGAGCAGTCCGGAGAGAACCTGCGCGATCGAGCGGGGCTCCTGCATGGGCGAAGGGGGCTCGCGGGCGGCGATCTGAAAGCGTTCCCGCTCCACGGCCCAGCGTCCCGAATGATAGCGCTGCCGTCTCATGGACCCGAACCTAGCAGATTTGCCTTGCCCCGTCCATTTCGACGATGGCACAGTGCGGGGCTCATCGACCGAACCGTAACCCTGTAGCGGAGGCAGAAACATGGCGGCAACGCAAACCGGCAACATGCTGATCGCCCAGAGCGGCGGTCCGACAATGGTCATCAATCAAAGCCTCGTAGGCGCCGTGCTCGAAGCCAGGCAGCACAAGAGCATCAAGAAGATCTACGGATCGCTGCACGGCATCAAGGGCATCCTCGAAGAGGATCTCATCGATCTGCGCAAGGAGACCAAGACCACGCTCGAGGCCGTCGCCAGCACGCCGTCCTCGGCCCTCGGGACCGTGCGCAAGAAGCCGACGCCCGAAGACTGCGCCCGGATTTTCGAGGTCCTGAAGCAGTACGGCGTGCGGTACTTCTTCTACATCGGCGGAAACGATTCCGCGGAAACGGCGCACATCCTGAACGAGGAATCGCTCGCAGCCAATTACCAGCTCAACTGTTTCCATATTCCGAAGACGATCGACAACGATCTGCGGGAGAACGATCACACGCCCGGTTTCGGCAGCGCCGCGCGCTTCGTGGCCATGGCCGTCATGGGCGACGAGCTTGACAACCGCGCCCTGCCGGGCGTCAAGATCGACGTCATTATGGGCCGCCATGCGGGATTTCTGACGGCGGCCAGCGCCCTGGCGCGCCGGGAGAAGGATGACGGACCACACCTGATCTACCTTCCGGAACGGCCGTTCGACATGCGGCAGTTCGTGGACGATGTCTCGCGCGTATACGACCGGCTCGGCCGCTGCGTGATCGCCGTGTCCGAGGGGGTGGCGGACGAGGACGGCATTGCCATCGCCAGCAAGTTCAGCGGCGAGATCGATTCCCACGGCAACGTTCAGCTCAGCGGCACCGGCGCCCTGGGCGATCTGCTGGCCATGGAAATCAAAGCCA
>Ga0180429_10001320_pt1 | contig 21146 bp, 19 predicted proteins | sample SS_ome_FD_132428 | JGI IMG/M metagenome (GOLD analysis project Ga0180429, IMG submission 132428) | Hypersaline lake sediment archaeal communities from the Salton Sea, California, USA - SS_1_S_1 metaG | ecosystem: Environmental > Aquatic > Non-marine Saline and Alkaline > Hypersaline > Sediment ...
ACCCGATATCCGCTCAGCTATAAGGGTTAATACTGAGTACTGGGCTGATGATACTATTAAACCTCAAAGGCCCAAAGAGGCTTTAAGGTGGGCCCTGAGAAATGCCACAATACCAAAGCCTTTTTCTTCAAGTATTTTCAATGATTTGGGAAGAAGAGTGGGTATAAATCGCTGTGTTGATCCCGCATTCGGGAAGCTCAAATTGACCCTTCGAAATTGGTTTGGTGCCCAGAATCACTAAGGACGCTAATTCGTCGACACAACATGTTGATAACCTGTCGGCCACTTTGTCAACATTTCCCGACAAACAACTCCCAAACCAAAAAAAACCTACAACAAAAAAAGCGGCCCACCCCTTGAGGTAAGCCGCTTATTTGTTTAAACTGTTTTGGTCGGGGCGAGAGGATTTGAACCTCCGACCCCTTGAACCCCATTCAAGTGCGCTACCAGACTGCGCTACGCCCCGACGCAAGAGGGCTGTTTAGCATTTCGTCAGGGGGCTGTCAACCGGAGAATCGGTCTTTGAGGACCAAAATAAGGCGGGCGAAGGGCTGCGTGATTTTTGCTTATCACGCCATCTGAGTGAGTGCCTTGCAATCGTAAAAAAGGGTATCAATGGCTTTCGACAATCAACCTGCTATGCCAAGACAGGCCGTGCGGCCGCCGCGCCTCAAGATCGGGGACACCATCGGCATCGCGGCCCCTGCCGGTCCGTTTGCCACCGACCTGTTCGAGAGGGGTATGGCGATCCTGAAGGAAATGGGGTTTAAGGTCCACATACCCGCGGCGGTTTTCCAGCGGGAGGGCTTCCTGGCCGGTTCTGATGAGGCACGGGCTGATGTGATCAACACCCTGTTCGCCGACCCGGCCATCGGCGGCATTCTTTGCGCGCGGGGCGGGTACGGATCCACCCGGGTGCTCCCCCACCTGGACTGGAAGGCGATTCGCCGACATCCGAAAGTGTTTGTCGGTTTCAGCGACATCACGGTATTGCACTGTCTTTTTTGGGCGAAGGCCGGGCTGGCGACCTTTCATGGCCCCATGGGCACGACGCTTGCCACGGCCACCGAAGATTCCCTTGCGGCGTTGCAGCAGGCGCTGATGACGGGCACGCCGGTTGACCTGATGCCTTCCGGCGCGGTGGTTCTCAACCATGGCGAGGCTGCGGGCAAGGTCATGGGCGGCAACCTGACGCTGCTCTGCCATCTTGCGGGTACCCCCTATCAACCGTCCTTTGACGGATGCCTTCTTTTCGTCGAAGACATCACCGAGGCGCCCTACCGGATCGACCGGATGCTGGTGCAGATGACCCTGGCGGGCTGTTTCGAAGGGGTGACCGGACTCATGCTGGGGCAATTCACCGACTGCGGGAACACGGAAGAGATTCACGACGTGTTCATGCGGACGTTCGGCCCCCTGGGCATCCCGGTTGTCGCCGGTTTCCCTATCGGGCATGGTGAAGAAAACGTCACCCTGCCCATCGGCATGGAGGCCCGGCTCACCACCCGGCCGCCGCGACTGACATATCTGCAAGCGGCAACGATATAAAAAAGGGTTCAAGGGGGCAAGGATCCGAGGGTTCAAGTGCAAACCGACATGAAGGTTCAAAAATCTAAGCAGGTAAACCAAGCTAAAGATTAAGGATCAAAATCCAGGCGGCCCCCGGGCCCCTTGACTCCTGGAATCCTTGGCCCCTTTGTTCTTGACCAGGCTTTTCCATGACCTTTTCTTCTCTTCTTAATGAATCCGACGTGAATCAGTTGATGCGGCAAGCCCTTGATGAGGGGGTGTTTCCGGGCGCGGTCCTGCTGGCCGCCCGGGATGGCGAGATTCTTCTTCACCGGGCCTGGGGTGTTGCCGACCTGTCATCGGGACGACCTGTCACGGTGGACACCGTGTATGACCTGGCATCCCTCACCAAGCCGCTGGCCACCACCCTGGCGGTGATGCGGCTGATCCAGACGGGTCGCCTCACCCTGGAAACCCCCCTTGGAACCGTGTTGCCGGTCATGGCGGATACCGCCAAGGCCGGGGTGACCCTGCAGCAACTGCTAAGCCATTGTTCGGGCTGGCCGGCCTGGCAGCCTTATTTCGCGCAACTGCGCCAGCACCCGGAAGAAGACCGGCGGCGACGGCTGGTGCGGATGCTGGCGGCCGAACCGTTGGTTACCACGCCCGGGTCGGCAACGCTTTACAGCGATCTCGATTATCTGGCCCTCGGACTGGTGGTGGAGAACATCAGCGGGGTGCGCTTGGACAGGTTCGTCCGGCGAGAAATTTACCAGCCGCTGGAAATTGACGATCTCTTTTTCAACCCGCTGGACGCGCCGCCCAGGCCCCGGTCTTACGCCGCCACCGAGCGCTGTCCCTGGCGGGGTGGCGTGCTGTCCGGCGCGGTCCATGACGACAATGCCTATGTGCTGAACGGTGTGGCCGGGCACGCCGGTCTCTTCGGCACGGCCCGGGCGGTGTTCACGCTGCTGCGGGCCCTGTTGTTCGCTTACCGGGGGGAGAGCCCTTCCGATCTCTTGGCCCCCGATTTGGTGTGCGCCTTCTGGCGGCGGTCGGGCGATTCCGCCTGGACCCTTGGGTTTGACACCCCCTCGGCTCAGGGCTCCAGCAGCGGCACCTGTTTTTCGCCCAACAGCGTCGGCCACCTGGGGTTTACCGGGACGTCCTTCTGGATGGATCTCGATCGACGGATCACGATTATTTTGCTGACCAATCGCGTTCATCCCGTCCGGGCGAATGAAAAAATACGGGACTTTCGCCCCCGGATTCATGACACCCTCATGGAATGGTTTTTGCTATGCAGTTCGTAAGACCTAAAGGTTGGTGAATTGCATTGGCACGGCATGCCGTGCATTTTATGATGTTTACCGTGCGATCCGGACGTCGGAGGTTTTGTCAAAGCGTCATTCATTTGACCGTTCCATGCCGGCGTTCTGACAGGATAATAATTCTTGTAACCAATCGAAATTTTTGCTATCAATTCAGGGTTATATTTCAATAAAATATAAAAAAGTATACGGCTTTGTGCGTTGATGCGGCCGGGAACTTTGACCGAAGCCGCCCGAATAATTGAGTGTTTCAGGCCTCCCCGTGAGACGGGGGGTGAAAAGGTGAGCCATGAATTTGTTATTTGACGGTATCTTAGGCGTTTTCTCCAGTGATTTGGCGATTGACCTGGGAACAGCGAACACGCTGGTCTATGTCAAAGGCAAGGGGATCGTCCTCAACGAACCTTCCGTGGTGGCGGTCAGCACCGACCACCGCTCGAAAAACCGGGTTTTGGCGGTGGGCCAGGAAGCCCGCGCCATGCTGGGAAAAACCCCGGGGAATATCGTGGCCATTCGTCCGATGCGCGACGGCGTCATTGCCGACTTCGAGGTGACCGAGGCCATGCTGCGCTATTTTATCCGCAAGGTCCACAACCGACGGTCGTTCATACGGCCCCGGATCATTATCGCCGTGCCGTCCGGCATCACGCAGGTCGAAAAACGGGCGGTGCGGGAGTCGGCGGAATCCGCGGGGGCCCGTGAAGTTTTTCTGATCGAGGAACCCATGGCCGCGGCCATCGGCGCCAATCTGCCCATTACCGAGCCCACCTGCAACATGGTGGTGGATATCGGGGGCGGGACGACCGAAGTTGCCGTGATTTCGCTGGCCGGCATCGTTTACAGCATGTCCGCGCGCGTGGCGGGCGACAAAATGGACCAGGCCATCATCCAGTATATCAAGCGCAAGTATAACCTGCTGATCGGCGAGCGAACGGCCGAATCCATCAAGATGACCGTCGGGAACGCTTATCCGGACCCTCAGAATCTTGAAACGATGGAGGTCAAGGGGCGGGATCTGGCCTCGGGTATTCCGAAAATCCTGACCATCGATTCCGAAGAGGTGCGGGTGGCCATTTCCGAGCAGATCGATGCGATCGTGGAAGCCGTCAAGATTGCCCTTGAGCAGACACCTCCCGAACTGGCCGCCGACATCGTCGACCGCGGCATCGTGCTCACCGGCGGCGGGGCGCTGCTGAAGAACCTCGACAAGCTGCTCCGCGAGGAAACCAGCCTGCCGATCATTGTGGCCGACGACCCCCTGTCCACCGTGGCCCTGGGGTCGGGTCAAACGTTGGACAGCATTGAGACGCTGAAGCGCGTCATCATCACGTAACATTCATGTTTTCAAAAAAGACGGTGGTGATCATCGGTGTCTTTTTTTTGATCATTGCCAACATCCTGATTTTGTCCGTTATCAGCCAGCGCTTTCCGACCTCCGGCCCGGGCGGATTTACCATTTCCGTGTTGGCGCCTTTCCAGGAGACCATTGCCGGGACGTCCCGCTTCCTCAAGGACATCTGGCGCCATTACTTCAATCTGGTCCTCGTATCAGAGGAAAACGATCAGCTCAAAAAACAGCTGGCCCGCGCCCAGGAGATGAAAAACGAATGGGTCGAAGCCCGGATGGCCAATGATCGCCTGCGGGGCCTGATGGATATCGGGCGGGGTTTTGCCCAGGAACTGGTTTACGCCGAGGTCATCGGGCGCGATCCGACCGCCTGGTTTAAAACGGTCATCATCAACAAGGGCGCCAAAGATAGCGTTGCCCCTGGAATGCCGGTGTTGGTGCCCGAAGGGATCGTGGGACAGGTTGTGAATGTGTCCGGCCATTATGCCAAGGTCCTTTTAATCGTCGATCAGAACAGTGCCGTGGATGCCCTGGTGCAGCGCACCCGGGCGCGGGGACTTATAAAAGGCGAATTTGCGGATCAATGCCGACTGGAATTCGTTTTGCGCAAGGAAGACGTGCAGGTGGGGGATGCCATCGTAACTTCGGGGCTGGACAAGGTTTTCCCCAAAGGCCTGCCTGTCGGGGCGATAACCGATGTTGTGGCCGAAACCCCGGATATGTTCTACACGATTTCCGTAGCCCCGCATGTGGATTTCCAGAAGCTGGAAGAACTGCTGGTGCTGCGGACGCCCATGGATCGTCCCTGGGGGGATGACGAATGACCTACCTGTTTCATATCGGGGTCTGCCTGGTGCTGGTCATTTTCCAGACCGCCGTCAAACCCCAGGTGTTTTTTCTGGCGGGTTTTTACGATATTTTGACCGCCTACGTCATTTATCTCGGGTTGTTTCATCGGGTGCGTGACATTTTACCGATTATCCTGATCTCCGGCCTGGCCATGGACACCATTTCCGGGGGACCCTTGGGGCTGTTTCTCACCACTTATCTCTGGCTTTTTCTATTGACACGGTGGACCACGCGGCTAATTCACCAGGACAATCTCGTGCTGCGCTTTTTTATCGTCGGCATTGGCGTGGTCATCCAGACCGGGGTCTATATCGGCACGACCCTGCTGCTGGGCAATGCGACCCTTTTCCCGGCCCCCACCCTGGATGTCGCCCTGACGCAGACCCTATGGGCGCTGGGGACGGGGGCCATCCTGGTGACGCTTTTTCGTTATTTGCACGCGATTTGGGAGCGGTTCCTGAATACGTATTTTGTGCGTGAGTCGGCGCAGGGGAGTTGACGGCCTACCCATCGCCGAGTGTTGAGCGGCGGGGGCGGCGGCAGTTACAAAACAAGCCATGTCCAAATACCTGAAAACTGTTGACAGTGAGTGGTTCCGACAGCGACTGACGGTGGTCATGCTGTGTGTTTCCATGGCGGCCCTGGTGCTGGTCGTGCGGCTTGTTTTTCTGCAGATCATCAAGGGCCAGGAATACCGCCGCATGTCGCTCAACAACAGCATCCGCCTGCAGAGCGTCGATGCCCCGCGCGGCCAGATTTTCGACCGGCACGGCAATTTGCTGGTCGATAACCGGCCGTCTTTTGATCTCTATATCAGTCTCAAGGATGCGCGGCCGGTGGACGAAACCCTCGGGCGTTTGGCCATGCATGCGTCCCTGCCCCGGGAAGAACTGGTCGAACGGGTGGCCGGCGTGCGTGGGGCCGCCTACTACCGGCCCCAGTTGCTGAAACGGGATATCGGCCGCGATGCCCTGGCGGTGGTGGCATCCCACCGGTATGACATGCCCGGCATCGATTTCCAGATCCAGCAGTTGCGGAATTATATCAACAGCGGTTTAGCGGCCCACCTGCTGGGGTATATCGGTGAGATCAACACCAAGGAACTCCAGCAGGATGTTTATGCCGATAGCCGCCCCGGGGATCTTGTCGGCAAATTCGGCATCGAAAAATCCCTGGAACCCTATCTGCGCGGCGAGCGTGGCGGGCGCCAGGTGGAAGTCAACGCCAACGGCCAGGTGGTGCGCGTGCTGCAGACCGTGCCGGCCCGCAGCGGCTCCAACGTTTATCTGACCATCGATCGCCGGTTGCAGCAGCGGGCCGAAGAACTCCTGCATGACCAGGCCGGGGCGGTTGTCGCATTGGATCCGAACTCCGGCGAAGTCCTGGCGCTGGCCAGCAGCCCGGCCTTCGACCAGAATGACTTCATCACGGGCCTCAGTCGCGACAAGTGGAATGCCCTCATCAACAATCCCCTGCGGCCGCTCAACAACAAGGCCATTCAAGGCGAATATCCGCCGGCCTCCACCTATAAAACCATCAATGCCATAGCCGGACTGCAAGAGGGCGTCATCACCGAGAACGACATCATATTCTGCCCCGGTCATTATCGTTTCGGCAACCGCAACTACCGCTGCTGGCGCAGGGGGGGGCATGGTTCGGTCGACTTGAACAAAGCCCTGGCGGAATCCTGCGATGTGTATTTTTACCAGGTCGGCCAGCGGCTCGGCATCGATCGCCTGGCCTGGTATGCCAAGGCAGCCGGTTTGGGCGCCAAGACCGGCATCGAACTCGATCATGAAGGCAAAGGACTGGTGCCGACGGCGGACTGGAAGCTAAAGCGCTTCGGCATTGCCTGGCAGCCGGGTGAAACCCTTTCCGTGGCCATCGGGCAGGGATTCAATCTGGCAACACCTCTTCAGATGGCGGTTTTCACCGCAGCGGTGGCCAATGGCGGCGTCAGATACCGCCCCACACTGGTCAAACGCGTGGTTTCAGGGGAGGGTGACGAAATCCTGGACAACACGCCCCGCGTGGTCGGACGTCTGCCGGTCTCTGCGACCCACCTTGCGCTGGTCAAAAAGGGGCTGTGGGAGGTTGTGCAGGGTGAGCGTGGCACCGCGCGTATTGCCCGGCTAAAGGGTACGGACATCAGCGGCAAGACCGGAACGGCCCAGGTGGTGGGCCGGGAAAAATTAGAGGAAAGCGAAGAGGGCGCGACGCTCCGCAAATATTTGGACCATGCCTGGTTTGTGGCCTATGCGCCTTCCGAGGCGCCGCAGATTGCGATTGCCGTGATTGTCGAACATGGCGAACATGGCTCCAGTGCGGCGGCACCGGTGGCGCGGGAACTGGTCAAAACCTTCCTGGAAGGCGCACCTTCCGATCCGGTGGTGGCTGGCGACGCGGGAGATTTGGACCATGGTTGATCGGCGCTACCTGACCTATTTTGACTGGGGGTTGCTGGCACTGACCAGCATGCTGGCGGCCATCGGGTTGATGACGCTCTACAGTGCCGTCATGGCCGGTGTGCCCACCCCCCAGGAAGCGCTATTTACCAAACAATTGATTTGGTACGGCATTGGCTTGGTTGCCATGCTGGTTTGTCTGCTGTTCAGCTATAAGTTAATGGAGCGCTACGCCTGGCTCATCTATGGCGGTTCCATCGTGCTGCTGCTGTGGGTCATGTTCTTCGGCAAGTATGTTGGTGGCTCACGCCGTTGGATTGTAATGGGGCCGGTGTCGCTGCAGCCATCCGAACTGGCCAAGATTGCGGTGATCATCATCCTGGCCCGCTACTATGCCAAATACGTTTCCGGGCGAGGTTTTACCTTTAAAAACCTTCACGTTCCGGTGATCATGACCCTGGTTCCGTTCCTTCTCATCGTCCGTCAGCCGGATCTGGGAACGGCAGGACTGATCGGGCTGATAGCGGCTTCCATGACGCTGTTCGTCAAGATTGAAAAGCGCACCCTGTGGTTTATTCTTGGCAGCGGCCTTGCCATGGCGTTGCCCATGTGGTTCTTCTTTCTTAAGGAGTACCAGCGGCAGCGTATCCTTACGTTCATCAATCCCGACCGTGACCCATTGGGGGCGGGATACCATATTATTCAATCCAAGATCGCCATCGGTTCGGGGTTTCTGACGGGCAAGGGGTTTTTGGAGGGCACCCAGAATGCGCTGTCCTTTCTGCCGGAGCAGCATACTGATTTTATTTTTTCGGTGTTGGCCGAGGAATGGGGGTTCATGGGCGCCGTCATTCTCATTTTCATCTTTTTGATCTTTATATTCTGGGCGCTGAACATCGCCTATAGTTGTCGCGACCCGTTTGGAACGATACTGGCGGTCGGCGTTACCGCGATGATCGCCTGGCAGGCCGTGATCAATATGGGGATGGTCATGGGGCTCATGCCGGTGGTGGGTGTTCCTTTGCCGTTTATCAGCTACGGCGGTTCATCGCTTTTGACCACCATGATCTGCGTCGGGATTTTGTTGAACATCAGCATGCGGCGGTTTATGGTCGAATAACGGCCCCCGCGGGCCGCTTTCATTGGATAGCAACCTGGAGTGATAACCATGAAGAAACGGACGGACAAAGAACGACATTCAGACAGTATCAGTACGTTGCTGGGCGAAGATGCAAGGATCGAAGGCCTCCTGGATTTCGAGGGCACGCTGCGACTGGACGGTAAGCTGGAAGGGACGCTGACCGGACGCAACGGGACGCTTATCGTCGGTGAAAAAGCGGTTTTAAAAGCAGAAATAACGGTCAAGAATGCCGTCATCATGGGAACCGTCACCGGTAGGGTGGAGGCGCTTGAAAAAATCGAGCTTTATCCGCCCGCCAAGATCGACGGCGACATCATGGCGCCCAAGGTGACCATCGAAGCCGGCGCGATTCTGAACGGAAAATGTCTCATGACGTCACCGGAAACCCAGAAAGGCAAGACGGCATCAAAGACGCCAACGGGCGCGAAAGCAGGCGTTTCAGGCGACGCTTGAGCCGAAAAAACCTTTTGACAATGCGCGATGACTGATGCTATAGCACGCCGGAGTAAAAAATGTGGCTGGAGGAATCCGAAGAGAGCGTAATCGTAAGTAATTCTTAAATATTTTGCTATGGAGGGGCTCGACATGATTTTTTCTGGTTTAAACCGGAAACGCTTTGCTGTGCCTGCACTATCTCTATCCTTCCTTTTGCTTGTCTTATGCGGCGAAGCCTTTGCCGCTGGCATTACGGTCATTCCCAACTGGACGGTTTTCATCCAAGCAGCCAATTTTTTGATTCTGGTCTTTATCCTCAATATCGTCCTCTACCGCCCCATCCGCAATATCCTCATTCAGCGTAAAGAAAAAATCCAAGGCCTTGAGCATAATGTCGAGAACGCCGTCGACGATCTTTCCGAAAAAGAGGCCACCTATGAATCCGGTATTCGGGAAGCCCGTAAGAAAGGGCTGAAGGAAAAGGATGTTCTGGTCAACGCGGCAACCGATGAGGAAAAAGAAATCATCGCAAAAATCAATGCCGAAGCCCTGGCCGAACTCAATGCCGTAAAAGAAAAAGTGGCGAAAGAGGCCGATGCCGCAAGGGACGCCTTGCTGAAGGAAGTCGATGCTTTTGCCAATGACATTGGTGCAAAAATACTGGGGAGGGCTGTTTGATGAAGATTCCTTGTTTCAGCCGTAAGCACCGCATTTCGGCCATCCATATTCTGGTGGCGGTCATGCTGGCGGTGCTTCTGGTTTTTTCAGTCGGGCCGGTGATGAGCTCGTCCGGCGGGCAGGAGAGTGCGGCGCAAGAAGTTCATGACGCTGCGGCAGAAGCCGAGCATGCAGCCGAAGGCGGTGGTCATGGCAAAGGGTGGGTTTCAACCGACACTTACCGTTTGCTGCATTTCATCGTTCTGGCGGGCGGGTTGTTCTTTCTGTTGCGCAAGCCGCTGTCCCAAGCGCTTGGGTCCCGGGTTAAAGGGATTGAAGATCAGTTGATCGACCTGGAAGCCCAGAAAGCCGAGGCCGAAAAGAAACTGGCGGCCTACAACCAGAAATTCGCTGAGTTGGAAAAAGAGTCCGAGGGCATCGTGGCCGAATATGTGCGCCAGGGTGAGGAAGCCAAGATCCGTATCCTGAAAGAGGCGGAAGCGGCCGCAGATAAACTGAAAGTCCAGGCGCAGAAGAATATTGAAAACGAGATCCAACGCGCCAAGGTCCGCTTGCAGGCAGAAATTCTCGACAAGGCCCTTTCAAAAGCGGAAGCGCTCATCAAAGAGAAGGTCAACGCGGACGATCAGGAAAAACTTGTTGATGAATACTTAGCGAAGGTGGTGGCATCGTGAAGAATCTTTCAATTGCAAGGCGTTATGCCAAAGCACTTCTGCTGATCGGTAAGGAAGACGGCCAAGCGGAAACCTACCGCGAGGAGCTCGATGGTGTGAGTCGATTGATTGCCGGCGATCCGGATCTGGCGCGCGCCATCAACAACCCACTTTACAACGCTGCCGACAGGGGCAAGGTCCTGGAAGCGGTGATTCAGAAGCTCAACCTCTCTAAAGTCATGCAGTCCTTTTTGCTCCTGTTATTTGAAAAGGGGCGCTTCGGATTTCTGGAGAGCGTCAATGACTTCTACCAAAAACTGGCCGACGATTTGAAGGGTATTGCCCGTGCCAGTTTGGTATCAGCGACCGAACTGGGGGATGATACCGTCGATAAAATCCGCGCAGCCCTGTCCAAGCGGACAGGTAAGGATATCATTCTGGATGTGCAACAAGATCCCGAGCTGATCGGTGGTATTGTGACCAAGATCGGCGACCTCGTACTGGACGGAAGCATTAAGACGCAATTGGTCAATATGCGAGAATCTTTAAAAAGGGGTGAGAGTGTCTGATGGAACTAAAAGCCGAAGAAATAAGCCAAATTATCAAAGAGCAGATCAAGGACTATGACAAGCAGGTCGAACTGAGCGAAACCGGCGTCGTGTTGTCGGTCGGTGACGGTATCGCCCGTATCTACGGCCTCGAAAAAGCCATGGCATTGGAGCTGGTTGAGTTCACCGGAGGCATTCTGGGGCTGGTGCTCAACCTGGAAGAGGACAATGTCGGTGTGGCTATCATGGGGGAAGACATCCATATCAAGGAAGGCGACATCGTCAAACGGACCGGCAGGATTGCGCAGGTACCGGTTGGTGAAGCGGTTCTTGGCCGGGTGCTTTCCGGTGCGGGCGAGCCCATAGACGGTAAAGGCCCGATTGAAGGCGCCGAAACACGGCGCGTCGAGATGGTGGCTCCCGGTGTTATCGCCCGCAAGAGTGTGCATGAACCCTGCTACACTGGTTTGAAGGCGGTCGATGCCATGACGCCGGTGGGCCGCGGACAGCGTGAGCTCATCATCGGTGACCGCCAGATTGGAAAAACCGCTGTTGCGATCGATGCTATCCTGGCCCAGAAGGATACGGATGTTTACTGCATCTACGTGGCCTCCGGCCAAAAGAAATCCTCTGTGGCCCAGGTCGTCAATGTTCTCGAAAAACATGGCGCCATGGAGTACACCACGGTTATTGCGGCTTGCGCCAGTGACCCGGCCACCCTGCAGTATCTTGGGCCTTATGCCGGTACCGCCATGGGGGAATACTTCCGCGACAAAGGCCAGCACGCCCTGATCATTTACGACGATTTGTCCAAGCAGGCCGCGGCTTACCGCCAGGTGTCCCTGTTGCTGCGTCGTCCCCCGGGACGCGAGGCTTTCCCGGGCGATATTTTTTACAACCACTCCCGTCTGCTGGAGCGCTCCGCCAAGCTGAGTGACGAACTGGGTGCCGGCTCCCTGACGGCCCTGCCGATTATCGAAACCCAGGCCGGTGACGTCTCCGCTTACATTCCGACCAATGTTATTTCCATTACCGATGGCCAGATCTATCTTGAACCAGGTCTGTTCTTCGCCGGTGTGCGTCCGGCCATCAACGTCGGCCTCTCGGTATCGCGCGTTGGTGGTGCGGCCCAGGTGAAAGCCATGAAACAGGTGGCCGGTACCCTGCGTCTGGACATGGCCCAGTTCCGCGAATTGGAAGCCTTCGCCGCTTTCGGAAGCGACCTGGATGCCTCCACCCAGAGACAACTCACCCGTGGTCAGCGGCTGGTCGAAATTCTGAAACAACCGCAGTACCAGCCATTATCCATGGCCAAACAGGTCACGATTCTTTACGCCGGTACCCGCGGCCATCTCGATGCCCTGCCGATCGATGTCCTGGCGAAATACGAAGCGGGTCTCTACAAGTTTATCGAAGATCGTTTCCCCCAAGTTTTTAGCGGCCTTGAGGAAAAACAGGAGATCACCGAGGATCTGGATAAACTGATGGGTGAAGCCCTGACGGCTTACGGTGACGAGTTCAAAGACACCATCAAGTAAGATTCCGCTCGGGATTGAAACCCGCTAACGTTACTACGGGATAAGGGCTTATGGTATGCCAACACTAAAAGACGTTGAACTGAAAATCAAAGCGGTAAAGAAGACCAAGCAGATTACCAAAGCCATGAACATGGTGGCGACGTCGCGACTGCGGGGTGCTCAGCAGAATATGGACGCTTTTCGGCCTTATGCCGGCAAGTTCGCCGAAGTACTGGGCAGCCTGGCGGAAAAGGCGGGCGAAGAGGCGAATCCTCTACTGATCCCTAAAGAGGCGGTAAAAAAGATCCATATCGTTCTGTGTACCTCCGATCGTGGTCTTTGCGGTGGCTTCAATTTGAACCTGATTGACAAAGCCGAATCGCTGATGAAAGAAAAAGCTGGCGACGGCGTCACTTTTGGCTTTACCAACTTTGGTAAGAAAGGTCGCAACTGGAGCCGCAAAGCAGACGGTGAGATTCAGGAAGAGTATCTGGGCGTGGTGGGGACCACGTTTGATTTCAGCATCGCTTCTACGTCAGGCCGTCGTCTGGTGGAAGGCTTTCTGGGGGGGGACTATGACGAGGTTTACGTCATCTATTCCAAATTTCTCGGAATGGCCAAACAAATCCCGACGGTACAGCAACTCTTGCCGATTCCTGCCATTGAAAAGGAAGTTGGTGAAGGCGCAGCGGATGATCAGCCCTACTTGGCCGAACACATCTGCGAGCCGAGCGTTGACGAACTGCTGGGCGATTTGCTGCCGCGGAATGTCTTCGTGCAGATATTCAGCGCCCTTTTGGAAACATCCACCAGTGAACACGCGGCCCGCATGGCAGCGATGGATAACGCCACCAAGGCCTGTAACGACATGATCGAGAACCTGACACTGGCTTACAATAAAGCCCGCCAGTCCGCCATTACGGCTGATTTGATGGATATCGTCGGTGGCGCCGAGGCGTTAAAGGGCTAAATACACTATTTGCGATAGTCACAATAGGAGGAATAGATGGCTGAGAACATTGGCAAAATAACGCAGGTCTTGGGTCCTGTCGTGGACGTGGAGTTCGAACAGGGCAAGCTGCCGACGATTTTCACCGCACTTTTTGTTTCCAACCCGACGATCAGCGACGAAGAAGACAACCTGGTCATCGAGGTGGCCCAGCATCTGGGGGACAACGTGGTCCGCACCATCGCCATGGATGTTACCGACGGGCTGGTCCGCGGGATGCCGGTTAAAGACACCGGGGCCCCGATTCAGATGCCGGTTGGTGAAGCCAGTCTCGGGCGCGTGTTGAATGTTGTTGGGCGTCCGGTGGATGGCCTCGGCCCGGTCAGTCAGGAAAAGATGATGCCGATTCATCGTCCTGCGCCCAAGTTTACCGAGCAGGACGTTGAAGTTAACGTGCTCGAAACCGGCGTTAAGGTTATCGATCTGCTGGTGCCGTTTCCCCGTGGCGGTAAGATGGGCATGTTTGGAGGAGCCGGTGTCGGCAAGACCGTTATCATGATGGAAATGGTCAACAACATCGCTATGCAGCACGGCGGTATTTCCGTTTTTGCTGGTGTGGGCGAACGCACCCGTGAAGGCAACGACCTTTACCATGAGATGAAAGATTCGGGCGTTTTGCCCAAAGCGGCCCTGGTCTATGGACAGATGACAGAGCCTCCTGGAGCCCGCGCCCGTGTTGCGCTTTCCGCGCTGACCTGTGCGGAATACTTTCGAGATGAAGAAGGCCAGGACGTGCTGATCTTTATCGACAATATTTTCCGGTTTACCCAGGCCGGTTCCGAAGTATCCGCCCTCCTGGGTCGTATGCCGTCGGCCGTTGGGTATCAGCCGACCTTGGGTACCGACCTCGGCGGGTTGCAGGAACGCATCACCTCCACCACCAAGGGTTCCATTACCGCGGTGCAGTGTGTTTACGTTCCCGCGGATGACTTGACAGACCCTGCCCCGGCTACCACCTTTGCTCACCTGGACGGTACCGTCGTTCTTTCACGTCAGATTGCCGAGCTCGGTATTTATCCGGCCGTGGATCCGCTCGATTCAACCTCCCGTATTCTCGACCCCACCGTCATTGGTGACGAGCACTATCACACCGCGCGTGAAGTTCAACAAATGCTTCAGAAATACAAAGAATTGCAGGACATTATTGCCATTCTGGGGATGGAAGAGCTCTCCGACGAGGATAAGCTGACCGTGCAACGGGCCCGCAAGATGCAGCGGTTTCTGTCCCAGCCTTTCCACGTAGCGGAAACTTTTACCGGTAAACCCGGCAAGTACGTCAAGGTGGAAGATACGGTGCGGGCATTCCGGGAAATTGTCGATGGCAAGCATGACGACGTCCCTGAGCAGGCCTTCTACATGAAGGGTGGAATTGAGGAAGTCCTTGAAGCCGCCAAGGAAATGGCTGAAGCCTAAGCAATAAAGGGGAAACTATGGCTGCAAATATTCGACTGGAAGTCGTCACCCCGCGGAAAGAAGTGGTCAATGAAGAGACCCAGATCATCGTTGCGCCTGGCGTTTTAGGTGAATTCGGTGTGCTGACGGGCCATACGCCGTTCATGACATCCCTTAAAATTGGCACGATACGCTATACGGATGTTCAGGGACAAGAGCATTGTGTTTTTGTCAGCGGTGGGTTTGCTGAGGCATTGCCGGACAAGGTGACGGTGTTGGCGGAGTCCGCGGAAAGGCGATGCGATATTGATTTGGACCGGGCCAAAGCCGCCATGGAAAGAGCCCAGAAACGTATTGACGACAAATCTGATGAAATTGATTTTACGCGTGCCCACTTGGCGTTGAGACGATCAATTCAGCGGATCCAGCTGGCGGAAAGCCGGCGCTCTTGAGATCGTACACGCGCTTCTCAAGATAGCTTGATACCGATACCGCCTAAATGGGCGGTGGTTCCAATATCGTCGGGGCAGTCCGTGTGAGCGGGCTGCCCCTTTTTATCATGCCTTTTGTGACTGATGACGATGGCATGCTGGAAGTTTAGGCCGATTGGCTCCCCTTGAGGTATATGCTTATGACCAACCAACTATCTGATGTAGCGATTGTCATCCTGGCGGCCGGCCTTGGCACCCGAATGAAATCGGACAAAGCCAAGGTGCTGCATGATATCCTGGGTCGCCCCATGATTTCCTATGTTGTCGATACGGCCCGGGCCGTTGCGGGCGACAACCTGGTTCTGGTGATCGGTCATCAGGCGGAGGTTGTCAAAAAAAACGTCGCGGAACAGGCCGACCTGCATTTTGCCTATCAAGAACAGCAGCTTGGCACAGGACACGCTGTCATGCAGGCGATACCGGCGTTGCCCGATCGGACACGGCATGTCGTGGTCCTTTGCGGTGACGTTCCGCTGCTTCGTCGGGCAACCCTGCAACGCTTCGTGGATGACCACTTAAACCAGGAACGAACCCTTTCCGTTTTAGCGGTCGAACTGGATGATCCGACGGGTTATGGGAGGATCGTTCGCGATCGGGACGGCAACGTGAAGGGCATCGTCGAGGAAGCCGATGCAACTTCAGGACAGAAAGCGATCAATCTCGTAAATACAGGTATTTATTGTGTTGATCGGGGATTCTTGGAATCTGCTTTGCGTAAAATCCGACCGAATAACGCCCAGGGAGAATACTATCTTACCGACATTGTTGGTGTGGCACACCGTGAGTGCGTTCGGATCGGGGTAACGATCGGGGGGAATCCCGATGAGTTTATGGGGGTTAACAGTCGGGCCCATCTGAAAGCGGTTGAGCACATGTTGCGTCAGGCATCGGACATGAACTAGCTTGACTTTAACCTTTAATAAATATTATACAAATTCTAAATTGAGTGAGGTGCGCTGTGGATGACCAAAGCCTTATTGTCCAATTTGAAACGATTGAAACGAGGCTCGACGCACTTATCCAAATTTGCAAGGACAAAGACAACCAAAATAAGGAATTGATACGCAGAATCGAAAAATTAGAGGAGGAACTCCGAACGAAGGTTGAGGCGGAGCACAGATACGCAGAAGAAAAAGCACTGATCCGCGCGCGCGTTGATCAGTTGCTGATGCGCCTCGGAGAGATCACGCAGGTCGACAGCAACCCTTCGTGATGTCTTCTAAGAATGAAAGCGGTTGGATCTTCATTGGAACAGCTGATAACCATAGAAATATTAGGGCAGCGCTACACATTCAAGGCCGATGACGGCCTAATGGATCCGCAAAATGTTGCCAACTTTCTGATGGAAGCAGTCCGTAAAGTAGAGACCGGTCAAGCCGACCGAACCACAGATACGAATCGATTTGTCACGCTGTTGCAAGCGGCATTGAATATCAGCAGTGATCACCTTAAGTTAAAGCAACAGCTGGCCGCGGTCTCGGATAGAATTTCTTTGAAAACCGAAAGGCTGCATGGCGCACTAAATCGAAGTGTGGTATCCCCGCAAGGGGGTGGTGCTGTTGCAGGGTAAGACGCAATGGTTGCCGTCGTTGCCGGTTTAGAATGATGCCCCTCCGTTCTCACGAGACGATCACCGTTTTCTGAACAGGCCTGCGCTGCAGATCGTGGCCTTACCGCACTGTTTCGGTTCTTTCCCCCTGCCGTGTTCGTGATTGGGAATACGCTTTGTCCCAACACCTCGAACTTGGGAGCTGTCCCTGGCTTCGGTGAGCAAGTTCTGCTTGTACAGAAAAGCCTAAAGAATCCAAATGGCTCCCCCTTTGAACCGCTGGTTCAAAGACCTACCAACACGGCACAGTGCAGGGGGAATCTAAACCGTACCGGTGTCGTATGCCGCCATCGGTCGTCGACACTGCAACGGCCTGTCTTCATCCTTCGCCAACCATCCCCCTTCAGAGTCCTCATCCTTATTTCGGCCATCATGAAAATCAGCGGACGGGATTGTTCACATCCTTAAGGGTCCGTCGCCGTCTGATTCACGTGAATTCACCATGTGGGAAGTGTCGTCAGCGTAACCGGTGTTCTCATTTCAACGTGTTTCTGAACATCGCCCAATATAGTTGAATAATCAGGAGATAGAGGATGATTGAATATGCCATAATTGTTGGTGTCGCGGCTTTTGGTGCCGGTTTTGCCATTGCTTACTGGGCGAAGGGCAAAGTATCCTCACGCCGTATCAAAGCGGCTGAAGAGGAAGCCAATCGTATTGTCAAAGACGGCAAACGGTCTGCTGAAACTCTGCTGAAAGAAGCACAGATTGAGGCCAAGGACACGCTTTTCAGGATGAAGAGCGAGTTCGACAATGAAACCAAAGAAACGCGTTCAGAATTAAAAAAGCGTGAAATGCGGCTCGTGCAGAAGGAAGAAAACATTGATCGCAAAGCGGAACAGCATGAAAGACGCGAGCAGGATATCGGGAAAAAGGAACATCAACTGGCACAACGTGAAACACTTATTCAGAGTGAGGAAGAAAAATATCAACAGCTCTTGGAAGAACAGAAACAGCAGTTGGAAAAAATATCCGGATTAACGGCTGAGCAGGCCAAAGACCTGCTGTTGCGCGCCATGGAAAATGAGGCCCGTTATGAAGGCGCCAAACTCATCAAGCGCATTGAAAATGAGGCCCACGAAGAGGCTGAAAAAAAATCAAAGAAAATCATTGCCACGGCGATTCAGCGGTATGCCGGTGATTTTGTGGCCGAACGGACGGTTTCGGTGGTGCAGTTGCCCAACGATGAAATGAAAGGCCGGATCATTGGCCGGGAAGGGCGCAATATTCGTGCCCTGGAAGCCGCAACCGGCATCGATTTGATTATTGATGACACGCCCGAAGCGGTCATTTTGTCGGGGTTCAACCCGGTGCGACGGGAAGTCGCCCGCCTGTCGCTTATGCGGCTTATCGCCGATGGCCGTATTCACCCGGCGCGGATCGAGGATGTGGTTAAAAAAGTTACCCAAGAGGTGGATCGCACCGTCAAAGAGGCCGGCGAGCAGGCCGCTTTCGAACTTGGCGTGCACAATCTCAGTAACGACCTGGTCGCGACCATCGGCAAACTCAAATTTCGCACCAGCTATGCGCAGAACGTTCTGCAGCACTCGGTCGAGGTTGGGTTTTTGTGCGGCGTCATGGCTGCTGAATTGGGGCTGAATCAGAAGCTAGCGCGCCGGATGGGGCTATTGCACGACATCGGCAAAGCCATAGACCACGAAGTGGAGGGCCCGCATGCCCTGATCGGGTCCAAGCTTGCCAAAAAATTCGGTGAGTCGCCCAAAGTGGTTCACGCCATCGCCGCTCATCATGAAGACGTTCCGCCCAACAGTGTGTACGCACTACTGGTCCAGGCGGCAGACGGCCTTTCGGGGGCAAGACCCGGTGCGCGCAAGGAATTGTTGGAAAATTACATCAAACGCCTGGAAGATCTTGAAAACATCGCCAATGCCCACACGGGTGTGGCGAACACGTATGCCATTCAGGCCGGGCGGGAACTCCGGGTCATCGTGGAAAGCGAAAAAATATCGGATGAAAAAGCGGTTTTGTTGAGTCGCGATATTGTCAAGAAAATCGAGGAATCGCTGACATTTCCGGGTCAAATTAAAGTTACGGTGATTCGTGAAACGCGGGCCGTTGAATACGCCAACAAGTAATGCGACGGCTTGCATGAAAAATATGCTTGTCGAACCTGTGTTTGAATAGAGGGATGGGCTTTAGATCGCTATGGAAAACGTTATAGACGTTCTCGAGGAACGAGGGTTCATTGACAACAAGACCCATGAACAGGAACTGAGAGATTGTATCGATGCCGGGCCTGTGACGTGTTACGTGGGGTTTGACCCCACGGCGGATAGCTTGCACATCGGTCATCTTGTGCCGATTATGAGCCTGGCGCACATGCAGCGCTGCGGCCATCGCCCGATTGCCCTGGTCGGTGGCGGAACGGGTCTGGTGGGCGATCCCAGCGGCAAAACGGAAATGCGTCAAATTCTCACGCCCGAGACGGTTGAAAACAATGTGGTCGCCCTCAAAGGACAACTGAGTCATTTTATCGACTTCCGTGATGATCAGGCGCTTTTGCTGAACAATGCCGATTGGCTGACCCGGCTGGAATACATCCCGTTTTTGCGTGATGTGGGACGGCATTTCAGCGTTAATCGTATGCTCAAGGCCGAGAGCTATCGAATGCGGCTGGAGTCCGACGAGGGGCTTAATTTTATCGAATTTAACTACATGCTATTGCAGGCCTATGATTTTCTCGCCCTTTACGATCGAACCGGTTGCCAGCTGCAAATGGGCGGCAGCGACCAATGGGGCAATATCGTTGCCGGTATTGAATTGGTTCGCAAAATGCGGCAGGCGCCGGCCTTTGGTATTACCTTCCGGCTCATTACGACGGCCAGCGGGGCTAAAATGGGGAAAACGGCGGCGGGTGCCGTCTGGCTGGATGATAGACGGACCACTCCCTACGACTATTACCAATACTGGATCAATACAGACGATCAGGACACGGCTCGGTTTTTAGCCCTTTATACCTTTCTGCCCATGGAGGAAATCCGGGTGGTCGAAGAGCTGGAGGGTGCTGGCCTCAATGCGGCCAAGGCCATTTTGGCTTTTGAAGCCACCGCGATGGTGCATGGCCGGAACGAAGCCCTAAAGGCCTATCAGGCCGCCGCCAGCGTGTTCGGGGCACGGGATATTCCTCAGAACCTCCTGCCGCATAGTGCGATTCCGCGGGGGGGCGCTGATGCAGGGGCAGATGATGTTCCCCATTCGGAGGTGCCCGCGGCCGAACTTACGGATGGCATTCCGCTGTTTAAAATGTTGCATCAGGTCGGGTTGACGGCGTCGGGAGGGGCCTCGCGTCGCCTGATCACCCAAGGCGGCGCCTACGTCAATGGCGAGCGGATCCCGTCCATCGATTATTTGTTGACCGAAGCCGACCTGCGCGATGGTACGATTCTTCTGCGCTGTGGTAAAAAGAAATTTCACCGGTTGATTGCCACGCAGGACGAATGCGCCTGATGCGCCCATGGATTCAAGCAAACAGGGTGGCATACCCCCCCGCCGGATCGGTCTCCATACGGATGTACGTGGCTATTTTTCTTGATCCCTCACTTGCCGCCGGGGGCGGTTATGATTATTGTAAGCGATATCGAAAAAAACATTCAAGGTGCAAAAAAACAGGTTGACAGGTATACGGTGGATCCTATATAAAGCCTTTTTTGTCAGCGCACGAAAACGCTGGCAGCCGCGCCCTCAGGGTAGCGGTGGTTTGATCTTTGAAAACTAAATAGTGACATGCTTGTGAGACAGGTTTTTCGTTGATTTAAAGCTGCTTAACGGCAGCATCCAATAGAGTATAATTGGAGAGTTTGATCCTGGCTCAGAATGAACGCTGGCGGCGTGCTTAACACATGCAAGTCGTACGAGAACGCTTCAGCTTGCTGAAGCTAGTAAAGTGGCGTACGGGTGAGTAACGCGTGGGTAATCTACCTTTGAATTGGGGATAACGTTGCGAAAGTGACGCTAATACCGGATAATATCATAGAGACCTTGGTTTTTATGATCAAAGATGGCCTCTCCTTGGAAGCTATTGTTTGGAGATGAGCCCGCGTCCCATTAGCTTGTTGGTGGGGTAATGGCCTACCAAGGCGACGATGGGTAGCTGGTCTGAGAGGATGATCAGCCACACTGGAACTGACACACGGTCCAGACTCCTACGGGAGGCAGCAGTGAGGAATTTTGCGCAATGGGGGAAACCCTGACGCAGCAACGCCGCGTGAGT